>Ga0068853_100000429_pt1 | contig 28680 bp, 28 predicted proteins | sample KBSCornC32_FD_65655 | JGI IMG/M metagenome (GOLD analysis project Ga0068853, IMG submission 65655) | Corn rhizosphere microbial communities from Kellogg Biological Station, Michigan, USA - KBS Corn C3-2 | ecosystem: Host-associated > Plants > Roots > Rhizosphere > Soil ... | reverse complement strand
AGACGAGGATCACGTCTTTACCCTGCCGCTTTAGCGCAGCGACGTCGGCGCAGAGGGATGTAAGCCACTCACGCCGCAGCGCACCGGTGTCGCGATCGATCAGAAGTGCGGAGCCGATCTTGACGACGATGCGCCGGGCGTCCGCGAACCGTGCGCTCACGGCACCCAGTTTCGCGCGACTTTCACGGGTGCGCGTTCTTTCACACGTCCCTTCACGACGATCTTTCCCAATGCGCGAAGCACGTCCTGAATGCCCTCGCCCGACACACCGGAAATCGCGAACACCTTATGACCGCACGCCTTCTCCAGCGACGCCAGTTTGCGCGTGAGCTGCGACTTCGGAATCGAGTCGATCTTGTTGAGCGCCACGATCTCCGGCTTGTCTTCCAAGCCATTGCCATAGGCTTCGAGTTCATTGCGGATGGTGGTGTAGGCCTTTGCGATCCCGCTCTCGGTGCCGTCAACCAGATGCAGGATCGCGTTGCAACGTTCAGCATGGCCGAGGAACTTGTCGCCGAGACCGACGCCTTCGTGTGCGCCTTCGATAAGGCCAGGCAAATCGGCGATGACGAAATCGGTCTCGTCGATGCGCACGACGCCGAGCTGCGGCACCAGCGTCGTGAAGGGATAATCGGCGATCTTCGGCCGCGCCTCAGACACGCGCGACAGGAACGTCGACTTGCCGGCGTTGGGCAATCCGATCAGCCCGACATCGGCGATCAGCTTCAGCTTGAGAATGATAGTCTTCTCTTCGCCGGGCTGGCCGGGATTGGCGTTGCGCGGCGCCTGGTTGGTGGCGCTCTTAAAGTGCGCGTTGCCGAAGCCGCCATTGCCGCCGCGCAGAAGCTGCAAACGGTCGCCGACATTCGGAAGATCGGCGATGAGGGTCTCGCCGTCCTCCTCATAGATCTGCGTGCCGGGCGGCACCTTCATCACCGCGTCGTCGCCACCGGCGCCGGTCATTACTTTGCCGAGGCCATGGCCGCCATTCTTCGCGGTGACGTGCTGCTGGTAGCGGTAATCGATGAGCGTGTTGAGGTTATCGACCGCCTCCACCCACACGTCGCCGCCGCGGCCGCCGTCGCCGCCATAGGGACCGCCGTACTCGATGAACTTCTCACGCCGGAACGCGACGCAGCCGTTCCCGCCATTGCCGGAGCGGATATAGACCTTGGCCACATCGAGAAAGCGCATCGAACAGTCCTTACGCCGCTTGTCGCTGGCCGAAATCGGCGCGGCTCATCGTCACGAGATTACATAGCACGCTCTCGCCCCGCGCGGCGCACTGGCGCTCATCGGCGCCGTTAGGCCGGAAACCGAGCTTTTCCAGCACATGGCCGGAGGCGGGGTTGTCGTGAAACCAGCCGGCCCAGATGCGATCCGCGCGCAGATTGCGGAAACCGAAGGCGAGCAATTCCGCCGCCGCTTCGGTCGCATAGCCCTGTTTCCAGTACGGCCTGCCAAGCCAGTAGCCGAGCTCGAATCCATCGTCGCGCAGATGCACGCCGGTCATGCCCATCAGCGCGTTATCGCTTTTCCGCGTGATCGCGAAGACGTAGTCGCTGCCTTTGGCGCGGCCTTCTTCGAGACCGGCCACGAACTCACGCGCATGGTCTTCCTGATACGGAAATGGCGGGCGCGATAAATTTTTCACGACATCCCAATCGTTCATCAGCGTCGCGATGACGTTCACGTCGGATGCCTCCGGCACCCGTAAGAGCAACCGCTCCGACTCCAATCTGAAACACGGCATGACAAGTCCCTCCTGACGAGGGAAACAAAAAAGGGAGACGGCGGACCATCTCCCTCGTCACAATGGACCGCCAATTGGGTGGCGGTCGTTTTGCGAGCCGCCTATTTTGCTGCGCTCTTCGCCGCCGGCTTCGAATCTGCCGTAATGACCGATACGAACGTGCGGCGCTTGTAGCCTTCGCGGAACGACACTTGGCCGTCGCTAAGCGCGAAGAGCGTATGATCCTTGCCCATGCCGACGTTCTCGCCCGGATGGAACTTGGTACCGCGCTGACGCACGATGATATTGCCGCCTTCCGCGTGCTGGCCGCCGAAGATCTTCACGCCCAGCATCTTGGGGTTTGAGTCGCGACCGTTGCGGGATGAACCGCCTGCTTTCTTGTGTGCCATGACGCTAGTCCTTAACCCGCGTTGATGCCGGTGATCTTCACCGCCGTGAAGTGCTGACGATGACCGCGCTTGCGGTGCGTGTTCTTGCGGCGCTTCTTCTTGAAGGCGATGACCTTGTCGCCACGGCCCTGCTCGACGATCTCGGCCGTCACCGAGGCGCCCGAAATCAGCGGGAGACCGGACTTCGGCTTGTCGCCGCCCAGCATCAGAACTTCGCCGAACGTGATCGTGCCGCCGGCGTCGCCGATCAGCTTTTCGACGTGAATCACGTCGTCTTTGGCAACCTTGTACTGCTTGCCGCCCGTGCGGATGACCGCGAACATGACCTAAGTCCTTGAATTCTTGAGGCTATTTTGCCAAACAAAAGGCTCTCCCGCGAAGCCTCCTTCGCAAGAGCCGCGCAATATACTTAGCCGTTCTCAGGGGTCAAGGCCGAGGTTTTCAGCCGTAATGCCGGGCCATCCAAGCATGGCCGGGCTCCGGATAGAGGTCGGCAAACTGTTCGTAGATCGGCCGCAGCCGCGCTTTGAGAATGTTCTCCACGCTCTCCGGCATTTCATGCGCAAGGCCTTCGTGAACCGGCTCGTCCGCGTCGGTGAAGCGCTTGGGCCGGTAAGGCACGCCGAGAAAGCCGCAGACACTCTCGAGCACACGATTGGGCTCGGCCGCGATGTCATCCATGAAGATCGGAAGGAAGTTTTCCTCCGGGATGAACCGCCGCCAATTCGCGATGATCTTCGGATAGTCAGAGCGGCGATAGACTTCACGGTTGATTGCGCCAGCCTCGAGTTCGCCAAGCTCCTTCTTTTGACCGCGCTTGAGGTCCATGCGCAGTTGCGACCACGCCCTCTCGATAGGATCGCGCATCGAGAAGATCACGCGGATATTGGGCGAAAGCTTCAGCACATGCTTGATGCCGTCATCCGGCAACGATGCATAATCCGGGCCGATCTCTCCGCAGACCTGTCCGGATCTCGCGAGCGCAAAGATGCGACCATACCAACAATCGGAGATCGGGCTGGCGATGAAATCGCCCATCACGGAAATAAGGCGATAGTCCCAATCCTCCGGCGGCTTTTTTTTCAAATGCTGACGCAGCATTGCGACGCCGCGGTCTTGCCGGTGCTTGGCTGTCCAATGCCGGCTATCGCGGATATGAAGTTCGTTGAAATACTGAACTTCCTTGACCGGCGGCAGCCACACCTTCGGATGACGTCGCAAATTCCTGTCGAGCCACGTCGTTCCGGCCTTCTGCGCGCCGATGCAGAGGAAATCGGGATAGCGATACTCGTCACGCTCCGACGTGGCTAACTGCTGTTCAGCGATGTCGTTCATCGATTTTCTTTTCGCAGTAGCGGTTCACCGCAAGCGCTTGCTTCGCCCAGATCTCGTATCGCTTCTGATACCCGTATTTCTCGTCCAGAGCCTCAAACGCGGTCTTTGTCCCGGCATAATCCTTGTCGAGGCAGCGCTGCCAGAGACGCGTGACTTCCATCATCGGAAGGCATTCCGGCGATGCGCGCTCCACCACGCGGTTCAGCAGCGCCATGCGCTCGCGCTCGTCGAGACCGCCCGTGGAAAGGCGGGCAATCTTCTCTTCCGGCAACGGTTTGACCAGACGCCACACCCGGCTCTGATGCAACACGAGCTCGTCGATCACCTCAAAAGCATCGCCGAAATATTCGATGCTGTAGTGAATGTAGGGATGCCAGCAGTGATAATAGTCCTGATGGATCAGGATGGATTCACCTGGCACAAGATTTGGGAAAAACTCGCCAATCAGGTGGGCATTGAGCTGCGGCTTCTTCGCGACATCGACAAACAGAAGCTGGATGTTGCCGCCATTCCATTTCTGGCCGGCGAAGTCGCCCGGATGTGCTTCCACGATGTCGATGTATTTCGCCATCTGCTGCTGAAAGATGTCGAGATATGAGCCGCCCTTCTCTATGGGACGGAAGTTTTTCTTGATCCATTCCACAACGTAAGCATCGTTGGCCTGGAAGAAATCGTAGGCATGCACCGTCGGCGTGCCGTTGAGCAGATTGCCGCCGGCAACAGCGCCGGAGGCGAGACAGAATGTCGACGCCCCGACAAACGAACCGGCATCGACGATCGCGCCCTTACCCATCAACCCATATTTGGCGAGCCAATAGAAACAGCGCCGCTCTTCGGGTCCAACCATGCCGCGCGGAACGTGGACTTCGGCGGGGACTTCGTCCTGACTTACGTCCCAGGGCTTTCCGGTCAGGTTCATCGATCTCTTGTATTTGTGCCCGGCACGGCGCGAACAGCCGAACGGATCAGTAATATTGCGCCCGCCAGCGGGAACCGTACTCAGGATAGAGGATCGCGATTTCATCGTAAATTGGACGGAATCGGCTCTTCAGAATTTCAAGAATGCTCGCCGGTATCTCCATCGATTGGCCGACATGGACCGGCTCGGCCGCTTCCGGAAAAGAGCTTTCCACATAGTCGACCCCAATGAAGCGGCAAACGCGTTCGAGGATAACGTTCGGCGTCTGCTCGATATCTTCGAGGAAAAAAACCAGAAAGCGGTCCTCCGGGACGAACCGGCGCCAACGCGCGAGGATCGCGGGATAATTTGCGCGAAGAACCAGCTCATCCTTCTCTGCGAAAGCCGCCAACTTCTCCGCAACTTTTATTCCGCGGTTTTGTGCAATCATACGAAGGTGCGACCAGCTACGCGCAATCGGATCACGTAACGATAGGATGACACGTATTTGTGGCGACAGTTTCAAAACGTGCTGGATACCTTCATCGGGAAGCGCGCAATACTCCGGCGTCACCTCGCCGCAAATCTGGTCCGGCTTTGCTAAAGCAAAGATGCGTCCGTACCAGTCGTCGCTGACCTGTCCCGCAACGATATCGGCAAGGCGCGCGACTAAGCGGTAGTCAAGTTTTTCAGGTGGGCTCTTTGCGACATAGTTCTGAAGGAGCTGCGATCCGCGCTCCCGTCTCTGGCGGCCCGTCCATTTGCGAGACTCTGGGAGGTAAAGATGACTGAAATACTGCAGCTCCTTCATCGGTGGAAGCCAGAGCTTCGGGTGATTTCGAAGGTTGCGGTCCAGCCACGACGTTCCGGCTTTCTGCGCGCCGATGCAGAGGAAATCGGGATAGCGGAATTCGCCAGCAGCCATGCTTCGCTCAGGCCTCGCCCATCTGCTGCACGATGTAAGGCTGGTCGGCAAAATCCTTGAAATGAATCGAGGACACCATCTTTCGATAGAACATCGTTTGCCCGACTTGCTTCACGAATTCGTATTCCGGCTGTAAAGAAAGCCAACGCGTGAATTCTGCAACGGAGTAAATATCCACGCCATCCACCACCAGAAGGCCGCCGTTTCGCAGCATGGCGTTAAAATAGCAGAACTCAACGAACACCGTAGGCCAGCCATGCAGGCCGCCCATCAGAGCGATGTCCACCTTCCGTTGCTCCTTTCGCAGCAACGCCGCGAGATCGGGGAGCACAAGTTCGGAGCGGTCATGACGGAAGTCGAGCGCGTTCGCGGGCACAGCATTTGCGTCACAGTAAGCGAGAATGCGGTCCCTCATACTCATTTCCGAACTGATCGAATGCACATGGTTCGGCTGCATCAGCAAAAACAGGATTGTCGTGCTTCCCGCGCCCGTCTCGGCGATGCGCCAAGCCTTTCGATCGAGCGCCGTCTCAACGACATCCTTCAAAGCGCGAAGCGCTGGCCCATCAAACGCCCGCAAATTGTCACGTGCATATAGCTTCGGGACATCCGAAAAGAGGACTTCGAACTTGTCCAGCGGCGCCCTTTCAGCAATCTCCAGCCCAATCTCCCGCTGGCTTTCAAGCATTGCCGCACGCTCGCAACACTCCGCGAGCCTCTCCAGCCAAGCGACACCGCTCTGACTTCTCTTGGCAATGGCGTTCCGCAATCCCCACAACGACGACATCATCAGGAGATGATAGATGTTGAACCCCTCAAACAACGGCCGCGCTTGCAGCAACGCCCTGAAGTCCGGCATCGGTAGCGCGTATTCGACCGAAAGCTCCGGCGCCCACCCGAAGCCTATCGGCTCAAAGCTCCACTTTTCCCAATCGATGACAAAGACCTTTCCGGACTTGTCACGCAGGATGTTGTCCGCGTGGAGATCGCGATGGAACGGAAACTTCGGCATCCGTGCAATGGTCGAAGCGATGAGTTCCTTACTATCGCGCACCAACTCCAAATGCTTCTGAATCCGTGCCGCGTCTTGGCCGGCGTCACGAAAGATCGAAATCGTTTCCAATTTATCGATTAGTTCGAGAACTACAGGATAGAGCGAGTCCTCCGGCGCAAAAATCTCATCGACCGGCGAAAGGGCCCAAAAGCGCTGGATGAGTTGCCTTTGAAGAGTATCGTTTTCCGAGGCCATGATTGGGACGGCATCAATGAACGCATAATAAGCCGAGATGAATTCCCCCGATGTCCGGGTACCGAAGAATGCGGGCGCGTTCAGAACTTCCGCCGGATAATGCGTAAAAAGCTGGGACTCATGCGCGACCTTGGCCGCGTCTGGGAGTGCGAAGATTTTCTCATATACCCGCAACGCGCGCCCATCGCGGATGTTCAGTGTGTGAACGAATGCCCCGACGCTGATGAACCCAACCTTTGCCGGCGCGCTATCGATACCCTCGACGTCGAGGGATTGTACTTCGCGAAAATGGTCCTCAACATGTCGGCGGTGTGCCTCATTGCCAAAATCGCGGCGGTATTCAGCCTCCCGGCTTTGCCGCCATTTCAGCCGCTCCACCAGCCACCCGAAATTTCGTCCAGTCCGCGATAGCTCTTCATAAAGCGAAATCGCGTCCGCCCATCGACCAGCGTAAACCAGTTCACGCGCCGTCTTTTCGATAGCTGAGCGGTTCGGCGGTGCAGTCGGCATGCGTCTAACCGAAATCGCGTTCCCGCCAGAGGTAGAGCGTACCCCAACTCTGCAGCGGCAGCGCGAGCGATGGCGCAATGCGGTTATTCCAGGCCAGAAATTGATCGGTGGTCACTGGCCCCGTTTCGTGCGCCTTCATGGCGTCAGTCTTGTATTGACCCGGCACAAGAATGACGACGTTTCGCGCCACACGCTTGGCCTCTGCGAAGCACTCCTGCTGCTTTGGCACGAGATGCTGGAAAACGCGCAACGCCACGAAGCATTCGTACTTCTTGCTCTCGATTGGCCAAGGGATGATGCGCGCATCGTGGAAATAGGTCGCCTGCTGCGGTCCTTTGGGCCAGTTGACGCCATAGTCGAGCGTATCGCTGCCGATCACCAGCGATGCTCCCATGGTCCCCATCTCAAGGACATCGCCCGGCGACCGGAGTCCAAGACTTTGCACGACCTCGATGGCGCGCCGGTGATAGGTCCAGCGCTTCTCGGGGTTCGCCCAATGCCCGCCGCTGTGCCGCTCGGCGTTCTCGAGAAATCGTTCGTGGGTGAGGTATTGGATCAGGAGTTCGTTGCTCATCTATCAAGGTACGCTAACGAAAAACTGACTGAGGCAACAGGGGCGTTGCCGCGTCAAACCATGCCGCCCGACACAAACGACCCCAGCCCGGCTTCCGTGCAGACCTTCTGCAGTTCTTCGAAATTCTCGACGGCAGCATGCAGCGGTTGCGTGAGCTTTTGCACCCGGGGCTGAAATGATCTCTTCAGTTGCGTGCCGAGAAACTGCGTCACACTGGAGTCGAGTTCGCCGCCCTTGCCCAATTCCGCCGCAACCTGCTCATAGGTGACAGCAAGCTTCTTGTTCCTGGCTGTCCAGTCCTTGAACAGATTCGTCTGCTGTTGCAGCAGCTTCGCTTTACGCGCAACCTCATAGGCGGGAAGTCTGACCGGAGTGTTCGTGTCAGAATCTTCCTTGATCTGCCACGAATGCCAGATCTTGCGGTGGTTCGCGATCATCGAGGACACCGTCGCCTCAACGACGTTGCCGCGATAGAGATGAACGATCCCAATGTCGTTGTCTTCACAGATGCTGAACAGCGACGGGCGCTCGAGGATCGGCCACCAGCACCACTCGAAATTCTGCACATGCCCATACTTGATATCGACGGCGAAATTCGGAGCCCGGGCGATCGACAGCAGATATGCGAAATAGTCCCTCACGAATTCACGATGGCGCTGAACCGAAGGCTCCAGCAGGAGAAGGGGATTTTTTTCGATCGCTTCGTATCTGAATCGATGAAACGACTCGATGTGCTTCGCCGGCCTTACGGCATCCGGATTGCACACTTCGTCGAACATGCGAAAGCCGGCGAGCGTACTCAGAAACTCCCCGAAGAAGTGGCTTCCGGAACGTTCGTGCGACAGCAGAATGAAGGCGTTGGTCACGCTGCCAGCTCCAGATCTGCCGCGCCGAACAGATCGCCGCAAAGGCGCGAAAACCACGCCCAACCCTTGCCGTGCTCCAATTCATTCCACGCGCGCAGGAATTGCGCATCACGGACTTCGGCCGAGCCCAGCGCAAAGGAACGTATGACGTTCCAAAGCTCGCGCTCTGTACCTGCGTGAAGCAGACGCGCGCCTTCCACCAATGACGGATGCGTGCCGGCGCTCGACCCCGACGCAAGCGGGACCCGCAGCCGCTCCAATATTTCGCGACACAACCCGAGCCCGATCTGATCGCCGGAAAGATCGATGGCAAAGTGCGGCCGCGCAACCTGAAGAGACAAGAGCGACTCCAGATAGGCATTTGCCCTGAACACCGGAGTTGAGGCGTCAGCTAAAGCCTCCTTCGCTAAACCAGTCTCAAATCCAGAGACGACAAACGGCTCCATTGACCAAGCCCGGATCATCGCGGCCGCCATGCTCACGGCAGGACTGGCGGGATTTCCAAGTATGGCGAACGTCTTGCGGCCATCGACGCTTTGCGGCCCCCTGACCTTTGCCAGAGGCGCGTGACGAAAACAGGGTAGCGCCACGCATACCGCGTCCGCAGGTTCCGCCAATGCGACCAGACTCCCAGACATGCCAGGCGCGGCGGCCAGCGCCTCCTTAAAGCCCGCTCCGGGCAGCCATGCCGGCACACACCGTTCAGAAAGTGAGATAATTTCCGGACGCGATAGAACTACGGTTTGGCCCAAAGCAGCATTCCGAAAGGCCGTGTGCAACGCGTCGGCGACCAGAATCTTGGGCTGCGTCGCGGCGAGATAATCGCCAACGTTCAGGACGGTCACGCCAAGGTTAGAGAGTGCGTTGCGATGCTCGGCCGCCCCGGCAAGATCGTCTGCAACGAAAACTCTATCGAGGACTGCGGCGCTTCGCCCGTTTCGTACAACATCGCCGGCGTCTCCGCTTACGACCAAAACCTTCAGGAGACCCAGAGAGCGCAGATAATCGTAAACCGAGTTAAGCGCGAGGTTGAGAAGGCTTCCCGGGATCAATGCCCGTGAATCAATTGCCAGAAGAATGGAATTGGCAGATGCATAGGCTAGCGCGACCGATTCCGCCTGCGAACTTTCAATCTTTTCCGCTGTCTTGGCATGGGATGTCCGCGACGCATCGGCCAAGGCCTTCAGATCTTCGCGCGACGCGAACGATAGATCGACAAGCGCGTCTGTAAGCGCGGCGAAGTCGGCAAGATCGTGCGCTGCGTGGGTGGGCTCATACCCCTCGAATGCGTGAGACAATGAAAGAAGCGGCACCCCCAACGACAACGCCTCGCCTGCCTTGATCTTCAAGCCGGTCGAAGCACGCATCGGAACGGCCACGCAATCGACCGAACGGTAGAACTCTTCCGCATCGTCTAACGGTCCGCGCAGTTCGACGAATGGGCTGTGAATTCCTTCGAGCAGATCGCACACCGTGCCGGCAATCACGACCTTAACCGGCGCGAACGATGCTTCAAAGACGGGCAATGCGGCGTTCAGAAATTCGGTGATGTTCATGCGGTTGACGTTGTTGCGCGCGCCAATAACGCCAACCTTTAAAAATCCATCCGGATCTGGCGCCTCGATCGGGGTCAGCGGATCGAGATGCGGCATGGTCAGCACCGGACTCGGCGCCATCTTCTCGAACAGAGATCGCTCCTGATCCTTGATCGCCCAGACGAGATCGGCGCGGCGTAGCGCGATCGCTTCCTGCTTTTCGTCCGTGTAGAAGAATTCGGGACCCAGGCGCAGCGAGGTAAGCATGTCGCGTCGCCCCGAAACTTTGTCATGGGTGTCGAGAATCTTGAACGTTCCGGGTGGCGCAAACTCGAACGCTTTGCTTAGCCACGAATAGTTGACGATGAAGATATCTATGCTCTGCACCGAGAATATCCAGCGCAGAAAATCGCCGATCGCATGGTCCCACCATTCGTCAATCTTGTGCAGGTTTCCGGTTGGATCGGTATGCAGAAGACGCGAGGGGCCAACGGTGTAATAGTGATCCCAGCATTCCTGCATCGCGCGCTCAGCGCCAGCGGGCACCCGTTTGCGCCATTCGAATTCCGCGGGATAGTGGACGAACGTGATCCGCGCACCGGCATCGGAAAATCGCTTGCAGATACGGAATATCCGTTTCCGATTGCCAAAGTCTTGCGGGTGGGTCGGCGTCGGCGACAGCACGAGAACGTTCAGATCGGCACCCTTTCTCGCCTGATCGCTCACAAGGAGCCCCCGTCAATCCCCTTGAAGCCGGCAAGGAGGGCGAGCATGAAGTTGTAAAGTGCGGACATCTGCTTGTGCACCATCTCGGGATCGGTCTGATCCACATACAGACCGCGTGGGGTGCGATATTTCGGCGGAAGCAGCGCATAGAAATTCGTCACACCCGGCCAGTAATTCGCGGCTTTTTCGAACGACCCCGCAGGATCGAGAAGATAGTCCGACACAGCCTGCCAGGCCGCGCGCCGTCGAAACCACGCCTGATCGAGCCGCTCCGACGGCACGAGATGCTCGACAGATGCGTCCGGCGCATAGATCAACCGGCTGCCTTTCGCTTTCAACTTCTGAACGACATCGGATTCATCGTTGGACAGAAGAGCCTGTCCGCCCTTGTTGCGGCCAAGATGAATCGGAAAACCGCCGACGCCTTGTAATGCAGACACACGGAACGCGACGTTGGTACCGGCGATCCATTCGGTGTCTGAGGCGTAACGCGCCGCGCCGCCCCAGTTCACGACGGAGATGTACCCCAGCAGGCTGTCCGGCAACCATGCGGGCCGCGGCACGTCCCAGATGGGATCGACGCGACCGCCAACAACGTCGGCGCCATCACCGAAATCGGCGAATGCGGAAAGCAGCATCTCCAACCAGTTGGGATTGGCGACCGCATCGTCATCCATGAAAGCGATGATGGGAGCTTGTGCCTGCGCGGTTGCCGTGTTGCGAGCGTTTGAAAGACCGGACGTCTTCTCGACGATCCAGCGCAGATTGGGGATTTTGCGATAGGACCTGGAAACGTCTGTCGCCTTCGCGGCGCCGGGAGAATTGTCGATAACGAGAATCTCGAAATCCTGTGCGCTTAGACTTTGCTGCGCAAGGCTTGCGATGGCCTTCTTCAGCAAATCATAGCGATCATAGGTACAGATCGCCGCCGTGATACGGGGTGCAGTCATTTCCGTTTCAGAAGCCCCAGGAAATACAGCCGCTATTCGGCCGCCGCGGATTTGCTCAAACCGAACTCTTTAACCTCGCCGACACCGGCAACACTGACCATATCGGGGCTCACGCTTTCCGTTCTCGCAGCCTCCGAGCCGAGAGCGGTCGCACTGAAGCGCCAGAACGCGAGACCGAGCGAGCGCGTGTCGTCCGAGCCGGGGGGAACCAGCGACGCGGGAAGCATGAACACCAGGTTGGTGACCTCACTGCCCACTCTCGGCGGCAATATCGCTATTGCCTCAAAACCGTAATCCGCGGGCTCAACACGAACTGGCACGCTTTGCCCATCCGCAAACAGCGAAATGTTCTTCTGACTTTCGAAATCGATACAGGTCAACGCGTCCAGTTTCACCTGCACGGGATCTCTACGATCGACGAAGACATCGAAGGAGAATTGCGGCGACGGACCGGTCCAGCGGAAGGGCGTACCATCGGCGGTGTGCTCAAGGGCGTAGAAACCGTCCTGAAAGCGCAGATTCTGATCGGCCTCGATCGTGACGACGCTCGGCAAGCGCACGATCTTCGCCGCCGCAGCTTCGATCATGAGCAACCGGTCACGGGCTGCATGGTAGTCCGAGAGCGCGGATAGTTCGCTCTTCAACAGAGCGATCTCGCGATTAAGCGCCCGGAACTCCTCTATCAGACCACGGACGAGTTCTTGGCCACGCTTTTCCAGAAGCTTCTGAAGGCGGGCATCGGTATCCGGCATTTCATCCATGGCGCAGAATTATCACGCCCTAAGTCCTTTCCACAAACAGCATTTTGGGAAAGTCCGACATTCCCGGCCGGGGATCTACATTGTGGAGCCGCGCACAGCCCATGCGGCCAGACAAAGCGCCGCCCAACCGACAAGCCAGCCCGCCATGAATACCGGCCACGGCAAGAACCACGCAGCGCAAATCGCGATGAGCGCCGATGCTATCTCCATTGCCGGATAGAACGCGGGAATCGTTCCCGCACACGCCCTGCAGCGCCGATTCTGAACCAGCCAGCTCAACACGGGAATCAGTTCAAAGGCGCCCAGGACATGACCGCACTGGGGACAGGCAGAGCGTGCGAAGGCGATAGGCTCGCCTTTGGGCAGCCGCAGCACAAGCACGGCCAGAAAGCTTCCCACCAGCAGTCCGATCACACCGGACAGCGGTACAATGATCGTGAGAGGAAACGCCATTGCGCCGCTATTTGATCTCGTGAATGACGGCCTTGCGCTTCTGCGCGGCGTCCGCGTTCTGCGGCTCCAGCGTCAGTGCTTGACCGTACGCCATGGCCGCGTTCACGAGCAGCTTTCGGCCGGCGAACAGATCGCCAAGCTCGATGGAAAGCTCCGCGCTTTCCGAACAGGCAACAAGTGCGTTACCCGTCAGCGCGAAGTCGGGCACTGCGGTGCCGGTCTCGGCGCACGCTGTGAAGAGCGCCTTGTACCCTCCGGAAAAATAAGGGTGTGCGGCGATAAGATTCTCAAAGCGCTTCATGCCGTCGGCCGCGCGGCCCTCCCGCATCGCCTTCATCGCCAGACGGCGCTTGATCTCGGGATGCTGCGGCGCAAGCTCTGCCGCCACCATGAGCCGTTTCTTCTCGCCTTTGGGAAGCGGCTCGTTGGTATCCTTCAGAAGGATCAAGCCGTAGATCGGGCTGTTCTCATAAGAACCGTTCAACTCGGACGAATAGCCATATTGCGGACAGCGTTCCAGAATCCATGCCTCAAGCGCGCCCAGAAGCGCGGCATCGAAATACGGACTGTCCGAAATCACACGCGGTTTGAATGAACTGGACTTCGGTCCGCGAACCTTTTCGATCGCCGCATCGATCCGTGCGTCATCAGCGGCACCGCTGGTCTGCTTGACGATCTCCGTCAACCAGCGTTTCGGATCGGCGGCGAGATCGACGTAGTCGAGGTAAATCGCGTTTGATAGCTTCGGCACAATCCACTTGTCGTGAAAGCGCCGATAGTAGATCGCTTTACCCGCCAGCCAGTTCTGATAGCCGTGGATGGTGCTGCGATAGGCCAGGCTCGGGCGTCCGAAGCCATCCTGCAAATCGAGTTCGCGGTCCGACAGCGCCTCCGGCACTGGATGGCGATACTGGATGAGATAGAGCGCGAGCGCGACGTCGGGCGCCAGCTTGAAATCGCGGTCGTGACTCTTCTGGTAGATCACGCTGTGCGCGCCGCGCCGCGTACATGGCAGCGCGCGGCAGCACGTTGGAAGCGTATAGTACTCGCAGTAATAGATCTCAGACCCGTAATACGCCGTCATCATGTCGGCGAGGAAATGATGCCCCGAGCGCGGGATCGATGCGCCGACGAGAATTCGGGGATTGTCCGGGGAAGATGTCATGCAGCCGATTATACACCGACCAGCTTGTTGGCGTGACGATTGATGAACTCCCGGTCGCGGCGGAATCGGGCCTCGATCCAGTCGATCTGTTCCTTTGTCAGATCGGCGCGCGTCAGTCCGTCAGGACTGGCGTTTGCCTTCGGCATTTTCGGCAAATCCGGCGCGCCGATCTTGTTGGCGACGATTTCTAGTCCTTCATGGAGCTTGTCGTAGGAGATCAGCAGATTGGTGATGAGGCGCCCTTCGCTGCTCACGAAGCGCACATGCTGGTTCTTGAGTTGGTCGGCGTTCTTCGGAACCCACTGTGCAATAAACTCTTCGAAGGTCATGTTGCCGGTGTAGAGCCGTGCATTGTCCTTGAACTGGTCGCGCTTATGCGAGTTATAGAGGCTCAACACGAAATCGACCGGATCTCGGATGACGCCGAAGATAAACAGGTCATCGATGCTGGTGCAGCTCAGAAGCCAGCGAAACCGCTCCGCGATCTCGACGAACGACATGTGTTTGCCGTGATTGGCCTGGGTCAGGCGCAGTTCACAATGCGGCGCGAGCGTCCGCTCGATCGACGTGGACGCCGTCTTGAGATTGGCGATGAAAAGGAACTTCTTGTTCAGGCTTAACAGCATGGCGTCCCCCTACAAACGCATCCTGGTTTTTGCAAGCGTCATGTCTCCATCCTCGCGCGCTTCGGCGAATTCTTTGGACCCGGAAGCCTTTCCCCCTGCTTCCGCTCCTGCCGCTTCGCGCGTTCTACGAGGCGCTCCACCTGCTCCTGCTTGCGTTGCCACAAATAGGCGGCGATTTCGACCGCTTTCTCGGGCGACAAAGTGACCGGCGGCGTGCGCGGCCGCGTATCGGTGCGCGGCCCAAACAGCGCGTCGCCGGGATCGTTCCGCGCGCCGCCAAAATATTCCGCCGCCACCTTGCGGTTGGACTCTGCGAAATAGCCCATGAATTCCTGCAATTGCGCCTCGCCAAGGGTAATGAGCGGCCCTTGGGATTTCTGGCTCAGCAGCCCGATGACATTGGCGCGAAGTGGATTGATGCTCCCTTCGACGAAACGTGGAACGTGTTCATTGAAGAGCCGCAAGAACTCGAGCGCTTCGGCATCCAGACTTTCGTTAGCGTCTTTCGGCCTATCGAATTCCGGGTTCGCCTCGATGCCGATGATGTCGAGAATGTCGTCGACAATGTCGCCGGACTTGAGCGCACTGCGGTCGAATTTCCGGCAGATGATCTGTTCCTCGCCGAAGGCCCGAGCCCAGCGCGAAAGCAGGTTCCAGTAATCGTAACGGCCCTGAATGACCTCCTGCGGCGGAATGTCGAGCGTGCGGACCACGCCGCTTTTTACGCCGGTCGAATAGGTGCTCAGCAGAAAATCATCCTGCCGCCGCACGTAGACGATGATGTAGATCTTCTCAAAATGCGGCGTGAGAATGTTTTTCAGCCAGCCAATTTCTTCATCCGTCAGCAGCCGAGACGACATATGCTCGCCGGACATGACGACTTTGTCGAACGGCCGGCTCGCATATTCGGCCGCCAGACCCTCCACCAATCGCTTGCGAAGACTTTCGACGTCCTCGTTGGTCTTGATATTCATCGTCTTGCGCAGCGCGCCGCGAACAGAAATCTCCTGCGCCGCGCCGGCGAGTGCGGTGTGATTGCGATTGCCGGGCGTCTCCGGATAGAGCACGCCCATGCGCGCGAGCGCCTCGCGATTGTTGCCGAAGAAATTCTGAACGGAACTCGTGCCCGTTTTTTCGGTGCCGATGTGCAAATAGAGGTTCACAGCACTATCCGCTTCGTGTGCAAAAGGCGGCCGAGCCTATGCCAACGATTGCCCGTTCCCTACGCGCACCAGCCGCTCCCCAGCCATCCGGTGCCGTCATCGCTCCGTAGTTATGTAACAGCTTGATGCAGATTTGCAATTCGCCTTGTGCGGGAACGGTCAAGACGCCGCTTTCCTCTCGCCCAGCACCTGATCGCGATAGCTTGAGAACCATTGCTGGTCGTTCTGCTCACAGACCTGCGCGATGAAGTCGCCGAACCTGCGCTCCATGTCGTTCTTTTGCCGGTCGCTCAGCTCGCTTTCGAACCGCTTCTTCTGGGCCTTGTTGAACTGTGTGAACGAGTCCTCGAAGGCGTGCCTCTTGGCGTCTTCATGATTGCAGGTAACGCCCAACACGCTTTCGAGCGCGTCGATCGCGACATCCGGGGCAAACGCGACCGTGTCGTAATAGAGCCGCAAGCTACCGTTCAGCGACGCCCATTTGCGGAACTTTGGAATGGCGTGGGAGATCAGCCGCGCTGCATCTTTCAGATCCTCGACGTGGGCATAACTTTCCTGTCCGCTCTCGCGCGAGCGAGCGCCATGATCGACGAGAGACAGGCACATGTCGCGCGGATCGCGATAGGACGCGACGACCTGGATCTTGCGCTGTATCTGCATCTCTTCGAACCAGGCGAAGTCTTCATCCTCGAAGCATTTGTGCGTTTTCGCGGCGACGATACGGCCCGGCTCGATCGCGCTCACGATATCGACGACGGATTCACGCGTCAGTTCTGCGACGTAATTGCCGCCCCGCCGCTTCTTAAGGCCCGCGCTTTTTACTTTGCCCTGATCGTGGCCGGCAGCGCTCAGCACGCCCTTCGTCAGTTCGAAAGCAAGCGTGCTTCCTGATTTGGCCATTCCATAGCAGATCACAAGCATAAGAGCGGCTGTCCGGCGATACTGCGATCAGGTGTGCAGGAAGAAATCGAACTCAGGCGGCTGGCGTTCCAGACGTCCATAGTCCTTCAACGCAATCGCTTCGAGCATCTTGAGGCGCGCAGATACGTCCTTTTCCTGACATGCGTAGACCCACCGCACACCGACACCGCACGAACGGAAATCCCTGCCGCCGCTGGTCATCTTGAAATCGACAGCCGTGTCGCTCGAAACGTTGATGACGACCAGTCTGTCGGCGTCCTGTGTTGCGGGCAGGAGGAACGAGACTGTTTTGTCCTCTTCGGGTCCAAGCATCGTAATCACAGGACGAATGCCTTCGCATTTCAGAGTCGCGGTCGAGGTCTTGCTCTGCGCGCCGCGCAGACCGATATAAACTTGCACTGGCGCACCACCGACACCTTTGAGAACGAAGGCGAGTTGCGACGGCCCGGTGCCCTTGATCCAGCAGCCCCAATATTCCGGCCACCACCAGTTGGGTCCGTTGCGGTATATTTCGCCGCTCTTCAGCCCGGCCCACAGCGTCGACTGATGATTGCTCGTCAGCGTGTGCAGAACACCCATTTCCGCCTCGACCGGCCAGATGCCGTAAGCATCCTGCGACTGAGACTGCGCGACAGTCGGCGCCGCCGATGGCAGCTTCGCCCAGTCACGCAACTGACCGACAATCTGGCTGCTGATATCGCTCCAGCTTCTCGGGCGGAATTCGGAGATGATCTTCAGTTCGCGACGGGCACGGAATTTCTCGTCATAGACGACGCGCACGATCGCGTCCTGTAGGTCCTTTTCGGATTCCACATCGAAATATTCAGCGAACTGTCCGCCGGCCTCGGGCAAGGAGGAAACGTTTGAGATCACCGGAATCTTGCCGTAGCAAAGCGCTTCCGTGACCGGCAGTCCCCACCCTTCATAAGAGCTCGGATAGAGCGTGCAGACGCAGTTTTCGTAGAGCACCGACAGTGCCGCATCGGGAATCTTCGACAGCATCAGCACATGATCGCTGAGCAGCTCGCTGGCATTCAGCTTCGCGTAGGTCGCATCGTTCAACCAACCCGGATTACCGACGCAGACGAGCTTGGGAACGTTCTTGATGCCACGGCTCTTGATCAGCTTCAGCCAGACGGAGAATGCCGCGATGTGGTTCTTGCGGGATTCAATCGTCGAGACGAAAAGAACGTACTTTCCCTTCTCGAGACCGACCGAGCGCAGATAGTCCGTCGGGTCGCCCACTTCCGCCCAGATCGCTTCTTCGTCGAGCGTCTTGCGGAAATCGGCGTCGAGCGTCACAACCGCGGCCGTGCGCGGTCCGTAACCCATCTTCTTGCCGACCGCCTGCAGGTCCGCGAGCGTGGCTTTCGAGTTCACCAGGAAGAAATCGGCATGATCGAACGCGCCGATGGCCCAGGTGATGAAATCCTGGCGGAGTTCAGCAACACAATGTTCCGGCGCCATCACCGGAATGAAATCGTGCACGAAGGGCACGTATTTGATGTTGTAGAGGCTCTTCGCGAGACGGACGTTGAGGAAGTAATTCTGCAGCCACCATGACGTGCCGAGGTTCAGCAGCACACTGCCCTTGGCGAAGCTGAAATAATGCCGGCTCTCCAATACGGAATCGAGATCGGATAGCAGCGCGGTCCATTCCGGCGCTTTGTGATCTCCGCCCAGCACCGCCTGCTTGCACAGACGGTCGAACAGCAGCGGCGGGACTTCGATCCAGAAATCGGTTTCCTTGGTGAAACAGACGATGGAATAGGCAATGCCCGGCGTCGCCGATGCAAAGGCCTTGGTGATGACTTCCATCTGCACGCGCTGAATGCCGGTCGGCAGACGCGCATTGCGGAAATAGTGCATCAGATCGCTGACATCGAACACGATGTTCAGGAGTTTGCTGTCCGTGCCCTTGCGCGGATATCTGCTCGCCATCGGTGTGATCGAGCGTGAGGACGATCGCTGTTCCTGCTGACCGACTTTTTCACGCATGCGATCGACTTCGATACGCGCATCGCCAAGCAGTGGGTCGAGTTCCTGCGCCCTCATGTAGGATTCGAGCGCCATGCCCATCTGGTTGCGGATTTTGTAGAGATGGCCGAGCTGCAGATAGACGTCGGCGTCACCGGGCTTCAGATTCAGCGCCTCGCGATACGCCTCTTCCGCCGCCGCGTGGTCGCCGCTTTCCTTGCGCGCGTGTCCAAGCTGGATCCAGATCGCCTGCATTGACGGGTTAAGAGCGAGCGCCTCTTCGTAATTGCTGCGCGCACCTTCCCAATTGCGGGCGTCGCGGCAGCGGTCAGCAATCTGGATATAGCCGTTGACGGTGTTCTTCATCTTAGCCGGTGCGGCGGGCGTGCTCGCTTGCTCTGGTGCTTGTGCAATCGCCGGGGCTTCGGATGAATCGTCAGGTGAAGACATTTTCACTGCTCGCTGGAGATGAGGGGCGGCAATCTAGGTCATAGACCCTGCAAATTCCACCGCCGTGGGTTAAGCCTGAGGTGCAGATAAACGCTTAAATTTATTGCAGATTTACACGTCGCGATTTCACAGAGATACGACGCGTGAGCGATGAATCTGCTGCCCCAGCCCTTCCTTGTCGGGCACGTCGGAAATCTCAGTGGCAGGCGTTTCCGTCGCCATCGCGATGTACTCCTGAAGTCTTGGAACGCGCCTATCAAGCGCAATTGGGCTGCGAATATTTCATGGCGAATTTTCTAGGTCAAGCAAGCACATAGCGCGATTCCCGGCACCATCGGATGCATGGAATTGCGGCGCGGTCGGGCCGCTATGAGCCGTGGGGCCTCGCGCGGTAACTGCACCGCAGCATAAGCTGGCGACGCTGAAGCACCGTGGTAAAGTTTCATGGCTTCAACGGCTTAGTATCGAAGCTGAGGATATGACTGCAAAACTCGAGAACACCGTAAAGCTCGTCATCTGGGATTTGGACGAGACGTTCTGGCGTGGCGCGTTGGCCGAAGAAGGCATGACGCCGATTCCACGCAACGTAGAAATTGTACGCGAGTTGTCGCGTCGTGGAATCGTCAATTCGATCTGCTCAAAGAACGATTTCGAACAAGCGAAAGCCAGACTGATCGAATTGGACGTTTGGGATCAGTTTGTATTCCCCGCCATCGACTTCAAGCCGAAGGGAAAGGCGATTGCGGAGTTGATCGAAGTTGCGGCGTTGCGCCCCGAAAACGTTCTCTTCCTCGATGACAATCCATCCAATCGCGAGGAAGCAAAATTCTTCAATCCGGGCTTGATAGCCGCCGATCCGGCCGAGTTGCTCGATGGACTACTCGAAGATCCGCAACTTGCCGGCAAGCCCGATCCCGATCTTACCCGTCTGAAGCAGTATCGCCTGCTCGAGCGCAAGGCGAGCGACAAAGCGGCCAGCGTTCGCTCAAACGAAGAATTCCTAAAGAGCTGCAACATCCGCGTGGTGGTAGATCCCAATGTTGAGGCGAACTTCCCGCGCGTGCTGGAACTTATCAACCGGACGAACCAGCTCAACTACACCAAAGTTCGCATTCATGGCGAGCAGCAGGAAAATGCGCTTCGCGAAATGCTCAATTCTTTTTCCTACCATGCCGGCTGTGTGTTCGTGACCGACAGCTACGGCGACTATGGCCTCGTCGGATTCTTCCTCATGCAGCGGCGCGCAGGCATCAACAAGCTCATTCATTTCGTGTTTTCCTGCCGAACGATGCACATGGGCGTGGAGCAATATGTCTACGAGATGCTCGGTCACCCGGCGGTCGATGTCGTTGCACCGACGTCTTACGGCCTCTACCCGCATGCGAAGGTCAACTGGATCGTTTCAGAGACCGAGGCCCCGCAGAAGACCCAAAAGCCGAAGAGCCATAAACTCGTGCTCGTTGGAGGCTGCGATCTTCTTCAGCTCGCGACTTATTGCAGCAGCGACCGGCTTGAGTTCGTCAATCGCGAACAGGACATGGGCAAGGCGCGTTTCGAAGACCCCGAATTCATCATGGGCAACCGCGAGGCGATCAAGAACAGCGAGGGCCTACGCATCCTGCCAAGCTGGACGCACGAAGATTGCGTGTCTTTCGATCTCGGCGTCGCGCGTGCGGATTTGATCCTGCTTTCGATGTGGCCGGCAATGAACGGTGACATCTACTGCATCGACAAGTCAGTTCGCGTGCGGCTTTCAGAAAAGCAGATCATTCAATTCGGCGGCAAGAAGCGAAAACTGTTTCGCGAGAATTTCGAAAAATTGGCTTTGACGGAGGATGAGCGTCTTCAGGAAATTCTTCGCGCATTCGACGCTGTCGCCGCAAAAGCGCCCAGAGCCGTCGTATTCATCCTGGGTTGCTATACCCAAGGGGGATTGAACGACGAGCAGATTCGCAAGCGCCGAAAATTCAACGCAACAGCGCGCGAATACTGCGAACGCGATCCGCGCAAGTTCCGCTACGTCGATGTGGATGCACTGATCTCGCCGGACAAACTCCTGGGCAAAACGCACTTTAGCCGTGCCGGCTATCTGGCGCTGGCAGGGCACATCCTCGACCGCGCCGATGCACCAACCAGGCGGTCTACGCGGCCAGCGCGCAAAGTTCAGCCGAGCGCGCAGCACGAGGGCGAACGCAGGAGGCGCTCAATGCTTCGTCAGAGATTGGGAACTTTCGTCAGCCGCATTACGGGATGACACTGGTGTTTATGTCGTTTGTCGGCAACAACGCCGCATCTGACTGTGGCGCCCTCACGCTCGACTTCGCCGGGCCTTCGCAATATCTTGGGAACCTTCGTCAGTCGCATCACCGGATAAGGTTAAACCGCTCCGGGATCGTCGGGCAGTTGAGCCCGGCAGCAGCCAACGCTCGACACAACATCAATTCATCGGCGTGGTAACACGCCGCGTGCAGGGAAAATATTGATCATGACAGCCGGTCCCGATTTCATTTGTATCGGTATGCAAAAGGCTGGCACCGGCTGGCTCTACGACCAGCTGCAGAGCCATCCCGATTTCTGGATGCCGCCGAGCAAGGAAATTCACTATCTCGACCGTGACCCACCGCGCCTGAAAAACGTCACGGACCTGCTGGAAAAGGCGCGCAACAAGCCGAAGCGGTTGGAGAAACGGTTCGAGCGCCGTCGCCGCTGGGACGATCGCGACTATCAGTTCCTGGAAGAAGCCGCGAGCCTGTCGGGAAAGCCGTTGAGCTTCGACAGCTACGCCGCGCTGTTCCGTTTTAAAAATGATCTGCTGTCGGGCGACGTCACGCCGGGCTATAGCGGTCTTGAGCAGCCGGTCATCGAACAGATCGCGCAGCATTTGCCGGATGTGAAGATCGTGTTTCTCATTCGTGATCCCGTCTCGCGCGCGTGGTCGCAGATTTCGATGTCCCACCGCAACGGCACGTTCAAGGAAGAGCTGCTTGAGGAGCCGGAGAAGTTCGCCAAATATCTCCAGCGCACCGGCAAAATTCACAAAGTCGCCTTTCCGTCCAAGATCGCCGAACCTTGGGGGCTGTATGCGCCGAAGGTTCGCTTTCAGCACTTCTTCTTTGACGACATCGCGGAAAGGGCGACGGAAACGCGCGCTGCGATCCTCAACTATATCGGCGCCGATCCGGCGAAGAGCAGTGGCGAACTTGCGCCGGACGACAACAAGAAGTCGAGCGCCGCGAAGCTGACGCTAACCGATGAGATCAAGGCCGTGCTGGTGGAGTTTTTTGCCGACGAACTCCGCGCGAGCGCGAAACGTTTCGGCGGCCACGCGGTGAACTGGGCCGCCAAATACGGGGTCGCGGTCTAGCCTATTTTCCCTGCGCGTTTTTCACTGCGAAATCGGCCTTGGCTTCGCTCTTGTCGGCAAATGTCAGCGTCACGCTGACGGTTGCGCCGGGCTTCATCGCAGCCGTCGGGTCCATGCACATCAGGTGATAGCCGCCCGGCGCAAACGCGACGCTGCCGCCGGCGGCGACGGGAACATTCGCGACGTCTTCCATGTGGCTCATGCCGCCCATGTTCATGCTCTGATGCATCATCAGCATGCCGCAGGCCGGCGAACTCGCGCCGGTCAACGTAATCGCGGTGGTGCCCGTATTCTTGAGCGTGAAATAGCCGCCAGACGGTGTCGGCGCAGGCAGCGCGCGGAACCAGCCGTCGCTGATCTGGACTTGTGCCGCCATAGCCGGGGTTGCGAACAAAAGAGCCGCGGCGATCAGTTCAATCCGTTTGAAGCGCATGTTCCGCTTTCTCCTCATTGATCCGCATGATCACCAGCACGGCAATCATGGCGGCAAAACTCGTCAACGTTCCCGGCAGCCAGATGATCAACCCGCCATAATGCTGATCGTTCAGCGCCGTCATGTCGAAAATACGTCCGCAGATCGTATAGACCGGATAATAGTCCGTCATGGACAGCGAGAGAATGGCGCCGAGAACCATCTGCGGCAGTTCGATCAGCAGGATCATCAAACCGCGCATCAGGCTGGACAGCCGCGCAGGCGGCTTCGGCCGTGGATCGAGCACCAGCCACCAGAAGAAGATGCCGTTGATCGCCATCGTCCAGTTCATCAGCTCATAGAGATTGGCGTCGAGCATCACGCGCGTATGGATCGCCGGGATCAGCCAGAAATAGAGCAGACCCACGAACAGCACTGGCGCCACCGCCGGATGCTGCATGACATCGCACAGCGCGCGGACAGGCTTTGAATCGAACACCGGCCGCACGAAGTCCGGCATGCCTGCGCGGATCGCGGGCCCAGCCGCACCGAGCGCGATCAGGAACGCGCCCAGATGATGCAGTACGAAGTGTGCTGCGCGATGCACGAAGAACATGTGCTGCGCATAGAAATCGACATGGGTCTGCAGCATCGCGTAGTCGAGCGCGACACCGAGCACGAAGCAGAAGGTGCGCAGAAATCCCGGTCGTTCATCGGCGGGCAATAATGCGCGGCCACGGAAAAACCACGCCAACGACAACGCCGTGACCAGAAACACCGGCCACGAAAATTCCCACGGCATCCAGAACGGAAGGTCCGCCGGGAACAACTCGCAAAGAACATAGATCACGCCGCCAACCGCAACGAGCGCGGCATAGGCGAGCCATGCGCGCGACGGCGATCTGGAGGTTGCAGCGGTTACGGTCATCGCGCGGGACAATGGCCCTCCCTGCCCCGCCGCTCCAGAGGTTTTTGGCCGCAGTGTCCAGGGTCCCCCGCCCTGTGCTATGTCGGACTCATGGGAACGCTTCGCCGCGCGGCCATTTTGGCGCTGGGTTTGCTGCTTACTTCGTGCGGCAGCGAGAAGCCGTTTCACGCGACCGACATCACCGGCGCGATGCCGAAGCTCCAGCTTCGCATGGAGCGTGCGAACGACCACGGCATTGTCACCGCGGACTCCTATCGCGGCCGCGTGGTCATTCTCTATTTCGGCTACACGCATTGTCCGGACATATGCCCCACGACACTTGCCAATCTCTCCGAAGTGCTGAAACGCCTCGACACCCGCGCCTATGATGTGGCCGTGCTGTTCGTCAGCGTCGATCCCGACCGCGACACACCCGACGTGCTTGGCAAATATGTCCGCAGCTTCGCGCCGCAGATCGACGGCCTCACCGGCCCGCCGAACGGATTGATGGCGCTGACCCGGCGCTACCGCGTGCTCTATTCGGTGACCAAGGATTCACCCGGTCACCCTTACGAAGTGATGCACTCGAACTCGGTATTCTTCTTCGACCGCTCCGGCGCCGCGCGCCTGGTTACGACCTCGACCGACGACATCGCCGGCCTGACGGAAGATGTAAAGCGGCTGCTGAATTAGCGCCAGGCTTCTAGAATCCAAATCCGCTGCGGCTGGCAACGCTGCTGCAGGAATTGAGCGTAACGCTCGACCACTGCATGCGCGATTGCGCGCCGGCGCCGAGCGAGACGACGGCAAGTCCCTTCGCATCCACGCAATGCGGGCGCATCGTCCCATCGAGCTTTGGATGAATGATCTGCCAGGTGAGCTTGCCCGGCGCGAGCGATTCTTCGTCGCTATGCTCGAAATAGGCGCCTTGCGACGTCCACACCGCGATACGGATCGTTTCCGCCCCCGCGTTGCGCACGATCACGACCTTGCCCGACGTCGCATACATGTAAGCAAAAAAGAGCAGCGGAATTCCGAACAGAACCGCCGCAATCGTCAGCGCCAAACGCATACACCGCCCCGAGAAACAACCCCGGCAGCAACTTATATGTGCAGCGCCTTCTTGTCAGCATCCAGCACGGCTTCGTGCATCATTTCGCTCAAGGTCGGATGCGGGAAGATCGTGTGGGCGAGGTCTTCATCGGTGAGTTCGCCGGCGCGCGCGACGGTGTAGCCCTGAATCAATTCGGTCACTTCCGCGCCGACCATGTGTGCGCCAAGGAGTTCGCCGGTGTCGGCATCGAACACCGTCTTCACCAGGCCTTCGGCATCGCCGAGCGCGATGGCTTTGCCGTTGCCGATGAAGGGGAAGCGGCCGACCTTGATCTTGCGGCCTGAGGCTTTCGCTTTTGCCTCCGTCATGCCGACGCTCGCCACCTGCGGCCAGCAATAGGTGCAGCCGGGCACCTTCGACGGATCGAGCGGGTGCACGCCTTTCACGCCTGCGATCTTCTCCGCGACGATCACACCTTCATGCATCGCCTTGTGCGCGAGCCACGGCGGGCCGACGAGATCGCCGATGGCCCACAGACCCGGCACGCCGGTGGCACCCCATTGATCGGCGACGACATGGGTCTTCTCGACCTTCACGCCCAGTGTTTCGAGGCCGATGTTCTCGACATTGCCGACGATGCCGACGGCGAGGATCACGCGCTCGACCGTGATCGTTTCAGTTCTGCCGTCTTTGGCTTTGAGCGTTGCTGTGACGTTGTCGGCACCCTTCACGAGTTTCTCGACCGTTGTCGCGACCTTGATCTTCATGCCCTGCTTGACGAAGGCTTTCTGCGCGAACGCGGAAATCTCTTCGTCCTCGACCGGCAGCACGCGGTCCATCACTTCGACGACGGTCACATCGCTGCCGAGGGTGCGGTAGAAACTCGCGAATTCGATGCCGATGGCGCCGGAGCCGACGACGAGCAGCGATTTCGGGAATGCCACCGGCACCATCGCCTCGCGATAGGTCCAGATCTGTTTTCCGTCGGGCTCAAGCCCCGGCATGGTGCGCGCCCGCGCGCCGGTCGCGAGCACGATGTTCTTCGCTTCGTAGCCCGTGCCCTTGCCATCCTTGGTGACGACGATCTTGCCGGGGCTCGTCACTTTCGCTTCGCCCGCGATCACCGTGATCTTGTGCTTCTTCATCAGGAAGCCGACGCCGTTCGAGAGCTGCTGCGAAACCTTGCGCGAGCGCTCCACGATCTTGGCGATATCGAATCTCAGATTGTCGGCGCTGAACCCGAACTCGCCGAGGCGATGCATCAGATGAAAAATCTCCGACGAGCGCAGCAGCGCTTTGGTCGGGATACAGCCCCAGTTGAGACAGATACCGCCCAGCTTGTCGCGCTCGACCACCGCGGTCTTTAGGCCCAGCTGCGCGCAACGGATGGCGCAGACATAGCCGCCGGGTCCGCCGCCGATGACGATGACGTCGAAGGATTCCATCAACGGACCTCAAACATTCAGGAAGCTCAGGATCAACGCGCCGCCGAGCGCCGGCAACGCGCAGAAACACACATAGAAGAACGACACCATGCCGAACTTCACCACCGTCCAGAACCAGTTCTGATGATAAAAGTTCCGCGTGGCGATCAGGGTGTAGAGGCCGGCAACGATCAACGCGCCCCACGCAACCATTTCCCCGGGAAGAATCTGCGCAGCGCCGGCCGCCAGAAGCAGCAGGACGAACCCAAATGTATGGATCGTCAACGAGAAGATCAGGTGATCGACGAAGAAGAACTTCTTGCGCTGGCGGACATAGAAGATCGCGAGCAGAAATGCGTAGAGCGGCATCAGCAGGAACAGGATGCGCGGGATCCATGTGGTGAGCGATCCGTTCAGCGCCGCGGGATCCTTCACCAGCCGTTGCAGGCCGTCGTAAAGATGCTGCTCTATCCAGCTCTTCGTGGCTTTCACCTTGGCCTTGACCACGGCCACCTTCTTCGCCTGATCGGGTGTCAGCGGCTTGCCGGTTGCCGGCTTGTCATCCACATCGACATTGACGTCGGCATCGTGCAGCCGCTTCAGCGCCTCCGGCGTCAGCACGGTGTGATAGGCGCCGATGGGCGCGAAGAAATAGATCTTGGTCGAGTACGAGTAATGACTGCCGGGCTCTTTCGCCTTCTTGTTGTCCATCTTGACCATCTTCGGCATGAACTTCGTGTCTTCGTCATCCGCGTCGTAGGCCGGATTGGGCACGTAAGCCTGACCGTTGATCCACGTGACCTTGGTCGGCGACGCGACGACAACAAGCTGGATCAGCGCGAGATTGGTCGCACCGAGAACGAGAAAGAAGATCAGCGAGACAAACAGATAGAGACGCAGTGCCGGCAAATAACGCTGCGTGCGACCCTCGCGGAACGCGGTCGCGAGTTCGCCCGGACGCGCCACCAGCGCCCAACCCGTGCGCATGATGCGGCTGTCGAAGCTCGCGATGTCCTCGACAAGAACCTTCACAAGGCCCCAGACCGAGCGGCGGTTGATGTCGCGCGCCTGTCCGCACACCGCGCAATACGCGCCGATCATCGGCTTGCCGCAATTGGGACAGGGATGAACCTCGTGCCCGCGCTCGGCCATCGCCGACGCGGCGACTTCCACCGCTGCCAGACTGCCCGTTTCCAGAATTGCTTCGAGTTCGTCCATAACCGCCCCCTCCAGCGATTATAGCAGCATCGCGGCCGGTTCTTCGATGAACTGTTTGAAGGCGTCGAGGAAGCGCGCGCCGGTGGCGCCATCGACAACGCGGTGATCGCAGGACATCGTGACCGTCATCATCGTGGCCGCCTCAATGCGGCCGTTCTTGACGATGGCGCGCTGTTCGCCCGCGCCGACCGCCAGGATCGCCGCGTGCGGCGGATTGATGACGCCGGTGAACTCCTTGATCCCGAACATGCCGAGATTGGAGACCGCGAAGCCACCGCCCTCGAATTCCTGCGGCTTCAACTTCTTGGACTTGGCGCGTTCGGCGAGCGATTTGATCTCGTTCGAGATGACGGCTAGGCCCTTCTCGTCCGCGCGGAACACGATCGGCGTGATGAGGCCGAAGTCGAGCGCGACCGCGACGCCGACATCGGCGTGTTTGTGGCGCAGGATCGCGGTGTCGGTCCAGCTCGCGTTCACTTCCGGCACGCGCATGAGCGCGAGCGCCGACGCCTTCACGACGAAATCGTTGACCGAGAGCTTGAACCCGGCCTTCGCACCCGCCTCGTTCAGCTTGGCACGCGTCGCGAGCAGACCGTCGATGTTGCAGTCGACGGTCAGATAGAAATGCGGGATCAGCGTCTTCGATGAGGTGAGACGGCGCGCGATCGCCTTGCGCATCGAGTCGTGCGGAATCTCGTCAAAGTCTTCCGGTTTGAAGAACGCACGCGCATCGGGAAGCGGATGCACACCGGCAATGGAGGGCGTACCTTGAGCGTCTGCCGGCTTCTGCGCCGGGGCGGCAGCAGGCGCTTTCGCAGCGGCGGGCTTGGCTTCACCGGGCTTCGCGGCTTCGACATCGGCTTTGACGATACGGCCGCGGGGACCGGAACCGGCAACGCCCGAAAGATCGACGCCCTTCTGCTCCGCAATCCGGCGTGCGAGCGGAGAGGCAAACACACGCTCGCCTTCGGGTTTGTGCTCGACCGGCTTCGGTTCAGCGGGTTTCGGCGCAGGGGCTTGCTTCGGCGCTTCGGGCTGCTTCGCTTCCGCGTGGACGGCATCCTTGATGCTGGCC
>Ga0068853_100000427_pt1 | contig 28683 bp, 22 predicted proteins | sample KBSCornC32_FD_65655 | JGI IMG/M metagenome (GOLD analysis project Ga0068853, IMG submission 65655) | Corn rhizosphere microbial communities from Kellogg Biological Station, Michigan, USA - KBS Corn C3-2 | ecosystem: Host-associated > Plants > Roots > Rhizosphere > Soil ... | reverse complement strand
CCGGAAAGATCGGCCGGAATCAGCCGCTCGCGCGGCACCGGCACGCCCTGCCCCTTCGCCGGCCAGTCGGGAGCCTGGATCAGCACGCTGGCGTCGGCGCCATAGCAGGCCGCGGACACCTGGTCGTAACGTGCGTCGCCGCCGCGCTCGGCGAAACGATAGTGGCGCAACGGCACCGGCAGGTTTTCTTCCTGCGCGATATGACTGGGCTGCGTCTCGGCGACGACGCGCTGGTACAACGGCGTGTCGTTGCCGAGCGCGCTGAAGGTGAAGCAGTGCGGGCCCCGTTCCTCGTAGCAGTACGCGAGCGTGGCGCTGACCGCGTAGCTGCGCAGGCGGAACACGAACAGGCCGATCTCGGGAATGTTGTAACGCCCGCGCCGGCCCGCGCTCGATATGCGCCGCACGTCGACCGTGTGCGCGAACGGATCGAATGCGGAGCCGAGCAGGTCGAGCGGTCCCGGCCGGCGCAGATCGGCGCTGCCGCCGCGCCGCGGATGCGCGTGATCGAGGTGCTGCATCCAGCCCAGCAGTCGATAGAACTCGACCGCGCGCGCCGGCCAGTCGGCCGCATCGCGCGCGAGATCCTCGAGCAGGGCGAGCGTACCCTTGCGCCGGCGTGCAGCGATCGTGTTGGCGACGTCGCGGCGTGGCGCGAGTACGCGCCCGAGGCGGTGCATCGGCGGGCCGCTGTCGCCAAGCGTCGCCGCCTCAGGCAACAACGTGTAGCCGAGCAGGTCGCCGATGTACGGCACCAGCCAGTCGTCGCAGGTCTCGATGAACCAGTTGTCGTACAGGCGTGCGATGTCCGCATCGACGACTTGCGCCTGCGCCTCGAGCACGCGCAGGAAGTCGCGCAGCGGATAGCCGATCGTCGCATCGTGCGAGCGATGGAACGCGGGCAGCAGCTGGTACAGGGTGTCGAGGCCAGGGTCCATGGATCACCTCGGAGTCGTCGGCAAAAGGTTCAGCACGAGCGTTTCGGAGACATCGGGCACGAGGTAGGCAAGCTGCGCCGCGCGCACGCTGCGCCTGCCGTCGGCTGCGGCCTCGTCGCGCGCACGCCCGGCGGCGACGAATGCGCGCGGCTGGCCCGCACCGGCGAGCGCATCGAGGCGCTGCTGCAGGCGCTGCGGATCGCGCAGGTCGCTTTCGGCGATGCCGTCGAACAGGTCGACATCGACGTACACGACGCCTCGAACCGCCTGCAGTGTGGCAATCGCCTCGCTCAGGTACGCGCGCTGACCGAGCGCGCGGCGCGCGAACGCGAAGCGCCGCAGCAATGCGGCGCGCAGCTTCGGCTGCACGTCGTCCCAGGAATAGTCGGGGTCGAGCGCGATGTTCGCGCAGATGACCAGCGCGACGAGTTCGCGCGAAACCACCTCGACCGGCAACTGCGGATCGCCGTAGCGACGCAGCGCGCCAGCGAGCGCCTGGTGCAGATCGGAATCGTCGTCGATCGGCGCGTCGTCGGCACCGGCGACGGTGACGAGCACGGCGTCACCGACGCGATCGGCGCTGGCCTGACCGATCCCGGCGAATGCGCGTGCGAAGTCCGCGTAGTCGGGCAACGACACCAGCCGGTCGAGCGCCATCACGGCGATCGGCGCATTGCGCCGGATCTGCTCGGGTGTATCGCGATCGGCACCACCGGACGCGCGCAGCGGGTTGATCACGTCGCGCACGCCGGTCGGCTTGCTCGCGAGCAGGCTGATCTGGCCGGCCTTGACGTTGCCGGCGCGTCCGATGCCGCTGCGGTAGCTCGCTCGCAGGTTCTCGCTGCCGCTCGGTACGCGCGCGGCGCGACTGCCGAAGATCACCGTGCTGTTGCCGTCGTCGTCCTGGCGCACGCTGTAGACGCGATCGCCCGGCACGGCGAACGCCGGCAGCGCGGTCTCGTGCCAGCGCACGTCGTTGACGCGCACCTCGAGCGTGGTCGCGACGCCCTGCGCGGTCGCCGCCGCGGTGTAGGTCAACGGCACCTGCTTCAGCGCGAATCGCTGGATCGGCTTGCGCGCGTCGCCGCTGCCGAGTACTTCGGCACGCGTTTCGCCGTGGGTGGCGTGGGCGACGTTGCCGTACACGGTGACGCTGTCGCGCGCGTAGCTGTATTGCAGCGCCTGCGCGAGTTGCAGGGTGGTGTGCGTGCGATCGCCCGGGACGTTCGCGTCGTTCGCCTGCTCGACACCGATCAACAGCGCGAGTTCGCCGCCGTGGATGCCCGCCACCGGTTCGCCGTCGGCACCGAGCACATCGCGCCGCTCGCCACTGAGGATGATCCAGCGCCCGGGCTTGAGGCCGTCGTACAACTCGGCGAGCTCGACCCGCGTGCCGGCGACCGGCGTCGGGTCCGGCTTCGCCGCGAGCGCGAGCGGCTCGCTTTGCGCGAGCACCAGCACGCCCTTGATGCCGCGCAACTGCTCCGCCCCGAGCGCGAGCACCGGACCGCCTTCGGGCGCGCGCAGGAGCAGGCGCGTGGTCGGCGCCGTGATGCCGCGCGCACTGTGCGTCACCGTCTTCACCGACGCCACGCGCAGGGGAATGCTGACGCTGCCGTCGTCACGATCGAGCTGCACCACGGCCCAGCTGTCGGCGAGCACGCCGCCGTAGACGTTGTCGAGGAACAGCGTGAGGGTATCGCGCGAGACTGCGGCGGCCGCGGCGGGCACCGCAGCGGCCGACGCGGCGACCGCGTTGTAGCCGAACAGCGGCGCGGCGATGCGCAGTGCATACAGGCCTTCGAGATCGGCGCGCGTGGCGCTGACCGGCAGGTTGCTCCAGGCGCGATAGAGGACGTCGCGCACGCGCGGCGTGAAATGGCTGATGAGCTGCGGCAGCGCGTCGCCGCCCGGTCCGAGCAGGGTCAACGGCGACAGCGGCGGTAGCGCCGGGCGCGCGACGCGCCGACCGAGTACGCCGAGCACGTCGAACAATGCGCCGCTCGTCGTCGACGACGGCGCGGGCCCCTCGTCGTCGACGCCCTTCTTCAACACGCCGAGCAACTTGCGCGCGGCCTCGAGCAATGGGGCGAGCGCCGGCGGCGGGTTGTCGGCGGCCTGCGTCGCTTGCGCGAGCTGGTCGGCGAAATCGTCGAGTTCGCCGCCGAGCAGGACCGCGTGGATGGCGGACACGATCCCGGCCGCCCACGCCGGCGCCTTCGCCAGCGTCACGCCGGAGTCGTGCAAAACGCTGCGGGCGACCGCCGCGACGCCGAGGATCCTCTCGGCGAGTGCGCGCATCGCGTCGTTGCGATCGAAGCCGTTCGATTGCAGGCGCACGTTCATGCGGTCGTGGCCGGGGCCGAAATCCGGCTCTGCCGCAGCGACCGTACGCATCACCTGCAGCCCGGTCGCACGCGTGTAGTCGAACAGCAGGCGATCGCCGGGACCGAGTCGCGTCGCCGCGCCGGCGAGCACGAGCGTGTGGCGGGTCAGCGCATCGACCGGCGCGATCTGCTCGAGCTTGCCCTGGCGCGGCTGCAGGCGGTTCCACTCGGCGCGCGCAAACAGCTCGTCGCTGGTCTCGAACGATTGCAGTTTTTCGCCGGGCCCGGGGATGCTCTGCGCGCGCGCGCCGGCAAGGATGCGCACCGGCTCGGCCTGGTCGTCGAGCGTATAGGCGAGGTGCACGCTGGCCGCGACGCCGGGGCGCGGTTCGTAGCCGACCAGGCGCGCCAGTCCGGCAAGCGACGCGCGTTCGCTCGCGGTGCGCAGATACCCTTCGTTGGCGATGCGTTCCTGGTAGAACGTGAGCACGTCGGTCGTCATCGCCCAGGCATCGAGCAACGCGATCGAGGCATCGTCGCCTTCACGCGTGCGCAGGCCGGCGAGCGCCGGCAGCGCGGCGGAACTCAACTGCGCCTGCATCGTCGCGCGGAAATCGCCCCAGCGGCCGACGCGATAGTCGAGCGCGTCCAGGCCGGGACGGTTGTACAGCGGCAGCGGCGTGCCGGCACGCGGCCCGCAACCGCAGGCGCATGCGTGCTTGCCACAGGATGCGCAGCAGCTCATCGCCCACCTCCCATCGTGAAGCGGATGGCACCGTGTTCGGGATAGTCGGGGTCGCCGTCGACCTGGGCGATCTCGCGCGCAACGAGGCGCAGCATGCCGCTCGCGACCGCGTCGCTGTCGTCGACCGCATCCATGCGCGCGAGTTGCACGACTTCGACGTGCGCGACGCCGGTGACCGCCTGCGCTTCGGCGACGATCCGGCTCGCATGCACCGGCTCGCCGAGGCGCAGGCGGTCCGGGTGGAAGTAGCCCGGCGTGCCGTCGCGGCGCAGTCCCGCGCAGAAGCGGTCGCGCAGTTCGGCCTCGACATGGGCGATGAGGAAGTCGGGCCGCACGCACACCGCGACGGTGATCGTCAGCGGCACGTAGCGCGCGCCCTCGACCGCGACGTCGTGGCCGATGCGCCGATAGCGATGCAGCGCGCGCGCGATGCGCCGGGCCAGCGCGGGATCGAGCGTTTCGTCGCCGAGCGGATCGACGACGACGTTCGCCTCGTACCAGCTGCCGGTCCATTCGAACGCGCAGGCGGCGCCCTGCAGGCCCGGCGTGCGGCGTGCGAGCGCGGCATAGTCGTCGGGCGTGATCGCGCGCTGCAGGTCGGCGCGGAACGCACCGGGTGCATACAGCTTGGCGTCGGCGATCGTCTCCGGCGCGCAACCGCCCCGGGCCGGCAAAGGATTGCGCGGCATCAGACAGACGCCGGACAGCGTGCCGCCCTTGCGCACGATCCAGACGATGCTGTCGTGGCCGACATTGCCGAGCGTGCCGTTGCCGATGCGCAGGCGCGCGCGGAAGAACTCGCCGACCTGCGGCGCGCGGCCAAGCGCGCCATCGCCGAAACGCAACTGCACGCCGCCGTCGTCGTCGATCTCGGCGACGAAGGCGCGATCGTCGGGCGCGCTCGCGAGCAGGTCGGGCCGCGCCTGCCAGCGCCAGCGCGGATCGGGGTTGCCGTGCACGAGGATCTGCTCGAGCGGTCCGCCATGCACGGTCAATTGCGGCAGTGCCGCGCGCGGATCCTGCGGCAACAGGTGGCAGACCGGCACACCGGATTCGACCGGAACCGCGAACGTCAACGGCGCACCGCGCAGGCGACGCGTGCGCGCGCCTGCGCGCGGCACCACGTCGAGCACGCCGCCGTCGCAGGCGCAGCACCCGTAGCTGACGTCGCCGGGCACGAGCCAGCATTCCTCGCCGAGTTCATGGCAGCGCTCGCACGCATCCGGCATCGCCGCGAGCGCACGGGCGAGCCCCGCAGGCGCGTCGTCCGCGGCCGCGGGCCCGCAGAGTTCGGCACAGATGCATTCGCCGCGCAGGGTTTCGCCATGATCGACCAGTACGACATTGCCGCGTGCGACGCTGACATCGCGGATCGCCGCGCAATCGGGTGCCCGCTGGCGCACCGAGAGGCACAGGTCGAACGGCAGTGCATCACAGGCGTCCCATTCGACTTCGAGCAGGTTGATGCGATACAGCGGGTCGACGCCCGCTTCGACCCGCGTCAGTCGCACGGCGTGGCGGCGGGTCGGATCGGCATCGGCCGGATTGCCGGTCTGGCTGCCGCGGACTTCCTCGAAGATCAGCAGATCGCCGACCACGAGTTTCAGTACGCGTGCCTGGGCGGTCGCGTTCGCAGCCGCTGCATCGATGCGCGCGGGATCGACCGCGGCGGCGTCGACGAGGCTTGCGCGGGTCGAGCCGCGCTGCAGGCAGCACAGCTCGTCGCCCCAGGTATGGATGCCGATCGTGCTGTGCGCGGCGACGACATGGACCGTATCGTCGCCCGCCTCGAGCGCCACCGGTTCGAACACCAGCGCTCCGCGCGCGCGCAGGTCGTCGAGGCGTCCCGCATCGAGGATGCCGGGCACGGCATTCGGCTCCTGCGGCGGAGGTACCACGAAGGCGATCTCGCCGAGCGACAGGTCGATGTCGCTGTCCGCGGCGAGCGTCACCAGCGCACGCGCATTGCAGCCCTCATGCAGGCGGTAGTCGACCAGGCGCGCGTGCCGGCGCACGGAGATGCGTCGACGCGCGGTGTCGAGATAGGCCTCGGTCGCGACCGCATCCTGGAAATAGCTGAGGCGATCGGCGCGGTAGGCGAGCAGTTCGACCAGGGTCACGCCGATGTCGGGCACGTGGCGTTCGCGCCATTCGGGCATCGTCTGCGCGAGACGGTCGAGGATGAGCTTGCGGAAACTCGCGTAGTCCTTCGCCAGGTAGTCGATCGGCGGCGTCGCTGCGGGCTCGTTGCACGGCGGCGCCGGCGCGATGCAGTCGGGCTGCTCGCCGCAATCGAGGCGCACGCGGAACTCGGCGCAGGCGTAGCGCGGGTCGAAGCCTTCGTACGCGCGCCACGCATCCGGCGGGTCCGCCGGCGACGCCGCGTCGACCAGGCACAGGCAGTACGGCGAATGGTCGCCGGCGCGATCGAGCACGACCTTGAGGCAGGCGTCCTCGTGCATCTCGCCGGCATCGTCGATCTCCACGCCGACGACCTTCAGGTCGCGCACGCGACGACCGCCGCGGATGCGCACGTTGGCGATGTCGAGGCCGACCGGAATCGCGTCGAACAGGTGTACGCACAGCGTGCGCATGTCCGGGCCGACTTCGACGTAGTCGATGCCGTTGAGGGTGCGATCCGCACGCAGGTGCCTGCGCCGCTGCGCATCGGCGCAGGCGGGCGACGCATCGCAGCCGATGCGGTTGACCACGGTCTCGTTCATGGCACGCTCCGCACGAAGCTGTCGTTGCGCAGCTCGCCGGTCGCGCGCACGCGGTAGGCGAGTTCGACGCAGAGCGCGACGTCCTCGGCAGCGACGTCGATCGCGACGATCTCGATCACGTCGCCGAGCCACTGGGTCAGCGACGCCTGCAGCCCGAACTTCAGCGTCGCCGCCAGTTCCGGGCTGTTCGGTGCGAAGACGAGCTGCATCAGGCCGCTGCCGAAGTCCGGCCGGTTGACGCGCTCACCAGGGCTGGTGAACAGCAATTGCTCGACCATGTCGCGCACGTGGTCGTCGAGCCCGGCGCTCGCGGTGCGGCCGTCATTGCCGAAATGGAACGGATAGTCGATGTCCATGACTGGCTGCCTCACATCGCGAACGTGCGCGTCTGGCTGGGTGGCGTCAGCATCGGTGCGGGCGTCGGCGCGCACACCGACGGCGACGGCAGCATCGCCACCGCGAGCGGCTGCCCCATCGAAAGCACGCGCGTCGTGCCGGCGAGGAACTTGCCGCTGACGCACTTGCCGCCGCTGGCAGGAGGATTGGTGCAACTGCCGATCAGGTACGGCGCCGTGATCAGCACGCTCGGTTGTGCCATCACGATCACGCGCGCGTTCGGCGCCGAGGTGGTCGCGTTGCCCATCCCGTGCGGGCAGGTGCAGGGCGAGGCGACGGTGAGCAGGAAACCGGGCATGCATCACCTCACTTGACCAGCAACGCGCCGTTGTTGACGTTGACCACGCCCGCGCCCGGCGGTAGCTGCAGGTTCAGGCTCGTCAGCGGGCTCTGGATGTTGATGCCGGCGGGACCGATCGCGATGAAGGTCTGCGGCCCCGCGCTGAGCAGGATGCCGCCCTGCGGCAGCAGCGGAGGCACCGGCGTATCGCTGATCACGATCGCCTTCTGGCCGAGCGATTCGAGCGTGATCACCGGTACGCCCGGCGTGGTGATCTTGGCCTGGTTCGGCGTTTCGGCGAGGCTGCCCCACCAGCAGCCGACCCAGATCGGATAGTCGGGATCGCCCTGTTCGAACTCGACCCACACGCCGGCACCGAGCGGCGGCGCGACGTACATGCCGGTGAGCATGCCGCCCGACGGCAGGCACGGCAGCGCCCAGGTCGAGAAGTTCGGGCCGTAGACATCGGGCACCTGGATCTGCAGGCGACCGCTGCGCATCGGATCGACGTTCTGCAGCACGGTGCCGCGATACTTTCCGTAGTAGTGGCGCACGCCGCTGCCGCTGCCGGCATCGTCGTCGTCCGGCGACGGCGCCTGGAACATGCCGGACATGTCCTCGACGTATCCGAGATCCTGCATCGTCTTGCGCTTGGCCATGTCCTCGTCCTCCGTTGCGCGGGTTCGTCAGCCGCCGGTCCACGGCATGAATGCATTGCGTGCGAGCGTGAAGCTCTGCTTGTATTCGCCCGGCTTGATCTGGTGCGTCACGCTCTTCACGTAGTGCCAGCCGTCGTGCGGAAGGCCGGCGCCGCGCACTTCGACGAGCTGGCGCGCCTGCAGCAACTGGCCGTAGCGCACGACGTTCAGCGAACCGGAACCGCTGACGACGTCGGCGGTCCGCGCCGCGCGCGCGATCGCGATGAGCGCGGCCTGGATCGGCGTGAACTTGGCCAGCCCCGTCATCGGTTCGATGCGCAGCGGCACCGGCATGTGCCGGCCGAGCGGCGGGCTGAGCGGATTCACGTCCGGCACCGGGATCGGGATCGGGATGTGCGTTTCCTTGAGCAGGATCAGGATCACGTTCAAGGTCTTGGCGAAACCGTCGAAGCTGAAGCTCATCGACTCGACATTGGTGTGCGCGTCGGAGTTGACGACCAGCGCCGCTTGCGGCACGCCGACGCGGATCTCCGGCCCCCAGTACGCGATGTTCATGCCGGGCAGCGGTCCCGGCTGCAGGTAGAACACGTAGCCGACGCGCTGCGCGAGCAGGTTGAGGTATTGCAGGTCGGTGCCGCGATGGCCGGGAATCGTGTCGGTCGGCAGCGGCACGTCGATCATGATGCTCGGCACGATCGCGGGCACGATGCCGTACATCGCGTACTTGGCGAGGATCAGCGCGACACGCGCCTCGGCCGGCATGGCCGGATACTTGATCAACCAGCTGAAATCGATCAGGTCGAGCATGCGGCTGAGGTCTTCGCCGGTCACCGTCAGCTTCGATTGCCCCGGCTCGTTGCTCGGCGCAAGATCGTGGCGCGTGATCACGCCATCCATCAGCACCGTCGGCGAACCGTTCACGAGCGCGACCAGCACCACCCGGCGCGGCGGATCGAAATAGCCCTGTTCGAGCAATGCGCCGACGCCGGGCGCGCCCTTGCCGACGCCGAACACGAGTTGGAAACCGCTGCGCTCGCCCGCCTGCGACGTGACCTGCGCGCTCTGCAGCGCGTCGGCCAGCGCCTGCGGCACCGGCTCGGGCAGCACGGCGCCGATCAGCAGGGTGAGCTGCACGCCGTCAAGCATCGCTGTTCCCCGGGATGCCTTCGGGCAAGGTCACGCGCAGTGCGCGACCGACTTCCTCGAGGTCGTCCGGCCGCAACGCGCGGTTCGCGTCGCACAGGCGCCAGAACTGCTCGGGATCGCCGAGCTCGCGCGCCGCGATGAGGTCGAGGCGCTCGTGCTCGACCACCATGTGCGCACGCACGCTGGCGAGCTTGTCGGGATCGGGCGAGAAGCGGCGCGCGAGGCAGGCGCGATCCTCGCCGCTGGCGTCGGTGAAGATCTTCACCGGCACGTTGTAGTAGCGGCTGGTGACCGGGAACGGCCGCACGCGCAACGCGTCGAGGCCGAGCAGCAGTTGCGCGGGGTCGACGCCGAGCTGGTACTGCATCGCATCGATCATGGCAGTCTCTCCAGTCCGAAGGCGCCGAGCGTGCCGTTGGTCGCCTGCGCCGCGAGCGCCTGCTTGGCGGCGAGGTGGGCGAGGTAGAGCGAACTGCCGCGATGCTCGAAGCCGAGGTCGTTGACGCTGAGCACGCGCAGGCCGAGGCTGACCTTGGCGCGAATCGGATTCAGCTCGGTATCGAACGCTTCCTCGGTGATCGAGAACTCGGTCACGCGCACCGGCACGATGCGGTTGCGGCTCCACACGAATACCGTCAACGGTGCCTGCATCGGCACGATCTCGACCGCGCCGAGCACCGACAGCATGAGGTTGTTCAACAGCTGGCTCGAACTCGGATGGATCATCAGCTCGAGCACGGCGAGCTGCGGATGGATGCCGTTCTGCACCGCGGTCGTGTTGTTGTCCGGATCGGCGAGCTGGTCGGTCGCATCGATCTCCGCTTCGAGCTTGATCGTCTCGACCGGCGGACCCTTGAGGCGGAGCGCTTCGGAGCGCTCGCCGCCTTCGCCGCTGCTCGCCTGCACCTGCAAGGTGCGATGCAGCTGGTCGGGGTTGTACTGCAGCACGACGATCTTCTGCGTCTGCCCGGAGACGGGATCGAGCAGCACGAGGCCCGCCTTGAGGATCTGCGGCGAAGCGGGGAAACCGGTATCAATCGGCGCAGGCATGGTCGCTCCTCGATGGCGGCTGCGCGCACGGGTGCCGCGCAGCGAACGGCGCGCGCGCGCGTGGCATGCACGTCGCGGCGTTCATGTGCACACCTCGCCCGGCTTGTCCTTGTAGCCGGCGAGGCGGTAGCGCGTTCCCGGCGGATGCCTGAGGATGGCCGCGCCCAGCATCGGGTTCAGCGCGGCGATCTGCGGCTGCAGATTGAGGACCTGGTGGCCCGTTTGATGCAGGCTGCGCCGCAACGCGGTGCCGTTGGTCTTCAGGTCGTCGGCTCCGCCGAGGAACAACGGCGTGACGTGATGCACATCGAGGTCGCCGGCCGGGAAGTCCTCGTCGCGGAACTTGCGCCAGTCGAGCTTCATGCGTGCCTGCTTCTGCTCGTCGAGGTCGCGCTCCTCGACCTTCGTGCGCGTGAATGTCATCGAGTTGACCGGCCCGAACTGCGTCGGCCAGCAGATCGGATACTCGCGCGGCTGCGGCTTCGGCGGCGGCGGCGGATCGACCGGGATCGGCGGTTTCGGATCGGGTTTCGGATCGGGCTTGGGGTCCGGTTTCTGCTCCGGCTTCTTTTCCGGCGGTGGCGGCAGCGGCGGCGCTTTCGGCTTGACCAGGTCGCGGACCTTGTCGAGCACTTCCTCGACCGCGCGTTCGCGCGCCTTGCGCGTCTTCGGGTCGAGGTTCTGCAGCAGGTACACCATCACGATCAGGAACGCGAAGAACAGGATCAACGCTTCCAGCGTGACCGCGACACCCGCGATCACGAAGATCACGACCGGCTGCACGTTGCTGACGAAGCGGAACACCGGCAGCGGCAGCCAGCTTGGTGCGGCGCCGCGCATGTCGTCGTACAGCTCGCCCATCGCCTTGACGAGGTCGGGCGGCAGGATCAGCGGCGCAATGCGCGCCTGCAGTTCCTTGCGCATCGCGTTCAGTCGACCGATCAATGCGGCGGCGGCGCCGGCATGGCTCACGATCCAGTCGGCGACGGCATTGAGTCCACCGGCCGCGGCCTGCCTGATCATCTGCAGCGTGTCCCAGGTATCGCGCTGCGGCGCATTGCCGGAAGAGCGCCCACGCACCGGCGCCGCAGCCGCGTCGGCGCGAAAGCGCTGCGCCATCCCTTCCGCCTCGGCCTCGAGGCCGGCATTGGCATCGACCACGCCGCGGAATGAATCGCTGCCGCCGGCACGACCATTGCGTTGCTGCACGACATGGGTGAGCTCGTGCACGAGCAGGGCCTGGTTCTCGCGCCGGCTGAAATCGCTGAAGGCCGGCGCGACGTACACGTCGTTGCCGGTCGCGAACGCGCGCGCACCGAGCTCCGCGTTCATGCGCGCCGCGTGCGCATCGGCATGCACGCGCACCGACGAGAAGTCCGCACCGAGCTGACGTTCGGCGCGCACGCGGAACGCTGCCGGCATGCCGCTCGACGGCGCAGTGCCGGCGGGCTCGCCGTGCACGGCCGGCTCGCTTGCGCGATCGAGCCGCGAGGCCTGGATCGGAGGAGACGTCGCCGACGCGCAGCGCGCACAACGGCCGCCGCGCTCCGCGCAGGCGCACTTGCGCTGCAGCGGTTCCACCGCATTCGTCGTCGCGGCTTTCGCGTTGGTACGGCTGTCGATCGCTGCTTGCGACATGTCCGCCCCCGCTCAGCGCGACCGCGACCGCGCAGCGGTCACCGCGACCTGTGCGACGACGCGCCCGGCGATCTGCGCCGCCGCGCCCTCCACCGGCCGCAGCGCGATCGGCGACGACGGCGGCTCGCCGCGACTGCGGCCCGCGCCTCGCTGGCCTGCGAGCATGCCCGGATCGGCGAGGTGCGATGCGAGCATGCGCTCGAGCGCGAACTGCAGGCGGCGCGCCTCGAAACGGTCGAGCGCGATGCCGTCGAGCACGAGGCGCTCGATGTGCAGTTGCACGCTCATGCGCGCGTCGCCTTGCGTGTGCGCTTGCGGGCCGGAGTCTTGCGCGGCGGGCCCGCGTTGAGTCGCTGCACCGCTTCGGCGACCGCGGCGCCTGCATTGATCTTGCCGTGGCCGAACCAGTCGCAATGGCCGCTCGCGTCGTAACTGCCGCGCGCGACGCCGCTGTGCGGATCGGGCGTGGTGTCGACGATCTTGTCGGCGGTGCTCTCGAGGATCTGCCGGACCTGCGCCGCGCTCAGCGCCGGATTCGCCGAGATCACCAGCGCCGCGACGCCCGCGGTCAACGGCGTCGCGCTGGAGGTGCCGCCGAACTGGCCGGTGTAGCGGCTGTGCGCGGTGAAGCCGTTGCCGTAGGTCTCGTTGTCGGTGGTCCAGATGCCGCGACCTGGCGCGTACGCCGCGTCGTCGATCGGATCGAAGTTGTTCGACGGCGCACACACGCTGATCGGCGCGCCCCAGTTGCTGTACGCGGCATGGCGGTTGAGGCTGGTCGAAGCGGCGACACCGATCACGTGCGGATGTGCGGCGTTGCCGTTGAGGATCGGTCCATGGGTGACGCGCGCGTTGCCGTCGTAGTCGCGCCAGTGGAAGCCGCCGGCATTGACCGGATCGTCGATCGGCGCGTTGAAGTTCGCCGCGGCGAAGCAGATCGCGACACCCTTGCCGCGCGGACCGCCACTGGTGGCAAGACGGGTAAGCGTATCGGCGAACTCGCTCGACAGCGGTGCGTAGGCCGGTGGCGGACCCCAGCTGCACGAGATCACGTCGGCGTGCGCGCCGGTTTCCTCGAAGATCTGGATCAGCAGGTCGTCGTCGGCGGACAGCGGGAAGCGCACCGGCATGAACGCGCAGCCGTGGGCCGCACCGACCACGCCGCGGCCATTGCTCTCCGCGATCGCGACGCCGGCGCAGGGCGTGCCGTGGTAGTCGTCGTCGGCCTTGGTCGGGAACGGATTCGCGTCGCCGTCGACGTAGTCGCGCGGGAACACGACCTTGCCGGCGCCGGTGAAGTCCGGATGGCTGAGATCGAAGCCATCGTCGATCACCGCGACGACGACCGCGCGGCTGCCGGTGGTGAAGTCCCATGCGCTCGGTGCATCGACCGACGCAGCGGCGAGCAGTTGCGCGCCGTTCTTCGCGTGCAGGTGCCATTGGCGCTTGTAGTACGGGTCGCCCGGCGTCAGGCAGGCGTAGTAGCGGTTCACCATGTTCGGCTCGGCGAACGCGACGATCGCCTCGTCGGCGAGGCGGTTGGCGACCTTCACCGGATTCTCGCCGCTGTCGTCGCTGACCTGCAGCAGCATCGAGCCGCTGTCGTAGTCGCGCAGGTGGCGCAAGCGATAGCGTTCGAGCAGGCGGTCGACGTCGCGTCGCTTGGCGCCATCGCGACAGCGCACGGCGATGCGGTCGGTCAGGTAGTACATCGTGCCCTCGCCGCCCTGCGGTCGATACGCGTGGTGCGCGACCACGCCGTAGGCATCCGAGCGCAACGCCGCCATCGCGGCGTCGCGTGCCGCAGCCGTCGTCTCGACGCGGAACACCTGGTTGGTGACCGCATCCACGGCGCGCACGCCCGGCACGCCCTTCAGCCGCTCGAGCTGTGCGGCATCGGTCGGCATGACGGTGAAGCGATCCGACTCTTTCTCCAACGGGATGCGTCGGCCACCACGCCACAGGTAGGTGCCGACATCCGCCAGGATTGCGCGCGCCATGTTCGTACTCCTCATTGCGTGGTCGGGCGCGTCGCGGTCGACGCCGCGCGCGCACCATTGGTCGAGCGTTCGAGCTTGCGCATCTCCATGCGCACCGCGTCCATCAGCAAGGGCATGTCGACCGCCTGTTCGCCCTCGGCAGCGAGGAACGCGGCGTTCATCGCGACGTTCTGGATCGAGCCGCCGCACAGGCTGAGGCGGGCGAGCTGTTCGAGGTCCATGCCGTCGCGCGGCGTCGCTGCCGGGAAGGCCGACGCCCAGATCGCGCGCCGCTCGGCCGCACCCGGAAACGGGAAGTTGACGACGAAGCGCAGGCGCCGCATGAACGCGGTGTCGAGCGCGTTCTTCATGTTGGTGGCGAGGATCGCGAGCCCGGTATAGGCCTCCATCCGCTGCAGCAGGTAGTTGATCTCGATGTTGGCGTAGCGGTCATGGCTGTCGCGCACTTCGCTGCGCTTGCCGAACAGCGCGTCGGCCTCGTCGAAGAACAGGATCGCGCCGCCATCCTCGGTCGCGTCGAACACGCGGCGCAGGTTCTTCTCGGTCTCGCCGATGTACTTGTTGACGACCGCCGACAGGTCGATGCGATACAGCGCGAGGCCGAGTTCGCCGGCCAGCACCTCGGCGGCGAGGGTCTTGCCGGTGCCGCTCTCGCCGCAGAACAAGGCAGTGATGCCGAGGCCGCGGTGGCTGCGCTCGCGGAAGCCGAACTCGTCGTAGACGCGACCGCGCTGGCGTACCTGCTCGGTGATGCGGCGCAGTTGTTCCTTCTCGTGCGGCGGCAGCACCAGGGCATCCCAGCCGGCACGCGGCTGGATGCGTTGCGCAAGTTGCTGCAGTGCCGGCCGCGCGCGCTGCGCGCACGCGTGCCAGAGGCGTTCGCGCAGGGTATCCGGATCGGCATCGGCAGCAAGGGCCTGCGCCGCGGTCGCGACGATCGACGGCAGGTTGAGGTCGAACTGGCCGGCCATCCGCGCCGCCAGCGCGGCGGCATCGTCACCGGCTGCGGCCAGCGCGAGTTGCCACGCGCTGCGCTGCTCTTCCGGCGTCGGTCGACGCACTTCGCCGACCAGCGTTTCCGGCGCGAGACTGCCGAGCGGTTCCTGTGCGCTGACGATCACCGGCGCCTGGATGCGCGCCGACAGTCGCTGGATGCGTCCGCACAGTGCGTCCTGCGGGGCATCCGCATCCGGCACCTCGATCGCGAGCAGCAACGGCAACAACAGGCTTTCGCGACGCCACAACTGGATGAACGCATCGAGCTCGGCGCCGCGCGCAGGCAGCGCATCGGCCGGCAGCACCTGCACCGACAGCCCGAACCGGCGGCCGAGCGCGCCCGCAACCGTGAGACGTTCGCGCGCCGTCGCACCGTGCACGTGCAGCAGGCCGCAACCGGCGCGAACACCGGCGTCGAACGCGTCGACGAGCGCATGCTGCGCTGCCGGCAAGCTGTCGTCCGCGTCGGCGACCTCCTCGACCGGCGTGCACAGCGATGCGAGCCGCTCGTCGAGGTAGTTGAGTCCCTTGAGGAACGCGGCGACGCGCTCGTCGATGCGCAATGGCGCCGCGATCAGCGGCTGGCTGCCCGACTGGCCGATTTCGAGGAGGCGCAGCGCGCGCAATGGCCGCTCCGGTGCGAGCGCTTCCCAGCTCGGTTCCTCGAGCAGCGCCAGCGCCAGCGCGAAGGTCGGATGCGGTTTCGCGGGATCACCCTGCGCGCGTGCGCAGAGCGCGCCGAAGCCGCTGTCGATCTCCATCGCCGCGCACAACAGCAGGGTCTGGCGTTCGAACGTCGACAGGCCGCAGGCATCGGCGAGCAGGCGCAGTGCCGGCGGCGGCGTCGCGGCCTCGGCCTGCAACATCGCATCGCGCGCGCTGGCCGCCACGCCGGCGGCGACGGGTACGCACGCGGCTGAAGATGCGACTGGCGCCGGCACGGCTGGCGTGGGCGCGTGCCGGTTCCACCAGTGCTTCGCGCGCGCGATGTCGTCCCGCCCCTTGTCCGGCGTCGCTGCGACGGCCGCGGCCGGCGCTTCGCCTTGCGCAAGGCGCAACCGCAGCCACTGCAAACCCGCGGCGAGGTGCGCCTGGTTCACCTGTTCCCATTCGGTCCTGGCATTCATGTGATCGTCACGCTCTGGTTCGGGTCGAACACCGGCGGTGTCGCATCGATGTCGCGCACGAGCACGCTGTCGACGCCGTCGACCTGTATGCGCAGCGGCACCGCCGCTTCGGTCGCCTCGGCGTGCGCGATCGCGAACGCGAGCGTGCCGGTCTTCGCCGCGATCGGCTCTGCCGCGTAGCCGTCTCCGCCGAGCAGCAGGTAGACGCGCTGACCCGGCCACACCTGCGGCAGCACGTCGATGCTCAGCGCGAGCGAGCCGTCGATCGCGCGCACCGCGGCGATCGGCAATGGCGACTGCAGGCGCGCGGCGAGCGCGAACGGCAAGCCTTCCGTGAACCGGTCCGGCTTGCCGGCGCGCTGGATGCGCAGCGCGACCGTGTACGCGCCGGCCGGCCAATCGGTCGCCGCGGCGGGCTCGGCCGCCGGATCGGGCAGGCTCACGCGGGCGCGCGTCGCACTCGCGCCGGCGAGCAGCGCGCGCTCGATCGGAGCCGCCAGCAACGGGTGGCGGAACTGCGCGGTGACCGTGTCGCCGGCGAGATTGAAGCCGTCGAGCACGATGGTGTCGCCGAGCTCGGCGCTGTTCCGGCGGTGGTCGCCGGCGTCGCGGATCGCGAGCGCGAGCAGGGTCGGCAAGGTCGGCAGCGGTTGCGTGAGGTCCGGAGCGGAACGCACGCCACGATCTTCTTCGCCCCGCCGCAGCACCGGCAGCGCGTCGCGCGTCGGCTTCACGCCCTGGATCAGCACGACCGACACGGTGTACGCCATGCTCGGCCGATAGCGTGCCTGCATCGCGGTCCACAGCTTGGACAGCTCCTCCGCGCTGAGATAGTTCGGCGCGAGCTTGATCTGCTCGAACTGGTCGGCGAGATCGGCCGCCGTGCGTCCTTGCGCGTCGGTGAGCGCGAGTGCCTGGGTCACCGGATTGTCGGGACCGAGCGCCTTGCGGATCGCGCCGCGCGGCAGCACGCGCATGTCGTGCATGAGCTCCATCGCGTAGCCGAGCAGCACTTCGGCGGCGAGATCCTGCTGCCCGTACGAGGTCATCAGGTAGTGCAGGTCGAGCGCGAGCGGCGGATTGCTCAGGCGATCGCCGCTCGCGCCATGCGATGGCAGGCCGGCATTGCTCCAGCCGCTGTTCGGCGAAACGCGATAGAGGAACAGGTTGATCTGGTTCGGTTCCTGCGCGCCGGTCGCGACGCGGTCCGGCGGGATCGCGCTGACCTTGTAGCTGCCGACCGCCGACAGGTCGTTGTTGATCAGCCCGTCGTTGAGCAGGTCGAGCAGGGTCGCCGTGACGGTCGCGATGGCGAGCGGGCTGCTCACGAGCGGCCTCCGTCACTGCGTCGGCGCAGGTAGGCGGCGAGACTCGGTGCCGGGCCGCCGCTCGACGATGACACCGGCGCCGGTGCATGGTCTTTCGCCGCACGGATCTCGATGCGACCGATCGTGACGTGCACCGGCGCAGGCGTCGTGTTCGGCGTCGCGGCGCGCGCGGGCAGCGGAGGCGGCGGCAGCGGACGCAGTGGCGCGATCGTGCGCTCGGGCTCGCCGGCTTGGCGTTTCAACGGCGCGTGGGTGGCCGGCGCGAGGCGATCGACTGCCGGTGCGGGCTGCAACGGCACGGATGCGGGCAGATCGCCGTGGCCCGGCGCCGACGACGCCACGCTGCCCGATGGCATTGGCGAGGTAGCGGTTGCACGCCACTCGACGCGCGGTGGCGCCGTCGTCGACGGTGAAGTCGCCGGTGGCTTCGACACTGCCGCCACCGGCGCGGCGGTCGACGTGCGTTGCGCCACGCGCGGCGGCGCGACGCGATCCGCGTCATCGCGCGGCGCGAAGTCGATCCGCATCTCGCGATGCCGTTGCGGGTCGGCGACGACGACCGGCGTCTCGCCGGAAAGCGCGGCCTGCAGGTCGACGCGAGCGCCCGCCGCCGGCTCCGTTCCCGCTTCGCGCGGCGCCGGCGACTCGCGCGGCGCGAGGTTCGGCTCGTACGCGCTCGCCATGCGCGGCGCGAACGGCGCGGCCTGTGCGATGCCGAGCTCGCGTGCCGCCAGGTTGCCGAGTGCGCGCAGCATCGCTCAGGCCTCCAGCCGTTCGAGGTAGCTCTGCCGACGCGCTGGTGGCAACGCGAGGATCTCGCGCTCGGTCCAGCCGAATGCGCTCGCCAGGCGCACGATCTCGTCGAGCAGTCGCCGCGCGCGCGCGGCGAACTCGGCGTACAGGAATTCGCCGACGTCGAGTGCCTGCTGCCATGCGTGGCCGCAACCGGCGCATTGCACGGCGAGCGTGATGTCCGCATGCGGATCCAGCTCGGCCATGCGTGCGGCGACCGCATCGGCCAGCGCATCCGGCCAGTCGCGCTCGGCGCATGCCTGCTTGCCGCGCCGGATCTCCACCACGCAGCGCGCGAGCAGGCGCCGGCCGAGCGTGAACGCATCACTGACGTCGGCCAGTCCGCGCAGGTCCGCGCTGGTGGGCAGGCGGAAGCGTGCGCGATACGCGCCGTGACGCAGCTCATGGACTTCGCCGAGCGGCGGCAGCACCGTCGCCGGCGCGATACCCATGTGCTGCGGCACGAAGGCAACTTCGACCGCTTCGCCACAGCGCGGGCACGGCACCACGCCGACGACCGATTCGCCGAGGCAGCGTGCGCGCAGGTCGAGCAGCAGCGCGTTGCGCCGACCGAGCGGAAGGCACGCCAGTTCCTCGGCGCCGTGCTCCGGCCACGCGGCTTGCAGCAGCAGCAGTGCGCGGGCAACCGGCGTCCCGCTGCGGCCGCGTTCGCAGGCTTCGAGCAGGTCGTTTTCCGCAGGCGTGCGCATGGCGCGGCCGTCAGCCGACCAGCGGCGGTTCGTCGAACGCTTCCTCGGTCGGTTCGGCCAGCGCGTAGTCGCGCTCCCAGCCCTCGTTCTCGAGCTTGAGGTGCTGGATCAGCACGGCGTTGCCGTTCGCGTCGAGGTCGGACGTCGCCTGGTACTCCGACACCCAGCAGCGGAACACGTTGTAGCGCAGCACCAGCTGCCCGGCTTCGTTGAAGATCTCGATCTGGATCTCCTTGCGGAAATCCTTCAACGAGACTTCCTTGCCGAGGCCGGCACCGTAGTTCCACACCTTGTTGCACCACTGCTCGAAGTCGGGGTCATGGGTGACGCCGCGCTCGAGCGTGATCGCTTCGTATTCGGTGCGCCCGGGCGACTTGCGGCTGCTGCTGGGATCGGCGCCCTCGCGGTGCTTGACCACTTCGGTCGTGCGCTTGAGCGAACTGACCTTGCTCACGCCGGCGACGGTATGCTTGTCCCACACGACCCTGAACTTGAAGTTCTTGTACGGATCGAATCGCGACGAATTGGCTTTGAACTGGGCCATGGTGGTCTCCTCAAACCTCGATCTGGCCGGTGATCTGCTGCAGCTTGATCACCACGAATTCGGCGGGCTTCAGCGGCGCGAAGCCGACGACGATGTTGACGATGCCGAGGTTGATGTCGTTCTGGGTGGTGCTCTCGGAGTCGCACTTGACGAAGTACGCCTCGCGCGGCGAGCGGCCCTGGAACGCGCCCTGGCGGAACAGGTTGTGCATGAACGCGCCGACGTTGAGGCGGATCTGCGCCCACAACGGCTCGTCGTTCGGTTCGAACACGACCCACTTGAGTCCCCGGTACAGGCTCTCCTCGATGTACAACGCGGTGCGCCGTACTGGGATGTACTTGTATTCGTCGGCGAACGCATCGGCGCCGCGCAGGGTGCGCGAACCCCACAGCACGCGGCCATAGACCGGGAAGCTGCGCAGGCAGTTGATGCCGAGCGGATTGAGGTCGCCGTTCTCGTCGTCGGTGAGCGCGACGTCCATCATGGCGACGCCGGCGAGCGCCGCGTCGATGCCGGCCGGCGCCTTCCAGACGCCGCGCTGCGCGTCCGTGCGCGCGAAGATGCCGGAGACGATGCCGCACGGCGCGAACGTCTCGAGCTGGTTGCCGCGCAGCGGATTGGCCATCACCACGCGCGGGAAGAACAGTGCCGCGTTGCGACTGCGCGTGCCGACCTTCTCGGTGGTGGCGTCGCTGAATTCGTCGATCGCGGCCGACTTGCTGTTCCAGTTCGAGCGCGGATCGACGATCAGCATCGCACGGCGCTTTTCGCAGTACGCGGCCGCGCGCGCGACCAGGTTCGCGTCGACGTCGGAGTCGGCGCCCGCAGCGGAGGTCGGCGTGTACGGCGGCAGGCACAGCAGGTTGAACAACTGGTCGCGCGCGTACAACTGCTCCAGCGCGTACAAGCCGAGCTTGTTCGCCTCGCCCTGGTCCGGCAGGAAATCGTTGATGTCGATCTGGCCGCCGTCGGTGATCGCGTCGAGCGCCGCTTGCAGGGCACCGGACAACGCGGTCTGCTTGGCCGCGATCGCCGCGGTGTCCGGCACCACCTTCGCCTTCAGCACGGCGAGTTCCCACTCGAGTTTGCGCAGCGCATCGCGCCACATCGGCCAGCTGCCGTCGGCGTTCTTCGTGTGCAGCGTCGCCGGCAGGGCCGGCGGCGCGGCGTCGAGGTCGACCGCTTCGTCCCAGCGCAGCAGATCCGATTCGTCGAGCAATACCTTGTCGACGCGGCGTGCGCTCGCCTTCACGCTGAGGTTGAGGAAGCGCTCCGAACGTCCGCCCGTGCTGTCGAAGACACTGAGATTGAAAAGGTCCGCCTCGACCAGGCCCATCGCGACGGCGACATCCTTCGAGGTATTGCCGTCGATCTCGATGCGCAGGCCGGCGCCCCACTTGCCCGGGCTGGCGGCGATAAACCTGAAGGTGCCGGACTCGTCGACGACGTGCGCGCTGGAATACATGCCGGCGGGAGCCGCCGCGGCATCCGCGGCGGCGGCGACGTCGGCGGGCGTGGCAGCGTCCGCCAGCGCGGTGACAGCGTCGAGGACCGCCTTGGCGGCGGCCTTCTCGGCGGCGGACTTCGCCGCGTCGTTGGTGATCGCATCGGACGCGGTCTTCGCCGCGGCTTTCGCCGCGGCGCCGTTCGCGGCACCCTTGGCCGCATCGGCGACGCTCTTCGCCGCGGCCTTGGTCGCCGGGATGTCGGCGTCCGCATAGGACGCATGGAACAGCCGCACGATCACGCCCTTCTGTCCGCCATTGGCAAAGAAGTCGCGCGCCGCGTAGCTCATGCTGCTGTCCAGCCAGAGACCGCCGAACTCGCGTTCGTAGTCGGCGAAGCTGTTGATCACGGTCGCCTCATTGACCACGCCGCGCAAGGCGCGACCGATGAACGCGGTGATCGAGGTTGCGACGCCGGTGATCGTGCGCACGCCGCTCGGGATTTCCTCGACGTACACGCCCGGGTAAGTGAGCGCAGCTGGCATAGTCCTCTCCTCCGTCGTTGCGGCACGTGCCGCCGTCATTGCTGGCCTGGTGCGCGCGGCCACCCGGCCACGCACGAATACAGCTTCTCGCCGTCCGGCAAGCGGTCGCGTTGCAGCACGCCGACCTCGACCAGATGCGTGAGTGCGGCTTCGATTCGCGCCTTGCTCGTCTCGTAGCGTTGCAGCGGCAACCACCACGACACGATCCCGTCGAGCGTGTCGGCTGCCTCCGGGTGGTTACGCAGATAGCTCACGACGGCCTCCTCGATCTCCGGATCGCCTGCGGAACCGCCATCGCTGTGATCGCTCACGCCGGTTCCCCCGCAGACACATGCGCCGATGCAACGCAAGGCGCGTGCCACCCGGCACGCAAACGCAACCTCGTGTACGCAAAGAATATTTATACTTGTTTCTTAATTTGACCCGGGTCGCTCGCGACCCGTCGTCGTCGGACCGGGTCATCGCCGACCCGGGACTGCGCGCGCACGACCGCGCGACGGCGCCGTGACGGGGCCGTGAAAAACGTCGTGCAAACGGTCGACGGCTCAGCCGTCGTCGCGGAAGTGGCTCTTCTCGATGCCGCGCTTCTTCAGCATCTTGCCGAGCTGGCGGCGTTCGACGCTGGACAGGCGTGCGGCCGCGCTGACGTTGCCGGCCGTGCGCCGCATCAACTCGGTCAGGTAGCCACGCTCGAACGATTCGATCGCCGAGGCCTTGGCGGCGCCGAAGCTGTCCACCTGGTAGCGCGCGCACGTATCGCCGACCGCAACCGCTTCGAACATCGGCGCGGATTCGCTGCGCGCGGGCGACGCGCCGCTCGGCAACGTGGTCATGATCGGCGCGGCGCGATCGAACATCGCCGGCTCCGCCGCGGCGAGTTCGCGCACGCCCACCTCGCCATCCTCGGCGCACAGGCAGGCGCGCAAGGCGATGTTCTCGAGTTCGCGTACGTTGCCCGGCCAGGCATGCGCCTCGAGGGCGCGCAGCGCTTCGGATGACCAGTGCCGCGGGCCGACCTCGAGGCGCTTCACCGCCTGCTCGAGGAAATGCACTGCCAGCAGCGCGACGTCGCCACTGCGTTCACGAAGCGCCGGCAAGCGCACATAGAGCGGATTCAGGCGATAGAAGAGGTCGCGGCGAAAGCGTTCGAGCACCAGCAATGCCTGCAGCGATGCATTCGTCGCCGCGATGATGCGCACGTCGGCGGTCCGCATCGCGCCGCCGCCGACCGGACGGTATTCGCTGTCCTGCAGGAAGCGCAGCAGGGTCACCTGCGCCTTCGGCGACAGGCTGTCGACCTCGTCGAGGAACAAGGTTCCGCCACGCGCGTGCTCGATCAGGCCCGCTTGCGCGCTCTTCGCGTCGGTGAATGCGCCGCGCTGGTGGCCGAACAACTCGCTTTCGGCGAGCGAATCGGGAATCGCGCCGCAGTTGACCGGCACGAACGGCTTGTCGCGCCGCACCCCGGCATAGTGGATCTCGCGTGCAGCGAGTTCCTTGCCGGTACCGGTCTCGCCCTCGAGCAGCACGGGCGCGCTGCATGCCGCGAACCGGTGCAGTTGCGCGCGCATCGCGCTGAACGCGGGCGAGCGCCCGATCATGGCAGCGCACGCCACGCACCGCACCGGCTGCGCTCCTGGCGTCTGACGTTCCGACGAGCTTCCACCGCCCGACTCCTGACGTCGCCGCGATCGTCCCGGTCCTGCGGATCGTGGCGAGCTCCCGATCCACACTTCGCATTGCAGATTCGCGTGAAAGGCATTGTCGCGCGCATCCGTGACAGCCGGGTTCCGGCACGTGTACGAAATCGCCTACAGGTGACGTACGACGTTCGCGCGCACCGATTACATCGATCGCTGCCGGAATCGCGACATCCGTGACGCCGGGTGTCGCTGGCACGCAATTTGGCGCACGGCAGCCGCGCCGACGCCCGCTGCGCGAACCCGCCTGCCCACGGTGGGAAATTTCCGTCGTTTCGGCACGCGGAGCGGTCGAAACAGCGGGCGCAACCCCGCACGTCGGCACCGAACATGCACGTCGCAGCGCACAAACCCCTGTTTTTGCGCTCCCTCTTGCGCGCACGCGCAAAAAAACGGATACGCTAGGCGCAGCGGTGCACGACCTGCGCCGCGCTACCCCCACGGAGAAACGAAAACCATGGCTACATCCAAGAAGCCCGCTGCCGGCAAGAAGTCCGCCTCGAAGCCGATCACCGAAGCACTGAGCAAGTCCGGCCTCGTCGCGCACCTCGCCGAGCAGAGCGGCGTCGAGTCGAAGGGCGTCCGTGCCGTCCTCGCAGCGCTGGAACAGGCGGTTGCGAACTCGGTCCACAAGAAGGGTGCCGGCACGTTCACGCTGCCGGGCCTGCTGAAGATCTCCTCGGTCGCCGTTGCGGCCAAGCCGAAGCGCAAGGGCATCGATCCTTTCACCAAGGAAGAGCGCTGGTTCGCCGCGAAGCCGGCGAGCGTCAAGGTCAAGGTCCGCGCGCTGAAGAAGCTCAAGGACGCTGCACAGTAAGTCCTGGCCGCACCGCCGGCCTCGCCGGCGGTGCGCCACCTGCTCGATCCCGCCCTTCCGGCCCGTCGCGTCCGCGACCCCGCGATCAAGCCGGCTTCTCGCCTCCCGTCGACTCCGCCGCCACCGCCGGTCGTCCCGAACGGCGCAGCTTGATCTGCTGCGGCGACGACAGTGCGATGCGCTCCGCGCGCAGGCGCGCGAGCACATCCAGCAGCAACTCGCTGCGCACGCTGCCCGACTGGCGCGGATTGGCGATGAATGCGACCGCGACGAACAGCAGCGCGCCGTTCTCGATGCCATCGAGCAGGACGCTCGGAGTCGGCGTCTTCAACACGTCGGGGTTCGCCGCGAGGGCCTCGCGCATGATCTCGCGCACGCGCGTCGCATCGCTCTCGAGCGGCAACGGCAGGCGCAGGCGCACGCGTCCCTCCGCGTTCGCGAGCGTCACGTTGCGCACGCTCTTGGTGATCAGTTCGGAGTTCGGCACGATCACGGTCGAGCGATCGCCCATCTGGATCTCGGTCGCGCGCACGTTGATGCGCCGGATGTCGCCCTCGGCATCGCCGAGTACGACCCAGTCGCCGACCTTGACCGGCCGCTCGATCAGCAGGATCAGGCCGGACACGAAGTTCTGCACGATCGCCTGCAGGCCGAAGCCGATGCCGACCGACAGCGCGCTCGCGACCCAGGCGATGCGGTCGAGGCCGAAGCCGAGCGCGGACAGCGCGAACGCGACCACCACCACCACGCCGGCGGCACCGAGCAGGCTCGTCACCGACGTACGCATGCCGGGATCGAGTTTCGTCGTCGGCAGGAAGCTGTCGAGCAGCCAGCGCTGCAGTGCGCGGATCGCGGCGATGCCGAGCATGAGCACGAGCACCGCGCCGGCGACCTTGATCGGCGCGATGTCGATGATCGGCAGGCTGCCCGCGGCACCGCGCCCGAGTTGCGCGACGAGGTCGGACGGCTCGGTGCCGAACGGCGCCAGCGCCGCAAGCGCTGCGACCACGAATGCGACGACGCGGAACAGGCCCGATGAAACCACCGCGATCTGGTCGAGCACGCGCTGGTCGAGGCCGAGCGTACGCTGCGCCCAGCCCGCCTGCGACGACAGCGCGGCGGCGAATGCGTCCTCGACGACGTGCACGATGAGGTAGAACGTCGCCGCGACGATGCCGAGTCCGACCATCTGTCGCGCGACCTGGTGGGCCAGCGCGACGTAGCCGGTGAGCGCGGCGACGAACGTCACGACGACGCCGATCCAGAGCAGGGTTATGCCGAGGCCGATCAACGCGGGTCGCGGCGGTCGGTCGTCCTTGCCCGCCTCCACCGGCGTGCGGACCGCGCGTGCGAGGCCCCAGCCGATCAGCGCGGCATACAGGATCGCGACGACCAGGCTCGCCGCGATCGTCGCCGACACGCTCGCGGTGGCGATCTCGTTGAAGTGCTTGAGCAGGACGCTGAAGGATGCCACCACGCCGAGCAGCAACGGCCAGCGGCGCAGGCGGCGCGCCACCGCATCGGAGATCTCGGGCAGGCGCCACGACGGCCGCGCGGGCGCCAGCAACGCGCGCCCGAGGCCGGTGATGTAGCTGCCGAAGATCACCGCGTTGACGACTGCGTGCGCGAGCGCGCGTGCATCCGCATCGAGCACGCCGTGCCAGTCGATGCCGGTGACGATGACCTGCGCGCCGAGTCCGGTCAGCACCGTGGTGGAGACGACCAGCGCCGCGGCGAGGGCGGAACGGCGCAGGCGGCCGTGTGGCATGCGATCGGCGGTCCAGCGCATCAGCGCGCGCTCGACCCACCAGCGGCCGAGCAGGATGAGCACTACGCCAAGCGCGACGCCGATGAAGGTCGATGTCCAGTTGCCCGGCGCGAATGCGCCTGCGAGCCCGCCGAGTGCGGATGCGAGGACTGCCGCGACACCGCCGCGATCGCGATCGAGATTGGCTTCGAGGCCGCGCCAGAACGTCGGCGTCAGCGGCGACGGCGTGCGCTGCGACAGGCGTGCCTGGAAATTCGCGCGGCGCGCTTCGGCGATCGTGCCGACGACCTGGCCACTGTCGACGATCAGCAGCTTGGCGCGCTTGATGTCCGCATCGAGTGCGCCGCGCTGCTTCTCGAGATCGGCGCGCTGCGCGGCGATGTCGCTCGCCTCGCGGCCCTTCGGCGGCGCTTCGCCGAGTTCCGCGAGGCGCGCGTTGACCGCGTCGAAGCGTGGCGCGAGGTCGCCGAGCAGGGTGTTCGCATGGGTATCGATCGCGCCCATGCCTTCGCGCAGCTCGGTCAGCGCGGCATCGTCGACACTGCCGGCGTCGAGCGCCTTGCGCGCATCGGCGATCTGCTGGCGCGAGTCGTCGAGCATCTTGCCGGCGTCCGGCGCCTGGGCGGCACCGACGAGCGGAGCGAGAGCGAATGCGAAGGTGAGCAGGAAGCGGAGAAGGCAATGCATCATCGGCGCATGATCGAAGCACGCGCCGCAGCGAGTCAATGCATGCGCGATTCCGGTTCGGCTGCGCTTCACGGTCCACGCCGGCTACCACGGGCGCGCCGCCTGGCACGACGCATCGCGGTTTGCGCATCTCCCACGGGATTCTCCGGTAGGAGCGCACCCTGTGCGCGACCGATACTGCCCGGCGCGAGGCTCGCCGGTCGCCCACAGGGTGGGCTCCTACAACGGCTGGCGTCGTCGTCGCGTTATTGCTTCGATGGCCTTTGGGAGCGCACCCTGTGCGCGACCGCCATCGACGCGTTCAGCGAGATCTCGACGCTACTCGTCAAAATAATCAGAATCGACACGTTTCACTTCGTACGTCGCCACTGTCGTCACCGCGAGTCCGTACTGGATCATCAGCTTGCCAAGCATTTCCCCGTCGATCAGCACGACTTTGGCGCCGATCTGCTGCACATAGGCACGTGCTTCGGCGGTGAACGCTGACGTGGTGATCAGAACGCCTTTGTTGGCGCGCATGCCGGCAAGACTGCCGACGAAAGTCTGCACGACCGGTCGGCCGACAACGCCTTCCCAACGTTTGGCTTGGAGGTAAATCACGTCAAGGCCGAGGCGGTCCTCGTCGATCACGCCATCCACGCCACCATCACCCGTCTTGCCGAGCGTGCGACCAGCGTCGGCGCGTGATCCGCCGTACCCCATCTTCAGCATCAGATCGACCACCAGCTTTTCGAAAAAGCTTGGTGGCGCCGACTTGATACGCTCCAACAACTCCTGCGCAAGATCGGCGTTCAGTCGACGGGAAACCCGCTCCAAGGTGTCCTCAGGTGATTCGGCGCTTTCGATCCGATCGTCCACGTCCGACTCGCTTGAATTGCCCCGTCTACCGGCCTCATGCCATGTCAGAAACATCGGAATGGTGCGCAGAAACGCCACGTCGATCGCATCGCCCCGCTCGCTGAGCACCTTGGCGCCCTCTGCGGTCAAACGCAGCAATCCACGCGCCGGCTGTTCTAGCAAGCCCGCCTTTTTCAGGTAAGTACGAGCCCAACCGATTCGACTCTTCCAGGTTGGCGAAGCACCGCTCGGCAACAGTTCACCGCGATCTGCATCGGACAACTGCAGATCGTCGGCAAGCTCGTCATACAAGTCCGCGATGCGGTGGCCTTCGTTGTCGCTCAATCGACGCAGCAGTGGCGCCATCCATTTCTGAAACGACGGGATGCTCATCTTAGACCGTCAGCGGATTCGGCTTGTCCGGATCGAGCTTGTACTGCTTGATCGCGCGTGCGACGTCCTCTGGATTCATCTGGCCGTCGGCGGCGAGCGCGGCGATCGCCGCGTGCGCGATCCACCAGCGGTCGACCTCGAAGAACGCGCGCAGGTTCGCGCGCGTGTCGCTGCGCCCGAAACCGTCGGTGCCGAGCACGCTGTAGCGGCGCCCGTGCGGCACGAACGCGCGGATCTGGTCGGCGTATTCGCGCACGTAGTCGGTCGCCGCGACGACCGGGCCGCCGCGCGATTCGAGGCACGCCGTCACGTGCGCCTGGCGCGGCTTCTTGTCCATCGGGTGCAGGCGGTTCCAGCGCTCGACGTCGAAGCCGTCCTTGCGCAATTCCGAGAAGCTCGGGCAGGACCAGATGTCGCTGGCGACGCCGAAGTCCTTCTCGAGCAGTTCCGCCGCGGCGATCACCTCGCGCAGGATCGTGCCGGAGCCGAGCAGCTGCACGCGCGGCTCGTTCTTCTTCGGCTTGCCGCCGTCCTTGAACAGGTACATGCCCTTGATGATGTCGGCCTCCGCGCCGGCCGGCATGTCCGGGTGCGCGTAGTTCTCGTTCATCACGGTGACGTAGTAGTAGACGTCTTCCTGTTCCTGCAGCATGCGGCGCGAACCGTCCTGCAGGATCACCGCGACTTCGTACGAGAACGTCGGGTCGTAGGCACGACAGTTCGGGATCGCGCCCGCGAGCAGGTGCGAATGGCCGTCCTCGTGCTGCAGGCCTTCGCCGTTGAGTGTTGTGCGGCCGGCGGTGCCGCCGACCAGGAAGCCGCGCGTGCGCATGTCGCCGGCGGCCCAGGCCAGGTCGCCGATCCGCTGGAAACCGAACATCGAGTAGTAGATGTAGAACGGCAGCATCGGCACGTTGCTGTTCGAATAGCTCGTGCCGGCGGCCATCCACGCGCTCATCGCGCCCGGTTCGCTGATGCCTTCCTGCAGCACCTGGCCCTTCTGGTCCTCGCGGTAGTACATGAGCTGGTCGGCGTCGACCGGCTTGTACTTCTGGCCGAACGGCGCGTAGATGCCGATCTGGCGGAACATGC
>Ga0068853_100000424_pt1 | contig 28723 bp, 28 predicted proteins | sample KBSCornC32_FD_65655 | JGI IMG/M metagenome (GOLD analysis project Ga0068853, IMG submission 65655) | Corn rhizosphere microbial communities from Kellogg Biological Station, Michigan, USA - KBS Corn C3-2 | ecosystem: Host-associated > Plants > Roots > Rhizosphere > Soil ... | reverse complement strand
GGCGAGTTCCGCCAGCGCCGGGTCGGTCGCGGCGAGTTCGGTCATCACGCGGTCGAGCGCGAGCACGTCGAACGGCTCGTCGGCGGCGACGTCGGACGCCGCGCCGAGCGTGAGCGCCTCGCCGCCTTCGCCGCGCTTGCCCGCACCACGCACGCGTGCGCGGTCGATCAGCAGCTGGCGCATCGCGCGCGCCGCGAGATTGAAGAAGTGCCGCCGGCTCTCGACCGACAGGGTGCGGCCGGAAAGGCGCAGCCAGGTCTCGTTGACGAGCTCGGTCGTGCACAGGGTCTGGCGCGGACCGACGCGCAGCAGCACGTGCGCCTGCGAGCGGAAATCGTCGTAGAGCAGCGCGAATAGGCGGTCGGTCGCGTCCGCGCGCCCGTTGCGCACGCCGTCGAGCAGTGCCTCGATCTCCGCCGTGTCCCCTGCCCCGTTCGCCATGGCGCGAGTCTAGCAGGCCGCGAGGATCGTCCATGCCGGAACACGGGGCGCGCCATCCGCGCGCAGGCGTGCACGGCGATGCTGCCGGCGTTCAGCGCGTTTGCTTAGAGTAGGCGCTCGCGCCCGTCGCACCCGGAGAATCCCATGCTGCGCAACCGCTATCCCTGCTACCTCGCGAGCGAAGCCGTGCAGCCGAACGAGGCGCTCGAGGTGCGCGACAAGTATTCGGGCGAGGTCGCCACGCGCGTCGCCCTCGCCGACGCAGGCATGATCGAACACGCGATCGCCGCGGCGGCAGCGGCGGAGCCCGCGATGCGCGCGTTCCCGCCGTACGCGCGCCAGGCCGTGCTCGAGCAGTGCGTCGCGCGCTTCCGCGAGCGCCAGGACGAACTCGCGCTCGCGCTGTGCATCGAGGCAGGCAAGCCGATCAAGGATGCCGAAGGCGAAGTCACGCGCCTCGTCGACACGTTCCGCGTCGCCGCCGAGGAAGCCGTGCGCATCGACGGCGAGGTGCTGAATCTGGAAATCTCCAGGCGCGCCGACGGCTATCGCGGCTTCGTCCAGCGCGTGCCGGTCGGCGCCTGCTCGTTCATCACGCCGTTCAACTTCCCGCTCAACCTCGTTGCGCACAAGGTCGCGCCGGCGATCGCCGCGGGCTGCCCGTTCGTACTCAAGCCATCGGAGAAGACGCCGATCGGCGCGCTCATCATCGGCGAGGTGCTCGCCGCGACGGACCTCCCCAAGGGCGCGTTCTCGGTGTTGCCGTGCCGCATCGAGGACGCCGGGCCGTTCGTCTCCGACGAACGCCTCAAGCTGCTCTCGTTCACCGGCGGCCAGGTCGGCTGGGACCTCAAGGCCAAGGCGGGCCGCAAGAAGGTCGTGCTCGAGCTCGGCGGCAACGCCGCCTGCATCGTCGATGCGGACCAGGGCGGCGCGCGGATCGACCGCGTGGTCGAACGGCTGGTCTTCGGCAGCTACTACCAATCGGGCCAGAGCTGCATCAAGGTTCAGCGCGTCTACGCGCATCGATCCGTCTACGCGGAACTGCGCCTTCGCTTCGTCGCCGCGACGAAGGCGCTCAAGGCGGGCGATCCACGCGAGCGCGACACGTTCCTCGGTCCGCTCATCGACGAAGCCTCGGCCGAGCGCCTCGCGACGTGGATCGCCGAAGCCGAACGCGCCGGCGCGAAACGTCTCTGCGGCGGCGGGCGCGAACACAACCGGCTCGAAGCAACCGTGCTCGAGGACGTGCCGCGCGACGCGAAGATCCATCGGCTCGAGGCATTCGGCCCGGTCACCCTGCTCTGCGCATTCGACGACTTCGACGACGCGCTCGCGCGCGTGAACGATTCCGACTACGGCCTGCAGGCTGGCTTGTTCACCGATTCGCTCGCGCACGCGACGCGCGCGTGGGACCGGCTCGAGGTCGGCGGCGTGGTCGTCAACGACGTGCCGAGCTTCCGCGTCGACAACATGCCGTACGGCGGCGTGAAGCGCTCCGGCCTCGGCCGCGAAGGCATCCGCTACGCGATCGAGGACATGACCGAGCGCCGCCTCATGGTGCTGCGCGGCTGAACCTCAGCCGAGCGCGACGATGTAGCGGAACACGCCCATCGCGAGCACTGACAACGCCATCAGCCCGGCGGTGGCGCGCACGCTGAGCGCGACGCGGCGCCCGAGCATGCCGATGCGCTGGCGGCGCTCGGGCGTGTCCTCGCCCGGCTGCTGCAGGCGCGCGAGTTCGAGCCCGGCCGGTCGACCGACCGCGAAGCCGACCACCATCGCGAGCACGGCCGCCATCGCGCCCGAGCGCAACACCCAGCCGCCGAGCGTGACATCGTGCGCGTGCAACCCGAAGAACAGGTAGGCACCCGACAGCACGGTGAGCAGCGCCGAAATGCCCGACAACGGGCCGATGCGGCGCATGAGCGCGCCGAACCAGGCGCCGCCGCCCGCATCGCGCGCAGCCGGCAGGATCGCCGCCGCGAGCAGGAACATCGCACCCGCCCAGGTCACGCCGGCGATGACATGGATCGCCCGCGCCAGCACAATGAAAGCGATATCGAACACGTCCATACTCCCGATCGCCAATCGAATATACACACTGTATATCCAATTTGATGACTGTCAAGCGACCCCGTGCCTATTCCAGTGCCGTACGCGATGCCGCCGCGGACGAAACGCGTGCGCGCATCCTCGCCGCCGCGCGCGACGTGCTCGCGGGCGGGCCGGAGCAGCCCGCGTTCTCGCTCGACGGCGTCGCGCGCGTCGCCGGCGTGACGCGCCTGACCGTCTACAACCGGTTCGAGTCCAAGCGCGGCCTGCTCGAAGCACTGTTCGACGACATGGCGCGCGCGGGCGGCCTGTTCGACCTGCCGCAGGTGATCGGCCAAGCCGACCCCGAAGCGGCGCTGCGCGATTTCGTCGGCGTGTTCTGCCGCTTCTGGGCCACGCATCGCGGCGCGATGCCGCGCTTCCACGCGGTCATCCGCCTCGACGACGACCTCGCCGCGAGCCTCGCCGAGCGCACCGAACGCCGCCGGCACGCGCTCGGCGCACTCGTGCGCCGCCTGTTCCCGCGCCGCGAGAAGGCCGACGCCGACCTCGTCGACGTGCTGTTCGCGCTGACCAGCTTCGAGTTCTACGCGATGCTGTGCCTGCGCGGCCGCGGCGCGAAGGCGATCGAGGCACTCGTGCAGCGCCTCGTCGCCGAAGCGGTCGACGACTACCGCTGAGCCGCGCGCGAGGCGGCGGCGAAGCGGCGCTGCATCGCCGCGATGCCCTGCCCGATCATCGCGTCGACGGCCGGCGCGGCGGCGTTCGGCAGTACGTCGGCGATCCATACCGCGCGCGTGCGCGCCCCGTCGGCGAACAGCTGCAGCGATGCGTTGTGGTGCTCGAGATGCGCGGAGCCCACCACGCTCCAGGCGATGCGCCGGCGTGCGTCGTCGACGTCGACGATGCGCTCGCGCGCGACGAAGCCGCCGGTGAACGTGACCCGCCGCGCGCCGTCCTCGAGCACGGTGTCGACGACGAAGCCGGGAACGAGCCGCGTGTGCAACGCGCCGACGTCGCGTGCGGCGTCCCAGACCTCATCCGGCGCAGCGTCGAGCAGGAACTCGCGCACGATCGTCGCCATGCTCAGCGCGCCTCCATGCAGACCGCCTCGACGTTGTTGCCGTCCGGATCGAGCAGGAACGCCGCGTAGTAGTCGGGCGCGTAGTCCGCCCGCAGTCCCGGCGCGCCGTTGTCGCGCCCGCCGTGAACGAGGCCCTGCGCGTGGAAACGGTCGACCGCGGCGCGATCCGCCGCGCGGAATGCGACGTGCGTGCCGCCGGTCGCACCCTGCGCGTGCTCGTACAGCCACAGGCCCGGCGCGTCGGGCGGCCCGAAACCGCTGCCCGAGGCGTCGGCGACGTGGCCGAGCGGCGCGAGCACCGCGCGATAGAAGCGCGCGCTCGCGCCGAGGTCCTTCACCGTGAGGCCGAGATGGTCGTACATGCCGCTCTCCCGTCGTTGGAAGAGCCCAGCCTATGCGTTCGCCCCAGGAGGTTCTTGGAGAATCTTGCGGTCGCGGCGCGCAGCGCGCCGGAATGCGCGCGGCGACATGCCGGCCGCCCGCCCGAATGTGCGCACGAAGTTCGACACGTCGCCGAAACCGACGTCGTAGGCGACGGCGGTGACCGGCCGCGCGTCGTCGGCGAGCAGGCGCGCGGCGCGGCGCAGGCGCGCGCGCACGAGGTACTGGTGCGGCGTGACGCCGAGCACGCGGCCGAACGTGCGCAGGAAGTGGAACGGACTGAGGCCGGCTTCGGCCGCGGCGGCGTCGAGGTCGATCGGTTCGGCGGCGTTCGCGTCGATCCACAGCGCGGTCTCGACCACGCGGCGACGATCGCGCGCGCTCGCCGCGTCGCGCGGGCGCGCGCGGCCCGCGTGCAGGTCGAGCAGCCGCTGCGCGAGCAGCAGGCCGATTTCGTCGAGACCGACGTCGCTGCCGCCGCCGGCGGCCGCCTGCGCGAGTTCGCCGAGCACGACGAGTTCGGGCAGTGGCGGCATCGCGCCCGCTCGCCAGGTCGTGCCGCGAACGTCGAGGCGATCGATCAGCGCGGGCTCGAAGTGGAACGACAGGCATTCGTCGCCGCCCGCGTGATGGTCGTGCGTGCAGAGGTACTCGTCGCCGGGGTGGCCGATCAGGAAGGCACCGGCCACGAGTTCGTGCCGCTCGCCGCGCGCGCGGCAGCCGAAACTTCCACGCCGCACGTACGAGATCGAATGCTCGCGGAAACACTCGACGAACGGCCGATCGGACGGTCCGGCCTCGCAACGGTAGTCGCGCACCGCGATCAACGGTCGTTCGAGGAGCGTCGAAACCTGCATCGAAACGAGGCTAGCGGGGTACTGCGGTGGCCGCAACCGCCGCGATTGCGCGCATGAAGCCCGAGGCGCGCCCGCGTGGGCGCGCCGACCGTGCACCGCGCCGACCTCACGCTAGAGCGCTTCGATCCGCGTCGCCGGATGCAGCTCCCAGCGCGTGCCGCGCGGGTCCTCCGAGGCGTCGTCCGGCTCGTAGTAGAGCCAGCCCGTGACTGCGACGTGCTTGCCGCGCAGCGCCTTCAGCTTCGCCGACGCGAGCGACGGATCGTGCGCGCGCGACGCCTTGGTCACCTCGACGATCATCCAGCGTGCGGTGTTCGTCTCGCCGCCCGTGGGCGCGATCGCCAGGTGGGTGTCGCCGTCGGCTTCGTCCTCGACCTGCACGAGCGTACCCTGGATGCGCGCGCCCTTGTCGTGCGACCACGCATCGGCGCCGGAGCGGTCGAGGATCGCCTCGAGCGTCGCGTTCGCATCGATCTGCGCCGCCGTCGGTGCGCCACCGCGGGCCTTGAGCATCTTCTCGGCGCGGCCCTCGCCCTTGTCTTCGGTCGCGGATGCGACCCCCTGTACCAGCGCGAGCCCCGCGCCCGCGCATGCCAGCCACCTGAGGAAGGCGTTCATCGCTACTCTCCTCCGACTCGCAAACCGGCGACGTGCGATGTGGCGCCCGCCACATGCCGGCCGGTATGCGCACGATAGCGCAAATCCGCGGGCGATCCCGCCCGGGCGCATCAGTGTCCCGTCGGCGCCCGCCGTCAGGTGCAACGCGCGAGCGAGGGAACGTAGTCGGCCGCCGTGGGCGGCACGTCTTTCCGGCACGCCGCCTGTCGCGGCGTGACCGACGTGGGCTGTCGTTTGCGCCCGAGCTCGTTGCACAGGGTCGAGTCGTGCTCGGTGAGATCGGGCGGCGGCCGCGACGTCTGCTCGTCGACCACCGAGATGCGGCAGCCCGCTTCGCCCGCATCCTCGGAGACGCGATAGGTATGGGCCGGTTCGGTGATGAAGCTGACGAGGTACTCGCAGCGATTGCCGACCAGGTCCACCGCGCCGGGATCGCCCTCGGCGCCGCGCGTGGCCCAGCGCTCCGAGGTGCCGAACAGGAACACGCGCTGGGATCCTTCGACCTCCAGCGACTTGTCGCTCGGGTCCTCCGTCCCGGTCGAAAGCCCGCGCGTGCGCGCGCCGTTGCAGCGGACGTCGCGGTAGACGCGCAGGTAGTTCACTTCGGCCGCGTCCGCGGGTGCGTTCGCACCGACGAGCACCACCTGTGCGTGTTCGCCGAGCGGCGCGAGGCGCACACCGGCGCAACCCGCGCACGACAACAGCGAAAGCGACAGCAACATCCGCAACGGCTTGCCCATGGAAGCTCCGCGAAAATGCGTTGATCCGGTCGCGCCTCGATGCGACGCGCATCGCATCGAAGCATGCCCGCCATCTACGAAGATGTTCGCATATTTTTCGCGCCTCGTGGCGGGCGCGTCATGCATCGAGCACGCGATCGAGGCCGCGATGCACGCCGACGAGGGTGGACACGCGGCGGATCGCGAGCAGCGCGCCGTCGACGTACGGTTTCGCGCTGCTGCCGGCCTGGTGGCGCAGCACGAGCGTCTGGTCGGGCATGCCGAACACGACGTCGACGCCGAGCACGTGGCCCGGCAGGCGCAACGAATGCACCTGCGTACCGGCGAGGCTCGCGCCGCGCGTCGCGGCGGGGCCGATCGCCTGTTCCGCCGCCACGGTCGGCTCCGGCGGCTTCACCTGCGACATGCGCACGGCGAGCTCGCGCACGGTACCACTCGGCACGTCGCGCTTGCCCGCGCTGCCGTAGTCGATGATCTCCCAGTGCGACAGGTGCCGCGCCGCGATCTCGGCGAATTTCTGCAGCAGCACCGCGGTCAGCGCGAAGTTGCCGCAGGCGAGCACGCCGAGGCCGCGCGCCCGCGCGAGCGCGTCGATCTCCGCGTAGTCATCGTCGGCGAGGCCCGACGTGCCGACGACGACGTGCGCACCGTGTTCGAGCGCGGCGAGCACGTTCGCCTTCGCCGACTCGGGCCGGGTGTACTCGACGAACACGTCGCAACCCGCGGCGAGCGCTTCGGCCGCGGTCGCATGCAGGCGCACGCCGTCCAGGCGCGGATCGCCGATCCGCTCGCCGAGGCTCCGTCCCGCACCGCTGCGCGATACGCCGCCCACCAGTTCGAGGTCGGGCGCGACGGCGATCCCGCGCGCGAGTTCCGAGCCGGCCCAGCCGGTCGCGCCCGCGAGGCATGTCCTGATCCGCATCGAAGCTGTCCCGTTCGGCCCCATTGGCCGGATCCCGGGCGCGATTATCGGTGCCTGCGCGCGCGCCGCAACGGCGCGCGCGCAAGGGATCGCACATCGTGCGGGTCATTGTGCAGAATGCGAAGACGGCGCTCGGCGCCGCACGGGTGTCCATCTCGTCCACGCTGGAGGGGTCATGAACCGCATCGCTGCAACGACCGTCGTCCTCACGCTCGCCACGGCCGCCTGCGCGCGGCCCGATGCCCCCGCGTCGCAGGCTTCGTCGCACGTTTCGACGACGGCGCAGCCGCCTGCTCCCGCGTCGCCCGCCTCGCCGGGTCCGACGCTCGCGCAGTGGGCGCAAGGTGCGCGCCTGTTCGACGACCTCGGCACGTACACGCATCCGGTCACGACGCGCGTGCCCGAAGCGCAGGCCTGGTTCGACCAGGGGCTGCGCCTCATCTACGCGTTCAACCACGACGAGGCCGCGCGTTCGTTCGCGCGCGCGATCGAACTCGATCCGCAGTGCGCGATGTGCTGGTGGGGCGCGGGTGAAGCACTCGGGCCGAACTACAACATGCCCGCGATGCCGGATCGCTGGAAGGCGCTGTGGCAGTCGGTGCAGGCCGCGCAGCAGCACGCCGCGAACGCAGCGCCGGTCGAACAGGCGCTCGCGGCGGCGCTCGCGAAGCGCTACGCAGGTCCCGACGCACTCTCGCCCGAGGCGATGCAGCCGTACAACGTCGCCTACGCGAACGCGATGCGCGAGGTCGCGCGACGCTTCCCGGACGACGACGACGTGCAGGTGTTCTTCGCCGAAGCGCTGATGACCGCGAATCCGTGGAAGCTCTGGAGCAACGACGGCGTCGCCGCGCCGGGCACCGACGAGATCGTCGCGACGCTCGAGCGCGTGCTCGCGCGCAACCCGCAGCACCCTGGCGCGAACCACTACTACATCCACGCGGTCGAGGCCTCGCCGCATCCGGAGAAGGCGCTCGCCGCTGCCGAGCGCCTGCCCGCACTCGAACCCGGCGCCGGCCACATCGTGCACATGCCGTCGCACATCTTCCAGCGCGTCGGCCGCTACGCGGAATCGGCGGCGGCGAACCGCGAAGGCGTGCGCGTCGACCTCGCCTACATGGACCGCGCGAAGCCGGCGGAATGGACGTACTACGGCATGTACCTCGCGCACAACTACCAGTTCCTCGGTTACGCGGCAGCGATGCAGGGCCGCTCGGCCGAATCGCTGCAGGCCACGCGCACGATGCGCACGCACCTGTCGGACATGATGCTGCACATGGGCGCGGGGCTGGACTGGTACGCCGCGCAGCCGTGGTTCGCGATGGAGCGCTTCGCGCGCTGGTCCGACCTCCTCGCCGAACCCGAACCTGCTGCCGACCTGCCTGCGATGCGCGCGGCGTGGCACTACGTGCGCGCGAGTGCGTACGCGGCGACCGGCAAGCCCGACGATGCGGCGCGTGAAAAGGCCGCGCTCGACGCGATCGCGACGAACCTGCCCAAGGACGCGCCGGCGGGGCTCAACCGCGCCGGCGATCTCGTCGCGGTCGCCTCGCAGGTCGCCGGGGCGCGCATCGCCCTCGCGCGCGGCCAGCGCGACGAGGCGATCGCGCTGCTGCGCGACGCGGCCGCGAAGGAAGATCGCCTCGCCTACAACGAACCGGCCGACTGGTTCGTGCCGGTGCGCCACCTGCTCGGCGCCGAATTGCTGAAGGCCGGCAAGGCGGCCGAGGCCGAGGCGGTCTACCGCGAGGACCTGCGCCAGCATCCCGACAACGGCTGGGCGCTGCACGGGCTCGCCGCCGCACAGAAGGCACAGCGCCGCACGCGCGATGCAGCCGCGACAGGGCAGCGCCTGAAGGCGGCCTGGAAGGACGCCGACGTCGCCTTGACCGCCTCGGTGCTCTGACGCTGCGCGCGCATCGCCACGCGTGGATCAGCGCGTGCGCTCGTAGTGGCGCACGTGCAGGTCCTTGCCCGAGAACGGCGTCGCGACCGCGAACTCGACGAGCACGTCGCCGGCGAGCAGCAGGAAGCGCACGCGATCGTTGTCGGCCGCTTCCGCGTTCGCGCACTGCACGAGCACCTGGCGATAGCGCTTGCGCGGATCGAATGGCGCGACCGCCGCGGCGTTGGCGCCGTCTGCGCCGAAACTGCCCGGCTTGGTGCCGCCGCCGTCGTAGAAGTAGCCGAGCGTGGTCAGCTGCGGACTCTGCCCGGCGGCCGTCACCTGCGGGAAATAGGTGAGGCCTCCGCTGTAGCGCAGGGCACAGTCCTCGACGTCGCGCACCGGCTCGGCCGCCTGTTCGGCGTGGACGTCGATTCGCGCGTTGCCGTCGGCGTCGCGGCGGATGCGCGCATGGCCGCGCGCCTCGTGCATCGGCCCGAGCCAGTTCGTCGCCTCGCGCTTGAGTTCCCACTCGCCGTCCCAGCTCGCATCGAGGCGACCGGTGTCGCTGCGCATGCCGTCGGGCACCCATTCATGGTGCCCCACGCGATGCAGCAGGAATACCGCCCAGCGCGGATCCTGCTGCAGATAGCGGTCGATGCCGGCTTCGGCGGCCGCGAGCGTGTCGGCACGTTCGCGGCGGAACGCGGCTACGTCCGGCCCCGCCGCGGCGACCTGGGCGTCGCCGTAGAAGACGATCTTCGGACCCGAACGCCAGTAGTCGATCCCGCTCCACGGACTCGGCGACCCGCCGTAGTAGAGCTCGGGTCCCCAGGCGAGGAAGCCCGGCGTGAGCGGCGTCCGATTGAGGCGCAACTCGGCGAACGCCGCGGTCTTCCAGCCTGCACTGTTCGTATGCGGCAGGATCGTGAACGCGCGCGGCGCATCCTGCATCACCGCTTCGATGACCGCCCAGCGGCGGAACGCGTCGAACTCGTCCGCGTCGCGTGCGACGTTGCCGCCGGCGTCGATGTCGATGAAGTCGAAGGCCATCGCGCCGTGGCGCAACGCCTCGAGCACGCGTTGCTGGTTCTCGCGCAGCGCGCGCTTGCCGTCCGGTTGTCGCTGCCAGTTGACGATGTCGCGCTGCGGGTCCATCGCCGGGACGAAGCCGATCCTGCCGAGGCGCGTGCGCGCGATCGCCTGGCGCGCCTCGTCGTCGTCGCAGGTCGATTCGATGCCGCGGCGATCGAGTACGGGCGTCGTGCTGCACTGGCGCAGGATCACTTCGGCAACCGCGTCGCCGTGCTCGATCGCCGTGCGCAGCGGCGCGAGCCAGGCCGCATTGAGCGCGTCGCGATAACGCGCATAGTCGGCGTACGTCTGCGCGGTCGCCTCGACGCACGCGCGCGAGGCCGCTTCCGCGCGCGCCGCCTCGGCCGCGCTCGGCTCCTCGCCTTCGTCGCCCTCGGGCCAGCAATGGTCGGTGTCGTCGCTCGCGAGGTGCGCCTCCACCTCGGCGACGTCGCGCCGCAACGCCCACACGTCGATGCGCCCCTGCGCGTCGACGACGGCGGCAGGTTTGAATGCGATCGGCACACCCGGCGTCTCGACGGCAACAGCCTCGATCGAAGCCAGCGCGACGACCGACGCCACGATTCCTATCAACCCCATGAAAAATCCTCGAACGACGCGCGCCATTCCACGTGCACGGCAGCCTGGCGCATGCGCGTGTCCGACGCCGGTCGCAATTCTGACCGTCCGCTGGCACTGCTGCGCGGGCACCGGCCGCGCGGGTTCGCGCAGCAGGTCGCCGTCGTCACGGCAGCGCGGCGCGCCTAACGCTCCTCGATGGTATTGCTCGACTTGTCGACCACGTAGTGGATGACGTCGCCGTTGTAGCTGCAGGTGATCTTCAGGCGCGTGTCGGACTCCTGCTCGAATTCCTTGACGCGGTCGCACGACTTGCCGACCGCAGCAAGCATTTCGCGCATGCTCTTCTTGAGTTCGGCTTCGTTCTTCTGCAGCTGCGCCTCGGCTTCCTTCGCGACGCGATCGGCGTGCTCGAGGTCTTCGGCAGTCGCTGCGTTCTTGTCCGAACCCGACGAACACGCGGTCAGCGCGAGCGCCAGTGCGCACACCCAGTACGGCTTCGACATCGATGTTCCCCCTGGTAAAGAAAAACGGCGGACCCGGCCGCCGTCCGGGCGATTGTGTCACGGCGTTGCGCCGCGTCAATCGGGACCGCCGCAAACCCCGCGGCGATGCAGGCGCCGGTTCTGTCGAAATCGACGCCTCTGCTTCGACATGTCGGGAAAGCCGCGTTTCGGGCGCGGCGCCGGAGTCGCGGATGGCATCCAACGGACCCACGGGCGGGATCGCATGTCCAGGCCGGTGGCGCATGGCGAGGCGATGGCGGCTCGCAGTCGCGTTCGCGCCGCTGCTCGGCCTCGCGGCCTTCATCGCCTACGTCGCGCCGACCGCGTGGCTGCAAGCGGAACAGGCGCCGATACCGGCTGCGCCACCGGCTGGCTGCGCACTCCTGCTCGGCTACATGGCGTGGCCGATCGGCCTCGCCGCGTGCCGCGGCCGGCGCCGACGCTATCCACCGTACTTGGCGAGCGTCGCCGCCGCGTCGAGCGCGCCGAACTCCTCGCTCCAATCCTCCATCAGCGCGATCAGCATGAGCTTCTCGAACTCCTCGTCGAAGCGCTGCACGATCGCGTCGGGGTCCTTCACGCGCTTGCCGTCGCCGATCACGCCGAAATGCACGCGGCCGTTGTAGCTGAGGATCGACAGGCCGAGGCCGATCGAGCCGGTCTGCGGCACCCAGAACATGAGTTCGCGCACTTCGACGCCGGCCATGAACAGCGGCTGCTGCGGGCCGGGCACGTTGGTCGCGACCGCGGTCGCCTTGCGGCTGAACAGCTCGAGCGCCGGTCCCTGCAGCGCCGCCGGCGCCATGCCGAGCGCGGCGAGCAGGCCGAACGCGACGACCGCCTGGCGCCGCCCCTTGAGGTCGCGCATGCACGCGGCCACGCGCTCGAGCCGACGCAGCGGATTCGGTTCGCCGATCGGCAGGTCGAGGAACACGAGGCCGAAATGGTTGCCGAGCTTCTTCGCGTGCTCGAGCGGACGCAGGTTCACCGGCACGGTCGCGCGGATCGTCAGGCCGTCGACATCGTCGCCCTGGTCGCGCAGGTAACCGCGCAGCGCACCGGCCGCGCACGCGAGCAGCACGTCGTTGACCGTGCAGCCGAGCGCCTTGCCGAGCGTCTTCACTTCCTCGAGCGGCAACGGCTCGGCCCAGGCGACGCGCTTGGCGACGCCGAGCCGCCCCTTGAGCGAGGTGACGGGATCGTCCGAGAGCGTGAGCGCGATCGCGAGCTCGCGCGTGATCTCGCTGCCTTCGTGCGCGAACTCGGCGGCGACCGCCGGGTCGGCCATCATCTGCGCGAGCCTGGCCCAGGTCTTCTCGCCGAGCGCTACCGCCTTGTGCAGGCCGCCCTGCATCGGTTCGAGCAGGCGTTCGAGCACGCTGCCGCGATCGCGCTTGAGCCAGGTCTTCGCGAGTTCCGCCTGCGCCTGCGCCTGCGGCGCGGTGTCGGTGAGCGACAGCAGCACCTGCACCAGCGCGAGGCCGTCCGCGTAGCAATGGTGGATGCGCGCGATGAGCACGCCGCCACCGCGGTAGTCCTCGATGACGTGGAACTGCCAGAGCGGTTTGGACATGTCGAGCGGCGAGGACGCGAGATCGCTCACGAACGCCTCGAGTTCGGCCTTGTCCGCGGCACCCGGCAACGCCGCGACGCGCACGTGCCAGTCGATGTCGAAGTCGCCGTCGGTTTCCCACCAGGCGCCGTTGACGCCGACCACCGCCTTCTGGCGGAAGCGGCGGAACGCGAGGAAGCGCTCGGCGAGCAGCGCCTTGATCCGCGCGGGATCGAGCGGGCCGGCGAACATGAGCACGCCGGTGATCATCATGCGGTTGGTCGGCCGCTCCATGCGCAACCAGGCGGTGTCCACCTTCGACATCGCCTCGCGCGCGCCACCTTCCCGTTCGGACACTCTCGACCTCCCCCGCGGGCGCGGCGACGTGGGTGCCGCCTTGCGCTTCCTGTAGGATCGGGCGCGCGGCGGAAAAACGCAACGCGACGCACCCGGTCGTTCGCGCTGCGCTCCCGGACGTCGTCCATCGAGGATGAATCCCATGCATCACGGCGCCGAAATCCTGCTGAGCCTGTTCGCGATCTTCGTCGCCGCGCAGATCGGCGCGGAGATCGCGCAGCGCCTCAAACTGCCGGGCGTCGTCGGCGAGATCGTCGCCGGTTGCGCGATCGGCCCCTCCGCCCTCGGCCTCGTGCACGCGGAGCAGATCGCCGCCGGCACGCCGCTCGACGTCCTCGCCGAGATCGGCGTCGTGCTGCTGCTGTTCGCGGTCGGCCTCGAGACGCGCCTGGACGAACTCAAGAAAGTCGGCCGCAGTGCGTTCCTCGTCGGCGTGCTCGGCGTGATCGTGCCGTTCGCGCTCGGCGCGCTGTGGGCGCACGGCAATGGCTTCGAGTGGACCAAGTCGCTGTTCGTCGCGGCCGCGTTCGTCGCGACTTCCGCCGGCATCACCGCGCGCGTGCTGCAGGAGCTCGGCGCGCTGTCGCGCATCGAAAGCCGGGTGATCCTCGGCGCGGCGGTCATCGACGACATCCTCGCGATGCTGCTGCTCGGTGTCGTCACCTCGCTGCAGGGCGGCGAAGGCGTCAACATAAAGGGGCTGCTGTTCGTGCTCGCGCAGGCGATCGGCTTCGTCGTCGTGATCGGCTGGGTCGGCACGCGCGTGATGCGCGCTCGCGCGCACTGGCTCGAAAGGCCGATCAATCCGCTCTCGCCGCTGACGATCGCGCTGGCGATCTGCCTCGGCCTCGCGTACCTGTCGACCGAGTTCGGCCTCGCCGCGATCATCGGCGCGTTCCTCGCCGGCATGATCGCCTCGGAGGTGCCGCAGCGCGAGGAACTCGAGCACCAGATGCAACCGCTGCTCGCGCTGCTGACGCCGTTCTTCTTCGTCGTCACCGGCGCGAAGATCGACCTGTCCGTGTTCGCCGACGCGAGCGCGTTGTGGATGCTCGCGGTGGTGACGATCATCGCGATCGTGTCCAAGCTCGCCGGCGGCTGGCTCGGCGCGCTCTCGCTCGGCCGTCGCGGCGCGCTCATCGTCGGCGTCGGCATGGTGCCGCGCGGCGAGGTCGGCGTCGTCATCGCGAGCCTCGGCCTCGCCGCGGGTGTGTTCTCGAACCGGACCTACGCGGTCATCGTCGCGATGTCGCTGCTGACTTCGATCGTGACGCCGCCCGTGCTGTCGCTGTTGCTGCGACGTGCGCCCGCCGCGCAATCGCAGGGCTAGGGCTGCGCCTTCGCCGCGCGGCCGACCGCGTCGCGCACCGTGTCGAAGCGCGGATCGCGCGCGAACAGCGACGGCGACATCTCGCGACCGGCCGGCATGTCGAGCAGGTGCCGCAGCAGCTCGACCGCCTTGCGCGGGTCGCCGACGCGGATCTCGATCTCGGCGAGCGACAGCAGGTAGCACGGCCCGTCGACGGCGTCCGTCGCCAGCGGCAGCAGCTCGGCCGCGCGCCGGCCTGCCGCGAGCGCGGCGTCGGCGTGGCCGAGCCCGGCTTCGGCGAGACCGAGCAGGCTGGTCGCGGCCGGATCGTCGGGTTGTTTCTCGAGCAGCGCCTGCAACGCGGCGCGCGCGTGTTCGTAGGCGTCGCGCGCACGCGCCGTGTCGCCGGCGAGTTCCCACGCCTGCGCGCGCAGCAGGTCGGTCGGAATCGAGCTCGGCGTCCACGGCGCCTCGATCGTCGACGGCGCGCCATCGAGCACGGTGAGCGCAGCCGCCGCGTCCCGGCGCAGCCACGCCGCGACGAAGCGCGCGGTCGTCGCGAACCCGTCCGGATTCGCATCGGCCGGCAGGCGCGCGAGCGTCTGCGCCGCGCCGTGCGAATCGCCGCCGATCTCGCGCGAGAACGCCTGGCTGATCGCGCTCGTCGCGCTGTGCGGATCGATCACCAGCGCGCGCTCGTAGGCGACGTCCGCTTCGGCGTAGCGCCCCATGTTGGTCAGCGTGTCGCCGACGAGCATCGACCATTGCGGGTTGCGCGGGTCGAGCACCTCGGCACGGCGATAGCCCGCGAGCGCGTCGTCCCACTCGCCGCGGCGACGCTGGATGTTCGCGATCGACGCGTTGACGTCGGCATTGCTCGGCATGTCGCGCAGGGCGCGGCGGAACTCGGCGAGCGCGGCAGGATAGTCGCGCCGGCCGTAGTAGTGCGCGTAGCCCATCGCCAGGTGCGACTGGGCGAGGTCGGGATCGAGCTCGAGCGCACGTTGCGCCGCGCGCAAGCCCGCGGCGGCGCGCGCGGGCGTGTGGTCGAGCGGCAGCCAGTAGGCATGGCTTTCGAGGTAGGAAAGGCGCGCGTAGGCGAGCGCGAACGCGGGATCGCGCGCGATCGCCTGCTCGTAGAGCGAGCGCGCGAGCGCGGTCGCCGCGTGGCGGTCGTTGGCCGTGCCCATCTCGACCTGCAACGCGGAATACTCGGCGCGCAGGAACAGGTCGTACGCTTCCGCGTCCTGCGTCGGCAGGCGCGCGAACCGGCTCTGGTCCGCCGGCAGCAGCTTCGCCTGCAGCGCGGACGCGACCTGCTCGGCGACGTCGCTCTGCACGGCGAACACGTCGGCGAGCGTGCGCCGGTAGCTGTGCGCCCACAGCTGCGTGCCGCTCGCGGGGTCGATCAACTGCACGTTGATGAGCACTTCTGCGCCCGACTTCTGCACATTGCCCTCGAGCACGCTGGCGACGCCGAGTTCGCGCGCGACGTCGGCGAGGTCGGCCGGGCGGCTCTCGTACGCGGCCGTCGAGCGACGCGAGACGACGCGCAGGTCGCCGATGCCGGACAGCTGCGCGAGGATCGTCTCCTGGATGCCGCTCGCGAAATACGCGTTGGCGGGATCGGCGCTGAGGTTGGCGAACGGCAACACCGCGATCGAATGCGGCGGTGCACTCGCGGCAGCCGGTGTTTCGGGCACGCGTACGTCGAAGTGCCATGCGAACAACGCCACGATCGCGATCGCGAGCAGCGCGAGCGCGGCCGCGATACGACGCGACGCGGGTGTCGCCGTCGGCGCGGGGGCCGTCGCCGGCTCCGCAGGCACCGCGACGACCTCGGGCTGCGCTTCGGCTGCCAGCGGCGTCGCCCCGGCGGCACCCACCTCGTCGCCGGCCTCGATCTTTTGCGCCGCAGCAACGAAGCGGTAGCCGTGCCCGCGCACGGTCTCGATGTACGCGGGCGCGTCGCCGGTGTCGCCGAGCGCACGGCGCAACGCGCTGAGGTGCCAGGTGAGCGTGTGCTCCTCGACGATCGTGTCGGGCCAGAGTGCCGCGTACAGCGCCTCGCGCGACTGCAGCCGCCCCGCATGCTCGACCAGCAGCAGCAACAGGTCGAACGACTTGCGCGTGAGCGCGACCTCGGCGTCGTCGCGCAGCAGGCGGCGCTCCGCGGCGTCGAGCTGGAACGGGCCGAACCGGTAGACGGCGCGACCCGGGATTGCGGTTTTCGCGAGCATGGTCACGCGGCAGGGCCGTCACACATGGATCACACGGAAATTACACCCACGCCTACGGCGCTGCACAGGGCGGACGATAGCCGATGTCGTATCCCTTGTGCTCCCCCAACGCTGGCGAGGAAACACCCGTGTCGAAGCTCCTGCGTCCCTTCCTGCCGCTCGCCGCCGCGGCTGTCGCCATCGTCGCGGCGAGCGCGGCCACGCCTGCCGTCGCGAGCAGCGTGGCCACGCCGGCGAGCGCCTTGCCGGCGTTGATCCCGGCCCGTCTCGCGGCGCTGCAGCATGTGCGGACCCCGCCGACGGCGGTCTCGCGCGTCGCCGCGCCCTCCCCGAATGGCAGCGTGCCGTGGCTCGAACAGGAAATCCTCGCCACCGACGGCATCCAGGAAGACACGTTCGGCGCCGCCGTCGCGATCGACGGCGCTGTCGCGATCATCAGCGCGCCGCAACCCGGATCGACGACCGGCGGCATTCCGGCCGGCCCCGGTCGCGCCTACATCTTCCGCAACGAAGGCGGCAGCTGGGTGCAGACCGACGTGCTCACCGCGGACGACGGCGTCGCCGGCGACTTCTTCGGTTATGCGGTCGCGATCCAGGGCGACACCGCGCTCGTCGGTGCCCACTTCGCGAGCGTCGGCGGCCACGCGCAACAAGGCGCGACCTACGTGTTCCGCTACGCGGGCGGCACGTGGACGCAGACGCAGAAACTCGTCGCCGCCGACGGCACCGACCAGAGCTACTTCGGTGCGGCGGTCACGCTCGACGGCGATCACGCGTTCGTCGGCGCCTATGCCGCGACGATCAACGGCAACTTCGGCCAGGGCGCCGTCTACGCGTATTCCGGCGTGACCGGCGAGTCGTTGCAACCGTCGGGTGAAATCATCAACCCGGACGGCGTCGCCAACGACCAGTTCGGCTACGCGGTCGCCGCGCACGGCGGCAGCGTGATGATCGGCTCGCCGAACACCAAGGTGGGCGACAACGCGGCGCAGGGCGCCGTGTTCCTCTACGAGGACATCGGCGGCAGCTGGACGCAGGCACAGGAAATCGTCGCGGTGGATGGCGTCACCAACGACGCATTCGGCCTGTCGGTCAGCTACGACGACCTACACGCACTGGTCGGCGTGCCGGTCGGCAACGGCTTCCTCGGCGAGTTCTACGCGTTCACGCTCGACGCGGGCACGTGGACGCAGACGCAGAAGATCCTCGCGCCCGACGGTGCAACCGACATCTTCTACGCGGTGTCCGTCGCGTTGTCGGGCGATCGCGCGGTCGTCACCTATCCCGGCTACGGCTCGGGCCAGGGCCGCGTCGACCTGTTCGGCCTCGATGCAGCGGGCGACTGGAACCTGTTGCAGGCGTACGAGCATCCGTCCGGCGATCCGGCCGACCTGTTCCCGTACTACGGTTTCTCGGCCGGCATCTCGGGCGGCACGTTCCTCGTCGGCGCCTACGGGCGCAAGGTCGGCGACAACCTCTACCAGGGTGCGTCGTACTTCTACACGCGCGACGACCTGTTCAGCGACGGCTTCGACGGCGGCTGAACGGATCACGGCGCCTGCCGCACGCGCGCGGCAGGCGCCGCAGCGACATGCCTCAACGCGACAACGCGTCGGCGTCGTAGCGCTCCATGAACTTGTCGGGGTTCGCGAGCGACGTGAAGCCGTACTGCGCGTACAGGCCGTGCGCGTCGCGCGTCGCGAGCATGAAGCGGCGCACGCGTTGCAGGTCCGGGTGGGCGAACACGAATTCCATGAGCTGCTTGCCGAGCCCACGCCCGCGGGCCGCGTCGACGACGAACACGTCGCACAGGTAGGCGAAACCGGCGCCGTCGGTCACGACGCGCGCGAAGCCGAGCTGGCGCTCGCCTTCGTAGGCGCCGAAACAGAGAGAACGCTCGATCGAGCGCTCGACCAGCTCGCGATGGATACCGGGCACCCAGTACGACTCGCCCGCGAGGAAGGCGTGGATCGAATCGATGTCCAGGCGTGCGCGATCGGTGGAGAATAGGATGCCGTCGACCGTCCGCTCGTGGTGCTCGCCCATGCCCTGCCCGTCCTTCCGCCTGCTCTCGTGGATCCTGTTCCTCGCCGCACTCGCGGGTTGCGCGACGCCCGTCTTCAAGGACGGGCCCGCGACCTCGCCGACCGTCGCCGAGGTCGCCGCGGCACCCGAACGCTATCACGACGGCGAAGTCGTCTGGGGCGGCAAGATCGTCGCAGTCGAGAACCTCGCCGACACCACCGAAGTGCAGCTCGTCGCCTATCCGCTCGCGCGCGGCCAGCGTCCCGACACGCGCGCGCCGTCGCAGGGACGCTTCGTGCTCGTGCTGCCCGGCTTCGTCGAACCGATGGACTACCCCGCGGGCCGCTGGCTCAGCCTGCGCGGTCGCATCGCCGGCAGCGAGCTGCGCACGATCGACCGTAGCGAGGTCGTTCACCCGCGCGTGGCGCGCGCCGACGTGCACCTGTGGCCGCGGGATTTCCCCGATGACCGCGGGCATTGGAGTTTCGGTGTCGGCGTGGGAGTCGGGATCCGGTGAGGCTTGCGGGGATGCGGGTCGATCTTCGCGAAAGAGGCGTTGCCCGCTGTCCACGGACGACGACGAACAAGGCGTGCGTTACTCGCCCTCACGCAACGCAAACGCCAGCAGATAGTCACCCCGCGTCGTCCCGAGCTTCGCATGACCGCCGGCCGCGACGACGACGTACTGGCGTCCGCCCGCTTCGTAGCTCATCGGCGTCGCCTGCGCTCCGGCGGGCAGGCGCATCGTCCAGACTTCCGCGCCGGTCGACGTGTCGAACGCGCGCAGGTAGTTGTCGGTGGTCGCACCGATGAAGGTGAGGCCGCCTGCCGTCGTGAGCGGGCCGCCCATGCCGGGTGCGCCTTCGATGTCCCAGAACGGCCACGGCGCGCGATCGCGCGACGTGCCGAGCGGCTTCGACCACGCGATCGTGCCGCGGGCGAGGTCGACCGCGACGAGCTTGCCCCACGGCGGCGCCGTGCACGGCGCGCCGAGCGGCGACTTCAGCAGCGTGCGCCGCATGCCGTACGGCGTGCCGCGCTGCCAGGCGAATTCCCAGCCTTCGTACGTACCCGAGTCGTACTGCGCGTCGAGCTCGTCGCGCGGGATCAGCGCGACGACGAACGGCAGCTCCATCACGTTCGCGACCAGCAACCGTCGCTGCGGATCCCACGCGCCGCTACCCCAGTTCGAACCGCCCGCGTAGCCGGGACGCTCGATCGTGCCGGCAAGGCTCGGCGGCGTGTAGATGCCTTCGCTGTGCAACGCGGCGATGCGATCGCGGCAGGCGTTGCGGTCCCAGAACGTGAGGCCCCATGCATCCTCGGGCTTCACCGGTGCGTGCGAGACGAGCGGCGGCAACGCGGAGAACGGTTGCGTCGCCGACGGCACTTCGCCCTCGACCGCGCCCTGCGGCACCGCGCGCTCCTCGATCGGGAACAGCGCTTCGCCGGTTTCGCGGTCGAGCACGAACACCTGCCCGGTCTTGTGCAGCTGCACGAGCGCGGGGATGTTGCGCCCGTCGCGTTCGAGATCGACGAGCATCGGTTGCGAGGCGACGTCGTAGTCCCACAGGTCGTGATGCACGAGCTGGCGCCCCCAGACGAATTCGCCGGTCGCCGCGCGCAACGCGACGACCGAGTTCGCCCACTGCATGTCGCCCGGTCGCACGCCGCCGAAGAAATCAGGGCTCGCCGAACCGGTCGGGACGAACACGAGGCCACGCTCGGCGTCGACCGCGAGCGGCGCCCACGCGTTGGCCGCGCCGGTCCAGTGCGCCTGCTGCGCATCGACTTCGCCGAACTCCGGATCGGCCGCATCGGCGGGCACCTTCGCGGCGCGCGGGATCGGATCCCAGTGCCACAGCTCGCGGCCGCTGCGCAGGTCGAACGCGCGCACGACACCGAGTTCGAGATCGGTACCGCCGTTGTCGCCGATCGACGAGCCGACCACGGCGACGTCGCCGGCGATCGCCGGTGGCGAGGTGACTTCGTACTGGCCGACGCGCCGTTCCGACAGGCGCACGCCCTTGGACAACATGACTTCGCCACCACGACCGAAGTCCGTGCACGGCTTGCCGTTCGCGGCGTCGAGCGCGATCAGGCGCGCGTCGATCGTCGCGAACAGGATGCGCCGCGCGCACGGTGCAGCGGCGTCCGCATGCGCGTCGCGCCAGAAGCTCACGCCGCGCGAAGCCATCTCCGAATAGTCGAGGCCGCGCGGCACCTTCGCGTCGAACTGCCAACGCACGCGGCCGCTCGCCGCATCCAGCGCGAACGCCTTGCCGGTCGCGGTGTCGAAGTAGAGCGTGCCGTCGATCATCAGCGGCGTCGCTTCGAACGTGAGCGCCGCGCGCGCCCGCGCGAAGCCGTCGCCGAGCTCGCCGGTACGGAACGACCACGCGAGTTCGAGCCGGGCGACATTCGCGGGCGTGATCTGCGCGAGCGGCGCATGGCGCTGGCCGCGGCCGTCGCCGCCGTACGCGTTCCATTCGAATACGGCGTGCGCGGGCAGCGCGGTCGCGAGCCCGGCGAGCAGCAGGATCGTCCTCATCGTCGCCCTTCCTCCCAGTCCCTGCGGAGATTGGACGCGCGGCGCCGTGCCTCGACAAGCACGAAGGGACGAACGGGACGAACGACGACGCGGGCGGGACATCGCCTTGCGGTCGCCGCAGACGCACCCGACAATCGGCCGACCGCCTCCGACCGAAACGCCATGCCCGCGTTCGCGAAAGTCGCCATCGGCATCCTCGCCGCGTTCGGTGCGATGCAGCTCGCAGGCCTGCTGCTCCTCCTGACCCGCGGCGCGGGCCCCGGCACCGTATGCATGGTCTATCCCGTCATGGACGTTCCGTCCGCCTCCGGCGACGCGCGTGCGACGGTCGAGAACCACCAGTGCGGCGACGGCGAACTGCGGACGGATATCTCGGTGTCGGCCAAGGGCCTCGCTGCGGGCGGGAGCCAGACGGTGTTCAGCGCGCGCTCCGCGCTCGTACGCGCAGGCTCCTATTCACCCTTGCAACTGCGCGTGACCTGGCTCGACGAGTCGCACCTGGAGATCCGCTATCCGCGTGGCGTCAACCCCGACACGCGCGAAAGCCGTGTCGGCGTCGTGCACGCCAACTACATCGAGGCCGAAGGGTCTCCCCCCTGACGGATGACGGATGCCGCATGACGCGCGGTGCGCGGGGTTGAAATGCGCGCGAGCCGTCCCGAACAAGGGCAGCGTTCCCCTGCCACCGAGGCAACGTGCGCATCACCTACATCGGCGGCCCGACCGCCCTCGTCGAGATCGGCGGCCTGCGCCTGCTGACCGACCCGACCTTCGACGTCGCCGGCGGCGAGTACCGCGCCGCGTCCTATTCGCTGCACAAGACACAAGGCCCTGCGCTCGCGCGCGCGGCGCTCGGCCGCATCGACGTCGTGCTGCTCAGCCACGACCACCATTTCGACAACCTCGACACGTCCGGGCGCGCGATGCTCGGCGAGGCCGGCGTCGTGCTCACCACGCGGGCCGGTGCGGAGAGGCTCGGCACGCCGGCGATCGGCCTCGCGCCGTGGCAAGCGCACGACGTCGCGCTGCCGGACGGCGGCATGCTGCGCATCACCGCGACGCCCGCGCGCCATGGCCCCGACGGCGGCGATCGCGGCCCGGTGGTCGGCTTCGTGCTGCAACGCGTGGGCGACGCCGGCGGTGCCGTCTACGTGAGCGGCGACACGGTCTGGTACGACGGCGTCGCCGAAGTCGCGCGACGCTTCCCGGTCGACGTCGCCGTGCTCAACATGGGCGCCGCGCACGTCGCTGTCGCGGGCCCGTCGCACCTCACCTTCACCGCCGACGAGGGCGTCGAGTTCGCGCGTGCGTTCGAGCACGCGGCGATCGTGCCGCTGCACTACGAAGGCTGGGCGCACTTCACCGAATCGCGGCGCGAGATCGACGCCGCGTTCCGCGCGCACGCGCTCGAACACCGCCTGCACTGGCTCGCACCGGGCGTCGCGACCGCGTTCGCGAGCGCCGCCTGATTCAGCCGCCACGCCAGTCCGCGGGCAGCAGCGCGCGATAGCGCCGGCTCAGCAGCAGCTCGGTACCGTCGCGCAGGGTCAGCGCAAGGTCGCCGTGCGCATGCGGCGCGGTCGCGGCGATGAAGTCCGCGCGCACGAGGTGCGAGCGGTGCACGCGCAGGAACTCGCCCGGATCGAGCCGCTGCGCGAGGCGCGACAGGGTCGCGCGCACGAGGTGGCGGCGCTCGCGCGTGTGCACCTCGACGTAGTTGCCCGATGCGGACAGACGCAGCACGTCGGCGACCGGCACGATGCGCGCGCGCCCGCGCTCGTGCACGACGAGGCGGACCAGGCGTCCCGCGCGGCCGAGGTCGCCGACGCGGCGCAGGCGTTCCTCGTCGTCGGCGCCGCCGTCGCCGCCGCTGCGTTCGGCGAGGCGCGCGGCGACGCGTTCGAGGCACTGCGCGAAGCGCGCGCGGTCGAACGGCTTGAGCAGGTAGTCGAGCGCGGCGACGTCGAACGCGCGCAGCGCGTGCTCGTGGTAGGCGGTCGTGAACACGACCAGAGGATGCGGCGGTGCGGTGCGCGCGAGCACGTCGAAGCCGTTCTCCGCGCCGAGCTGGATGTCGAGGAACAACAGGTCCGGCGCCGCGTCGCGCAGCAGCGCCGTGCCGCCGGCGACGTCCTCCGCCTCGCCGACGATGCGCCAGCCCGCGTGCGAGGCGAGCAGGCGACGCAGCTTCGCGCGCGCGGGCGGCTCGTCCTCGACGATCGCGACGCGGACTTCAGGCATCGCGTTCGAACGGCAGTTCTATCTCGATGCGCGTTCCGCCGATGCGTCCCGGCGTGATCGCGAAGCGGTGCCGGCCCGGATACATGAGCTCGAGCCGGTGGCGCACGTTGGAAAGGCCGACGCCGGGTACGTAGTCCGGCGAAAGGCCGCGGCCATCGTCCTCGACCGTGCAGAACACCGTCGTCTCGTTCGCGCCGATCGTCACCTGCACGCGCCCGCGCCCGGAGGCGAGGCCGTGCTCGAATGCGTTCTCGACGAGCGGCTGCAACAGCAGGCGCGGGATGCGCGCGTCGCGCGCGGCCGGTTCGACTTCCACCTGCGTCTCGAGCTTGCCGCGGAAGCGCTCGCGCATGAGCTCGAAGTAGCGTTCGAGCCAGACCACGTCGTCGACCACGCGCACGCGCGCGTCGCCGGTCTCGCTGAGCGCGACGCGCATGAGCACGGCGAGCGCGGCGATCATGCGGTCGGCCGCTTCGACGTCCTCGTGCATGCGGTTGGAGATCGCGTTGAGCGTGTTGAACATGAAATGCGGTTCGATCTGCGCGGTCAGCTGCGCGAGGCGCGCCTGGCCGAGGTCGCGCTCGAGCTGCAGCACGGCGAGCTCGCGCTCGCGCCGTGCGCGTTGCGCGCGCCAGGCGACGCAGGCGCCGGCGATCAGCGCGTAGCTGATGAGGTCCTTCTGCAGCTCGTAGGCGAAGCCGAGCAACGGATCGCCGAAGTCGTAATGGCTGCCCATGAGCACGTAGACGACCTTGCGGATGCCGACCATGCCGAGTGTATGCAGCAGCGAGAAAGCGATCGCCGCGGGCACGTGCAACGGCACGCGCCGCAGCCAGTCGGGACCGGACAGCGGGTGGCGCCGCTCGAAGCGGAAGATGCCGATCGCGAGCACCGCGACGACGACCACGCTGCTGAGCTCCCAGCTCATCGGCTCCCACGCCGGGATTTCCCGGCCGCTGTTGCGATGGCCGATGACGACGTTGATGCCGAGCCACAGGCCGAGGCCGAGCCACGCCGCCGCGTAGGCGAGCCACGGCCGCCAGCGGCTGCTCGCTACGACGGCGCCGCCCGCGCTTGCGGCCGCCGGGATCTCCGCGTCGACGCCGGCCATGCCCGTCATCTCAGTCCGCCACGTCCGGCTCGAAGAACGACCAGCGGATCTCCGGGAAGCGCGCCTTGAGGTCACCCTCGACCGCGTTGATCGCCTCGACCAGCGCGCGTGCGGAGAGATCACCGCGCATCTCCGCCTTGATCGCGACCATGACGTCGACGCCGAGCTGCAGCGTGATCACGTTGAACACGCGCGCGATCTCCGGCCGTTGCTCGAGGAACGCATTGATCGCCGCCTTCAGCTCCGGATCGGCGCTCTGCCCGATCAGCAGGGCCTTGACCTCGATCGCGACGAAGAGTGCGACGAACACGAGCAGCACGCCGATCGCGAGCGTGCCGATCGCGTCGAACACCGGGTTGCCGGTGATCATCGTCAGCAGCACCGCGGCGAGCGCGAACACGAGGCCGAGCAGCGCGGCGAGATCCTCGCCGAACACGACGATGAGCTCGCTCTGCCGGCTCTCGCGGAACCAGTACCAGAGGCTGTGGTCGCCGCGCGCCTTGTTCACCTCGCGCATGCAGCCCCACATCGAGAAGCTTTCGGCGACCACGCCGAACGCGAGCACGCCGACCGCGAGCCACGGCCAGCGCAGCGGTTCGGGTTCGTGCAGCTTGTGCAGGCCCTCGTAGATCGAGAACGCGCCGCCGACCGTGAACAGCAGCAGCGCGACGAGGAACGACCAGAAGTAGATCGCCTTGCCGTGGCCGAGCGGATAGTCGGGCGACGGCAGGCGCTTGGCGTTCTTCAGCCCGAGCAGGAGCAGGCCCTGGTTGCCGCAGTCGGCGAGCGAGTGCACCGCCTCGGCGGTCATCGCGCCCGAACCCGTGAGCGCGGCCGCGACGGCCTTCGACACGAAGATCGCGAAATTCGCGCCGAGCGCGAAGAAGATCGTCTTGAGGGAGTCGGCCTTGCCGGACATGCGCGGTCGGTTCCGTGGATCAGGGTCCGCCAGTGTAGGGCGGGTCGAGCGCAAAACGGTAGGGCGTGGGTCTCGCCTAGCGGCCTGCCTGCGCGCTCGGACCGTGCGCGATGTTGCGCCACGCCGCGGTCAGCGCGTCGTGCAGCAGGTCGGCGCGGACCGCGTCGAGGCGCACGAGCGTGCAGCCTTGCCGCCCCCACGCCCCCTTTGCGGGCGTGAACGCGGCGTCGACGCGGATGAACAGTTCCTGTTGCTCCGGCGCGAGCTTGACCATGCCCCACTGCGTATCGGGTGCGCCGAGCGTGGCGAAGATCTTCTTGCGCACGCGGAAGTCGGCGTGTCCCATGTGCGCGCCTTCGATCGCCCCGGGCAAGGCGAGCGCGAGGCGGCGGAAGTCGTCGGCGTCGATGCCGGGCATCGCGTCACCGCACCGGCGGCGTGCCCGCGCTCATTCGCCGAGCGCCGCCTGCGTCTTCTTCGGCAGGTTCGCGCGCACGAGTTCGTACGATCGACGCACGAAACCCGCGAGTTCGTCGCGGGCGTAGCGCTCGGGCTCGGTCACGCTGACCCAGAACGCGCGCGCCATGTAGTGCGCGGGCGCCATGCCCGGCTGCGCGGTGAGTTCGAGGAAGCGGTCGGAATCGACCTTGAACGACAGACGGCCCCGATCGGGCCCGAGCGTGCAGTACACGACGAACATCTTGTTCGCGACGCTCCAGACGAGGTCGACCTCCCATTTGATCGAGCGCGTGGCGCCCGGCCAGCGCGCGCAGAGATCGTCGAGATCCGCGTCGCCGAGACCCGTGACCGGCTTGCCCATCGTGTCGACTCCGCGCCAAAGCACGCATCGTAGCCCCTCGCGACGGATGCGGGAACCCGCGTCCGCGCGGGCGAAGGCGCGCGAGGGCGACGCATGGCATGCTTCGCCGGTCGCTCGCACGGGGGCCGCATGACCGCAAGCCGTTCGCCGAACCGCAGTCCAGCGCAGCGGCGCGGCCGCGCGTTCCGCACCGCCGACGGTCGCGTCCTGCGCGTGCGACCGGTGCGCGGCGACGATGTCGAGGCGCTCAAGCGTGGTTTCGCGCGGCTCACGCCGGAGCAGGTGCGCCAGCGCACGTTCCATCGCATGAACGAGCTTTCCGATGAAGCCGCGCATCGGCTCGCCGACATCGACCGCGCGACCACGGCCGCCTACGTCGTCGTCGACGACGACGGCGAAGTGCGCGGCGAAGCGCGCCTGCACCTGGCCCCGCCCGGCGACTCGGCCGAGTTCGCGCTCATCGTCGATCCGCAGATGCTCGGCATCGGCATCGGCCGTGCGCTGATGCGCCGCCTGATCGAGGAAGCGCGCCGGCGTGGCCTGCGCGAGCTGTGGGGCACCGTGCTCGCCGACAATGCGCTGATGCTCGATTTCTCGCACCGCCTCGGTGCGGTGCGCGAACGCGTGCCCGACGAGGCCGGCGTCGTGCGCGTGCGGTTCGACCTCGCGCGAAAGCTGCGCTCCGTTCCCGCGCCCCGTTCCTGATCGATCACCGCCGCGGCCGCGACGACGCGGCCACGCTCGCGATGACAGCTTCCCGGCGCTCGCCCGGTCCGTTCGGCTGCAAGCACGCTGCAGACATCCCACCCGCGGTTCGAGGACCGCGGCCGGGTCCGCTCGCGCCTGCACCACCGTCCATGTCGGGAGAGCATGCATGAAAACGAGATTGTCGATCGCAGTACTGTCGCTGGTCGTCGCTGGCGCCTCCGCCGGCGCCAGCGAACCGGCCACGCAGGGCGCGCAGAACGCGAAGGCGGAAATGCGCCAGATGTTCGGGCGCGTGCCCGGTTTCGTCGAGGCATTCCCGGATGCCGGCATCGCCGGCGCCTGGGACGAGTTCAAGGCCGTGCAGCTCAGCGGCGACACCGCGCTGTCGCCGAAGGTCAAGGAGCTGATCGGCCTCGCCGTCGCGGCGCAGATACCGTGCCAGTACTGCGTGTACTTCCACGCGAAGAGCGCGAAGGCCGACGGCGCCAGCGACGAGGAAATCAAGGAAGCCGTCGCGATGGCCGCGGTGACGCGGCACTGGAGCACGGTCATCAACGGCGCGCAGGTCGACTTCGCGACGTTCCGCGACGAGGTCGACGCGATGATGCGCTACGCCTCGGAGCACGCGAAGCAGGAGGCGAAGGCGACCGGCAAGTAGGCGCATGCGCCGGGCGCGACGGCCGCGTCGCGCCCGGCTCGCCTCACGCGGCCGCTGCCGCCTTGCGCCGGCGCAGGCGCTGCTGCAACCGCTCGAAATACAGGTAGATGACCGGCGTGATGTAGAGCGTGAGCAGCTGCGACGTGACGAGGCCGCCGACCACGGCGAGGCCGAGCGGCCGCCGCGCCTCCGCGCCGGCGCCGAAGCCGAGCGCGATCGGCAAGGTGCCCATCAGCGCGGCGAACGTCGTCATCATGATCGGCCGGAAGCGGATCACGCAGGCGTCGAGGATCGCGTGCTCGGGATCCTCGCCCTCGCGCTGCTTCTCCAGCGCGAAGTCGATCATCATGATCGCGTTCTTCTTGACGATGCCGATCAGCATGATCAGGCCGACCGCGCCGTACAGGTCGAGGTCCTTGCCGAACACCATCAACGTGAGCAACGCGCCGAACACCGCGGTCGGCAGGCCCGAGAGGATCGTCAGCGGGTGGATGAAGCTCTCGTAGAGAATGCCGAGCACGAGGTAGATCACGAACACCGCGAGCAGCAGCAGGATACCCATGCCCGAAAGCGAGTCCTGGAACTGCTGCGCGGTGCCCTGGAACGAGGCGCTGATCGTGTCGGGCAGGTGCAATTGCGCGACCGCGCGGTCGACGCCCGAAACCGCGTCGCTGAGCGACATGCCGGGCGCGAGGTTGAACGACACGGTGACCGCAGGTACCTGGCCGAGGTGGTTGATCGTCGCCGGCCCGACCGACTGGCCGGTGTGCGTGACCGCCGACAGCGGCACGAGCTGGCTCGTCGGCGTCGCGGTCGCGTCGCCCACGCTCGCCTTCGGCGGCAGGGTCGGCGTCACGTAGACCGACGACAGCACCGACGTATCGGCCTGCCGCGCGGGATCGACCTGCAGCAGCACCCAGAACTGGTCGGTCGGCGTGTAGATCGTCGACACCTGCGCCGGGCCGAACGCGTAGTACAGCGCATTCTCGATCGCGTCGGGCGTGACGCCGTACGCGGCCGCCGCGTCGCGGTCGATCGTGACGTCGAGCTGCGGGTTCGCGATGAGCATGTCGCTGTTGACGTCGAGGAA
>Ga0068853_100000422_pt1 | contig 28780 bp, 22 predicted proteins | sample KBSCornC32_FD_65655 | JGI IMG/M metagenome (GOLD analysis project Ga0068853, IMG submission 65655) | Corn rhizosphere microbial communities from Kellogg Biological Station, Michigan, USA - KBS Corn C3-2 | ecosystem: Host-associated > Plants > Roots > Rhizosphere > Soil ... | reverse complement strand
TCCCTCCGGCAGCGGGTATTCGGAGCGTTGACGCGCCTGACGTTCGGGATGGGTTTTGCCGAGCGGGCCGCGGAAAGAGCCTATGACGGACTGGTCCGGCTTGCGAAAAAGGAAGACGCCGATCTATATATCGCGCATCATGCGGAGGCGCTTGGCGCTGCCTGGGATGCGGCAAGGTGCAACGGGGCGAAGCTGGGATTCGATGCGGAGGACTTCCATACGGGTATGGATGAGGGCGGCCCTTCGAAGAGTACGGAGCTCGTTGCCTGGCTGGAAGCGAAATACCTTAAAAAATGTCAGTATATTACTGCGGCATCCAAAGGGATTGCCGAAGCCTATGCCTCGAAATACGGGATCGTGCTTCCGCAGGTGATACTGAACGTGTTTCCGTATGAAGAGCTTCCCGAAAAAGGGGTTCATTCGCCGGTGAGATTCTACTGGTATTCGCAGGTGATCGGGCCCTACAGGGGTGTCGAGCTGCTGCTGAAGGCGGCGGCAAAGATTGAGGATGAGGGGCAGTTCGAGATACATTTGCGGGGCCAGATGTACAGCGATGAGTACAGGGAGCAGCTGAGAAAGCTGGTTGGCAGGCCTGGCCTGTGGGAAAGGATCTATTTTCATGAGCCGATAGTTGCGGACCAGATCATCCGGGAGGGCAACGGCTATGACGTTGGAATGGCGCTGGAGTCGCCGGTTTCGGTCAACAGGAATATCTGTGTGACCAATAAGACCTTCTCCTATCTGATGTCCAGGTTGTTCATCGTCGGTACCGATACATACGGGCAGAAGGATATCTTCGGCCATTTCCCGGATGCGACCCGTATGTGCAGGGCCGGAGACGAGGAAGACCTTGCGGCCGCCATGACCTGGTGTATCCGGAATCCCGGGCGGCTGCTGGAAGGCAAGCAGGCGGCGGGCAGGGCGGTGAAGGAGGCCTTTAACTGGGAGATCGAGTCAGAGAAGCTACTGGCTCATATCAAATCAATTTCTTCAGTTCAAAACCCGGTGGAAAGTATGAATCAGCTGCTGGAAACTATACTGGAATCGAATTCCGTCGTTGACGGGAGCGGGAAGACGGTGCCCCTCCATTCGTCTATCCAGAAGGATGAGGCGGAGTTTATTTCGAAGCTGATCAGGGAGAACGGGCTGACCAGGGCTGTCGAGGTCGGGTGTGCGATGGGGATGTCCTCGCTGGCGATCGCCGACTCGCTCGCGGGGGAAGGCGCTTTCCACTATATCATCGATCCCTTCCAGAAGAGTCAGTGGAACAATATCGGCGTTGACAATCTGAGGAAGGCCGGCTTCAGCCGGTTTCAGCTGATCGAGGATTATTCTGAATTCGCCCTGCCTGCCCTGGTAAAGGAGGGGATAAAAATAAATTTTGGGTTTATCGACGGCTGGCATACGTTCGACCACACGCTGATCGATTTCTTCTATATAAACAGGATGCTGGAGGTCGGCGGAATAGTACTTATCGACGACGTGCAGATGCCTGCGGTAAGCAGGGTGGCCAGATATATTTACAACTATCCGGGATATGAATATGCGGGCAGTGTAAAGAATGTGGACCTGACGGCGAAGAGAAGGCTGTTCGAAGGTATGGCCGCTGTCTTGTCCAAAGTAAAATTTCTGACCGGGGCGAAGGTTGCCAATGAGGTGCTGAATTCAAAGATGGTGCAACCCGATCGCCGGCTCAACCTGGATTGTACGATGATCGCCTTCAAAAAGGTCGCTGAAGATAAAAGGGATTGGAACTGGTATGAAAACTTCTGAGAACCGCAGAGTACTAATCATAAGCCCGCATTTTCCGCCGTCCAATCTTGCGGCGGTACATCGGTCGCGGCTTTTTGCGCAGCATCTGCCTTCCTATGGCTGGGAGCCATTAGTCCTCATGGTGGATGAAAAGTATTATGAGGAAAAGCTGGACCCCAATCTGGTCAGGCTGGTGGATCCCGGTCTGAAGATCGAAAGGTCCGGGGCCTTTCCCGTGACCCGGCCGAGGCTGGTGGGGGATATTGGACTGAGGGCGTTCTTTCAGCTGTATGCGAAGGCGAAGGCGCTGATAAAAAAAGAGCGGATCGATTTTCTGTATATTCCTATTCCGTCCTTCTATGTAGCCCTGCTGGGCCGATGGCTGCACCGGAGTACCGGCGTGCGGTATGGGATTGACTATATAGATCCCTGGGTCCACCGTTTTCCGGGCAGTGACAGGAAGTTCTCGAGGCACTGGTGGAGCACCCGGATCGCGCGGCTGCTTGAGCCTATTGCCGTAAAGAAGGCTTCGCTGATCACGGGAGTGGCGGAGGGATATTACAGGGGGGTCAGGGAGAGGAACCCGCACCTGCAGGACAACTGCATTTTTGGCGCTATGCCCTATGGCGGCGAGGCGGAAGACCACAGGATCGTGGCGGGTCTTGGGATCCGGCCCTATCTGTTCGGTCCCAGGAAGGACAGGCTGCAGATGGTATATGCCGGGGCCATGCTGCCGAAGGCCTATGCTCCGCTGGAGGCTGTATTTCAGTCCATCCGGGAAAATCCGGAGCTGTTCAGGGATGTCGAATTTCATTTTATAGGAACGGGAAAGACCGCCAACGATCCGGAAGGATATAATATAAAGCCGCTTGCCGAGCAATATGGGCTCTGGCGGACCGTTGTGTATGAGTATCCCCAAAGGATACCCTATATGGACGTGCTGGTCCACCTGGATGCTGCGGGCGGAGTTTTTGTGCTTGGGAGTACCGAGCCTCACTATACGCCTTCCAAAGTTTATCAGGCGGTGCTGTCCGGCAAGCCGGTGGCGGCGGTGTTGCACGGAAGGAGCACGGCGGTGGAAGTGATCCGGAGGGCGAAGGCAGGACTGGTGCTTGATTTTGACGGGGAGGAAGGCGTCGGAGCTATCGGAAAGGAGTTTGCGGTGTTTTTCGCGGCCTTCCGGGAGTTCTTCGAAAAGTTCGATCCGGCGGCGGTCGATATGACGGAGTTCAATACGTATTCTGCCGGCAATGTGACTAAACAACTGGCCGGCTATCTAAACCAGGCATACAATATCCAATGAAGCGCATAAAAATACTCGACAGCTGCAGGGGGATCGCCGCGCTGATCGTCGTCTTTCACCACGTCTACACCAGGTGTACCTATCTGTATCCGCAGGAGAGCACGATGAAGATACACGGCCTTCTCAACTTTATCTCGGAACTCAACGGGGAGGCGGTGCTGTTCTTCTTTATCCTGTCGGGGTTCAGCATCCGGCTGAGCCTGAAGAACGGGTTGCCTATCCGCAAGCCTGCGCTCAACGAATACCTGTACCGCCGGTTCAAGCGGATCCTCCCCCTATACCTCCTTGCGCTGTGTTTTACCTTTGTTTGCGGGCTTCTTATTCACCAGACGGGCAAGCCGGACTACAGCATCCGTAGCCTGCTCGGGAACGTGCTTTTCCTGCAGACGCCGGTATCCTACCGCGGATTCTGGTTTGCTCCCTACGGGGAGAACGGACCGTTGTGGTCACTTTCGTTCGAGATGTTCTATTATCTTTTTTTCCCTCTGTTCATCTTTGCCTTTGTCAGACTGTTCAAAAGCGAGCGTTTTACGGGTATGCAGGAAAAGATGGTGCTGGGTGTAGCTTTTGTTCTTTCGATCGCCTGCATACTTGCCAACAGCTATTTCTTTTTCCCCTATATCGCTTTCGCCAGGTTCTTTTTCCTGTGGTATTGCGGCTATTTTCTTGCGGATATCTATATAAAGGGCGCTGTCAGGCCCGACGCCAATTTCATGACCATTCTTTTCTTTTGTGCGGCCGTTGGCGGGCTGGTGGTGTTGCGCAGGTCAGACAGCCTGGTCGAGTTGTTCAAGGGGATGGTAATCCTGACGGTATTTTATTTTTTGTGTATCCTGCGGAAGACCGCCGCTGCCGGGATCATGGTTCCGGTGGAAAAGGGCGTCAATGCTATTTTCTTTCATCTGGGGAAAGGCAGCTATGCCCTGTACCTGCTCCACTATCCCGTCATACTGGTATTGAAGTCATTCGCGCACGTCAATCTTCCGGTTATCGTGGTGACGATGGCGGTGCTTGCCTTTATCTGTATCCAGCTGGAAGAGTTTTTTGTAAGGCAAAAATTCCCGTTTTTGCGGCTTCAATACATCCGATAAAAATCGAGCACGGCATGTCTGATCATACACCTACCAGCCTTTTGGGTTTTGGCTCCGCCGGTATTACGAGTCTGCCCGGTCTGCGCCAGGCCCTCCGGCTGCTGGACAAGGCCTTTGACTGCGGGATAAGTCATTTTGATACGGCTCCTCTTTACGGACAGGGCTATTCCGAGAAGATCGTCGGTGCTTTTGCAAGGGGCAAGCGGCACCGGTTGACGATCGCTACCAAATTCGGGCTGGGGCATGGCGCCGAACGGCGGATCCCCGTGGGGCTGGCGCTGCCGCTGAACTACTATAAAAAATTGCTGAAAGGCGGCGGAAGTCCGGTGGCACAGGGAGGTCAGGAGCAGCCCGCGCAGCCGCAGCCTTACAGGTCTATCACGCTGGCAGATGTTGAGGCGGGGCTGCAGGGCAGCCTGAGAAGGCTGTCGACGGACTATGTCGACTATTATTTTATTCATGAAGGTCTGCCGGGTTTTCTTTCCGGCGAGGCCGTATCGTTCCTGCTGGATCAACGGAAGAAGGGGACGATCCGCTATCTCGGCATCGCGGCCAACAGTGTCGATCTTCGGACGCTGCGTCCGGGAAGTATCGCGGAATGGGACGTCCTGCAATACGAGGGCGGGCCTTTTTCCGGAACAGAAGACATCCGTGGGATGTTTCCGGATAAGACGCATTTTCTTCACAGCTGTCTGAAGGGGCTGGGCCGTTTCAGCAGGGAGGGCGTTGCAGCGGACGAGAAGGCCGGATTCATTCTGGCGGAGCGGGCATCGGGGAACAGGACTGGCAAGACCATTTTTTCTACCCGCAGGACACCGGTACTCGACCAGAATATCCGGGGGTATACCAAATTCTATAAGTAACAAAATTCGCTGAGTGCCCTTTATCGATCTTAATAAACAGTCGCTGGATTCTACGGGAGAAGAGTTTGACGTCGTTGTCATCGGCGCGGGAGCCGCCGGGATACTGCTGGCGGTATCGATGACCGCAAAGGGGCAAAAGGTATTGCTGGTGGAGTCGGGTCATTTTGAGGAAGATCAGGACCGCCAGTCACTGAATACGGTCCGGCAGACCGGAAAACAGATGGGTACGGCGGTCTGGGGCCGGAAGAGGGCGATCGGTGGGACGACCATCGCGTGGGGGGGGCAGTCATTGCCGTTCTCCCCGCTGGACCTGAGCAAAAGGTCCTGGGTCGCCAACAGCGGCTGGCCGATACCGTATGAGGACATCGAACGCTACTATCTGCCGGCCAACCGGTTCATGAACATCGACGGACTCGACTATGAGGGGGACGTGCTGAAGCTGTTGGGGATGTCGCGGCCCGAATTCGATGCGAAGAAGGTATGGTATCATTTTTCGAAATGGGCGCCCGAGCCTAATTTCAGAAAACTTTACACACGACAGCTGTCTGAAGGCGTAACGGTATTGTACAATGCCGTTCTGTCCCGGATCGACTGTGACGGTAGTACGGGCAGGGTCCGGCGGGTGCAGCTGCGAAATTTCGAAGGCGCGGCCGTGGATCTCGGCGTAAAGACGCTGATCCTTGCGACGGGGGGCATCGAGACCAACCGGATATTGTTAAGCAACAATCATCAATACCCGAAAGGGCTTGGGGGTGGGTCGGACTGGCTGGGGAAATGTTTTATGGAGCACCCCTGTCTGGATATCGGCAAGGTAGTCTCGGACAGGCAGTATCGTCTTCAGTCTTTCTTCAATACGCATATCGCCAAAAGGAGGAAATATTCCATCCGGCTGAGTTTGGCGGAGCAGTATCAGCGCAGCCATGGTCTGCTGAATGGTTCGGCGAGCATAATGTTCGCCTATCCGGATGAAGAGTCGGACCCTTATCTCAGGATGCAGCGTGCGCTGAGACGGAAGAGCCTGACGGGTCTGGCGGGACTGATCGGCCATGCCCGTACGTATGCGCTGGGCGCCGGGGCGTTGCTCAGGGACAAGCTGGTCTATAAACACGGGGCTGAAAGCAGGGTGGTTATGATGCTGGAGCAGGAGCCTTTGAGGGAGAGCAGTATCTCGCTGAGCGATGAGCTGGACCGGTTCGGTACGCCGCTGGCGAAGATCAACTGGGTGATCAGCGAAAAGACCTGGAATACCGTGCTGCGGTTTACGGACCTGCTCGTCGCCGAATTCGGGCGGCTGGGTATCGGCAGGCTTGCTGTCAGCGAAGCGATCTCTGCCGGCAATCTCAACTGGCAGTCCTGCTTTTCCGATGTCAATCACCATATGGGCGGAACGCGGCTGAGTGCGTCGCCGGCAAATGGGGTGGTCAATCCCAGCCTGCAGGTCTGGGGACACGATAATCTTTTTGTGTGCAGCAGCAGTGTGTATCCGACGGGGTCCCATTCCAATCCGACCCTTACCCTGCTGGCCCTGTCTCTGCGGCTGGTGGATTTTCTAAATTCCGGGACTTACAAATGAAGAAACTAGCAATTATTACTTCACACCCTATTCAGTATAATGCGCCGTGGTTCGGTCTGCTTGCCAAAAGCGCCACGATCCGGCCGTTTGTATTTTATACCTGGGGTGAGGCCGCCGCCGCTGCAAAATATGATCCGGATTTTGGGAGGAAGATAGAATGGGATCTCCCTCTTCTCGAAGGATACGAATACAGGTTCGTAAAGAACGTTGCTCCCGATGCCGGCACGCACCATTTCAAAGGAATTATAAACCCTGATCTGATCAGCGAAGTAGAGGCCTGGAAGCCGGATGCGGTACTTGTCTTTGGCTGGAGCTTTGACAGTCATCTGAAGTGTCTCCGGCATTTTCACGGCCGGATCCCTGTGCTGTTCCGGGGGGATTCGACGCTACTGGATGAGCAGCCCGGTATTAGAAGGCTGATGAGGAGACTTTATCTGAAATGGGTATACCGGCATGTCAGTAAGGCCCTGTATGTGGGTAAGAGCAATAAGGACTATTTTCTGGCCCATGGGATGAAGGAAAGCCAGCTGGTGATGGCGCCCCATGCAATTGACAACCAGCGGTTTGGATCTATGGATGCCCGCTATGACGAGGAGGCGCAGCAGTGGAAGGACCGGCTGGGTATCGGGAAGGACGAGCTCGTTCTGCTGTTCGCGGGCAAGCTGGAGCCCAAGAAAAATCCGTTCTTTCTACTGCAGCTGGCCAAAGAAATTGACCATCCGGGGTTAAGATTTCTGATCGTCGGCAATGGGGTGCTGGAGGAGCAGCTGAAGGCGGCAGCCGCGGGCGACCGGCGATTTTTGTTCGTCGGCTTCCAAAACCAGCAGCAGATGCCGGCGATATACCGTGTTGGACATATCTTTGTACTGCCTTCGGTCGGTCCGGGCGAGACCTGGGGCCTGGCCATCAATGAGGCCATGGCCAGCGGCAGGGCGGTGATCGTCAGTAAAAAGGCCGGGTGTGCCATGGACCTTGTGCGGGAAGGCAGTAATGGGATCGTCATCGATCCGGAAGATCACGCGAAATGCGTAAAATTTTTAAGGGGGGTCCTGGAGAACAGGAACCTTGTTTCGGAAATGGGGGAAGTGTCGCGCGGGATCATCCAGTCTTATTCTTTTGCGAGGATCGTTGCAGCCCTGGAGGATACCCTATAATCTATAAATGTAACGAATGGCTATTGCAGCATCCAATCCTATAAAGTCTTCGCCGGCGCTGGTGGTATTCGCGATCCTGTGTTTTGCCGGTGTCGCGTTCGTTGCCAATCCGGCGATCTTCCTTTGCTGCCTGGTCACATTTTTCACGCTTGTCATCCTGGTCTGGAAGAATGCGAACCCGGGCATCCTTCTGTTCTCGGTTCTGGTCCAGTGGGCACAGGTGTTTGCCTTTGTGGTCTGGATGAACGATATGGGCTGGGACATCGACCGGATAAGTCCGCACGGGGCTGTCGCGGTAGTGTGCAGTTGTCTGGGGCTCATCGTCATGGGAGTGGTTTTTCATTTTGGCCTCAAAAAGATCGACCTGCCCTCGATGGAGCAGTTGCATCAACAGGCAAAGCGCATCAACGAGCGAAAGGTTCTCATCATTTATCTTTTCTGTACATTTTTTCTGAGCGGTGCGGGTCTGGCCTTCCGGGGCGCCGGCGGGTTTACCCAGATACTCATGACCTTTTCCTCGGTGAAATGGGTGTTCTTCATGGTCTATGCCTATGTGGTGTGGATCAATAAGAAAAATCGCTTTATTCTCGTGCTCATCGTCCTTTTCGAATTCGTGACGTCTCTCTATTCCTTTTTCTCCAGTTTTAAGGACGTTACCTATTTTACGATCCTGGTGGCGATGACCTTTGTACGCAGTGTCAATTTCAAGCAGATCATCTATGGTCTGCTGGTTCTCACGGCCCTTCTGTTCTTCTTCATGACCTGGACGGCCATCAAAAAGGACTACCGGGATTTTCTCAACAAGGGCACCAAACAGCAGGTGGTGGCGGTGTCGAGGTCGGCTGCTTTTAATAAGATCGGGGAAAAGATCGGCAAGCTTACCTGGCAGGACTATCAGAATGTCACCGGAGCGTTCCTTTACCGGGTGCAATATGTTTTTCACCTTGCGCGGACGATGGACAGGGTGCCGGAGGTCCTGCCGCACGAGAACGGACAGGTATGGTGGGACAACGTCAGCTTTGTACTGATGCCCCGGTTGCTTTTTCCTGACAAGCCGATCTATGAGGCAACCATCAAAACGAATAAGTATACGGGCTTCCACTATACCGGTCTGAAACAGGGGACATCGTTCAGTCTTGGTTATTTTGCAGACGGGTATGTCGATTTCGGGTATTTCGGGATGTTCATACCGCTGGTTCTTTTGTCACTCTATATCCTTCTTATCTTTCGGGTGTTATACCGTATGAAAAAAATCAATGTGGTGATGCGGTATGCGATCATCAACGTCGCGCTGATCAATTTTGCGTCCTTCGAGTCGGACGGGCTTTTTCTTTTTGGCCGTCTGACCCTGTTGTTCCTTGTATTCTGGGTTCTGTCGAAGTTCTTCTTTGCGCGTATACAACCCTGGCTATATAAACCATCAAGATGAGGAATTTGAGTGAGCGTTCGGTTTGCCTTTTGTTCAGACAGCCAGGACGATTTTTCAGCATGGAAAGGATATTCCAACAGTTGTCCCCTTTGTTTGCCAGGGAGATGAATGTCAGCTCCTGGTCTGCGCCATCTTCAAAGTTTGCGCCGGCAGAACTGCTCAGGAATATTCGTTCGGCGGCGAAAAACGAGGCTGATGTTTATCATGTTACCGGGGATATCCACTATGTTGTGATGGGCCTCCCCCGTCGACGGACCGTGCTGACGATACACGACTGTGTGTTTCTTTATAATGCTTCCGGGTTCAAGCGGAGACTGCTGAAATGGATACTGCTGGACATGCCGGTGCGGCGAAGCCGGCTGGTGACGACTATTTCCGAAGCCACCAAAAAGGACATCCTGAAATTTTCGGGCTGCTCTCCGGACAAGGTCGTCGTTATTCCGGATCCGGTCAGTGACGGCATTTATTACAGGCCGGCTGAGTTCAACCAAAATAAACCGGTGCTGCTTTTCGTTGGCACTACGGAAAATAAGAACCTGTTGCGGGCCGCTGCCGCGCTGGAGGGACTGAGCTGCCGGCTGGATATCGTCGGTCGGCTGTCTGCAGAGCAGGAGCAGGCGCTGTCGCGGCATAAGATCGAATACACGGCTAAGGCGGGTCTTTCGGACGGGGAAATAGCGGATAAATATGCGCAGTCGGATATCGTGCTTTTCCCTTCGGTCTTTGAAGGATTTGGTTTGCCGGTCGTCGAAGGCCAGCAGGCCGGCAGGCCGGTCATCACGAGTAATCTCGATCCCATGAGGGACGTGGCGGGAAAGGGCGCCTGTCTGGTCGACCCCTATGATGTCGGGTCGATCCGTGACGGTGTGGTGCGGGTAATACGGGACGGTGAGTACAGGCAGCAGCTGGTACGGGAAGGGTTCGCCAATGTACGGCGATATTCGGCCGGTGAGGTTGCCGGTCAGTACCTTGCCTGCTATGATCAACTATTAAACTCTTAATATCGATGTGCGGAATCGCAGGGATACTACATTTTGATACAACTCCGGCGACAAATGCTGTTATTTCGGGGATGACCACGGCCATGGCCCACCGGGGCCCGGATGCGGATGGCTTTTTTGTGGAAGGGGAGATCGCACTGGGGCACAGGAGGCTGTCCATCATCGACCTGTCTACGGCGGCCAACCAGCCTTTCGCAGATAATTCGGGCCGTTATGTAATGGTCTTCAATGGTGAGATGTACAATTTCCAGGAGGTAAGGTCTCTCATCGGGGATTATGATTTTCGCACCAGCAGTGATACCGAGGTGCTGATCGCTGCCTATACCAAATGGGGTCCGGACTGTATCAGGCTGTTCCGCGGCATGTTTGCCTTTGCGGTTTGGGACAGGCAGGAAAAGGAGCTTTTTATCGCCCGCGACCGGATGGGTGTAAAGCCGTTGTATCTCTATGCCGGCGAGGACCGGTTCCTGTTCGCATCGGAGATCCGGTCGATCCTTTCGACGGGTATGGTCCGGAGACGGCTGGACCCGGCTGCGCTGGTCGACTATCTCGGCTGGCAATCGGTGAGCTATCCGCATACGACCATCGAGGGTGTGCGTCAGCTGGAGGCGGGCTCGTGGATGAAGATCAGGAAGGGACACAGCGAACAGCGCCGTTACTGGGACGTTACCGATGTCCGCTACGATATCGACTTTTACGACGAGGGCAGCGTGAAGAAAAAGATCCGCGAGCTGATGCTGCAGTCTGTCGGAAGAAGGCTGGTCAGCGACGTGCCTGTCGGCGCCTTTCTTTCGGGCGGCGTCGATTCCAGCGCCGTCGTAGGGCTGATGGCCGAGGCGGGCGGCGCCCGGCCGAATACCTTCAACGTAGCCTTCAACGAAGAGGAGTACGACGAGTCTCCTTACGCGGAGATCATCGCCAAAAAATTCAACACCAACCATACGCGGCTGCTGATAAAGCCCGGTCTTTTCCTCGAAGAGCTGGAAAATGCGCTGGATGCCATGGACATCCCGAGCGGGGACGGCATCAACAGCTATGTAGTCTCGAAGAGCATTCGTCAGAATGGTATGACGGTGGCGCTTTCGGGTGTGGGAGGCGACGAGCTGTTTGCGGGATACCCTTTCTTTGAACAATATCTGCAGCTGCAAAGCCGGAAGGCGCTCTGGAATATCCCGGGCCCTCTCCGCCGTCTGGCGGCGGGCTTTCTGGGCGGGGGTGGAAAAAAGGGCCGCATGGCGCAGCTGCTGCGGCTGCCTTCCGTATCTATCGATCAGGCATATCCTATTTTCCGGCAGATCAACAGCCCGGCGCAGATCCATGAGTTCCTGAGGCTGTCGGGGAATGGTTCTTCCGCTGCCGGTGTCAGTCCCGGGTCGGGGCATGCCGTATCGGGGGTCGGTGCAGAACTCTCCGCCAGGGCCGCCCAGCTGGCCCGTCTGCCTTTGCTGAGCCAGGTATCTGCGGCGGAATACCTCGGCTATACGCAGCATACGCTGCTGAAGGATACGGACCAGATGAGTATGGCGGTCTCGCTGGAAGTGCGGGAACCTTTTTTCGACCAGGACCTGGTGGAATATGTGCTCGCCATTCCGGACCGGATAAAGCGTCCGACCTACCCCAAGAGTCTGCTGGTGGAGTCTTTGAAACCGATGCTTCCTGATGAGATCGTATTCAGGAAAAAGCAGGGATTCCTTTTTCCCTGGAATATCTGGCTAAAGAATGAACTGAGGTCTTTTTGCGATAAGCATATCCGGAACATGGCGGACCGTTCCTTTGTCAACGGCGGTGCGCTGACGGCATACTGGCAGCGGTTCCTGAAGGGCGACCCCAACACCAGGTGGTCGGAGGTCTGGTTGTTCATAGTATTGGAATACTGGCTGGAAAAGAATGGGATCGAAGGATGAGCAGCAGGAAAAAGATAGTGGTATTTGCGGACTGGTACGAGCCAGGATATAAGGCTGGCGGACCGATAAGATCCTGCGTCAATTTTGCCCGTCATATGCAGGGCAGTTACGATGTATTTGTATTTACCAGTGACCGCGATCTGAACGCTTCGGCGCCGTATGCGGGCGTTCCCGTAGATCAATGGATCACCGGGGGCGGCGGGGAGAAGGTCTATTATGCATCTCCGGGACAGTTGGGCTGGAGTGCCATTAAGCGTGAGATCGTGTCGATCGCACCAGACTTCATCTATCTCAACAGCATGTTCTCGCTGAAGTTCACGATCTTTCCCTTGTTGATATCCCGTTGGTCCGGACTGTCGGAAAGAGTCGTTCTGTCCCCGCGGGGGATGCTGCGTTCGAGTGCCGTCCAGTTCAAAATATGGAAGAAGAAAATTTTTTTGCAAAGTTTTCGTTTGTTAGGGTTTTCGCGGAAGGTGAGGTTCCTGGCCTCTGATGAGACGGAGGAAAAGGACGTGAGGGGTTATTTCGGGCAGCGTGTCCGGGTGGTGCAGATCTCCAATTTCCCGGCTTCGCTGCCGGCGGCGCCGGCCATAGCGCCGAAAAAGCCCGGCGAGTTGTCGATGATCTTTGTCGGACGTGTTCATCCTATAAAGAATCCGGATTATTTGCTGGATGTACTGGGCGGTGTAAAGGCAAATGTAAGTTTGACGGTCGTCGGCAGCTGTGAAGACCCGGAGTTCTGGCAAAAGTGCGAGAAGGCGATCCGTGTCCTGCCGTCAAATATCAGCGTAACCTACGCGGGTGAAATGCCCAATCATCAGTTGCCGGATATTATCGCCCGGCATCATATATTTACGCTGCCTACGAGGGGAGAGAATTTTGGACATGCCATATTCGAGGCGTTGGTTCTGGGGAAGCCGGTCCTGATCAGCGATCAGACGCCCTGGAGGGGACTGAAGGAGAGGATGGCCGGATGGGACCTTCCGCTCAGCGATCCGGATGGGTTCCGGATTGTCATCGAGGAGGTTGCGGGGTTTGGTCAGGAGGAATACGGGCGGTGGTGTATGGCGACGAGGCGTTATATGGAAGAATATATTTCCGGGCTGAAAATAAAAAGCGAATATTTAAAACTCTTTAGCTAAATGTATATCCTAGGGCTCAATGCTTATCATGCCGATTCTTCAGCAGCAATTTTCAAGGATGGAAAAATGATCGCCGCGACGGAAGAAGAGCGCTTTCGACGGGTCAAGCACTGGGCCGGATTTCCTTCCCAGGCCATTGAATTTTGTCTCCGGGAGGCGGGGATCACCCTTGCCGAGCTGGACCATATTGCGATCGGCCGCGACCCGCGCGCCAAGCTGTGGAAGAAGCTGCTTTTTCTGGCAAAAAATCCGGGAGGCGGTTTGGGGGCTGTCATGGACAGGCTGCAGAATGCGAAGAAGGTCAGCAGTCTCGAGGACGAGTTTGCTGCTATCGATGCGGGGATTGACAAGCAGGCGCTGAGGGCGAAGATCCATCAGGTCGAGCACCATCGCAGTCATCTGGCGTCGGCTTTTTTTGCGTCTCCGTTCGAGGAGGCAGCGCTTTTGTCCATCGACGGGTCGGGAGATTTTACGACTACGATGATCGGAGTTGGCAAGGGAAATAAGATCAGTGTGCTCGATTCGGTGGATTTTCCGCATAGTGCGGGACTTTTTTATACGGCTTTTACGCAGCTGCTCGGTTTTCCGCACTATGGCGACGAGTATAAGGTGATGGGGCTGGCGCCGTATGGGAAGCCGGCGTATGTGGACAGGCTGCGGGACGTGCTTGTGTTCCTGCCTAACGGGCTTTTCAGGCTGAATCAAAAATATTTCCGTTCGGCGAAGAGCGGGATCATCTCTTACGGGGAGGATCATATTCCGGTGGTCGCTCCCTTATATTCGGACTATATGGTGGAAAAATTCGGGGCGGTCCGGAAGAAAGAAGAGCCCCTGACCGAATACCACAAGGATATGGCTGCGTCGGTGCAGCGGATCACGGAAGAGCTGATCTTTCATATCCTGGAAGGACTTCATAAGCGTACTGGGCTGGATACCATCTGTATAGCGGGAGGCGTCGCACAAAATTCGGTTGCGAACGGCAAGCTGACGCGGAACACGCCTTTTAAGAACGTATATATCCCCTCCGCGGGACATGACGCAGGGATCTCCATGGGCGCCGCGCTGTACGTGTACAATCAGGTGCTGGAGCAGCCGAGGGCCGCGCCGATCTGGTCGGCATACACGGGCAGTCAGTTCAGCAATGAAGAGATCGAAAAATATCTCAGGTCGAGGAATATCACATACCAGCGCTATGCGGATGCGGAACTCTACGAGAAGGTGGCGGACCGGCTGATCGATGCCGGCGTCATTGGCTGGTTCAACGGGCGGGCGGAGTTTGGTCCGAGGGCGCTGGGTGGAAGGTCGATACTGGCCGACCCGCGTCGTTCGGACGCCAAAGACCTGCTTAACAGCAAGATCAAGCGGAGGGAGAGTTTCAGGCCGTTTGCGCCTTCCATACTCAAGGAGTACGTTCCCGAATATTTCGAAGTGACGGATGTGGTTCCGTTTATGGAGAAGGTATTTCCCATCCGGCAGGAAAAGAGGGCGGAGATCCCGGCGGTAACCCACGCCGACGGGACGGGCAGGCTTCAGTCCGTCGATAGTCTGGTAAGTCCCAGATACTATCAGCTGATCGAGACTTTCCGCAAAAAGACGGGGGTCCCCATTCTGTTAAATACCTCGTTCAATGAGAACGAGCCGATAGTCAACTCTCCTGAAGAGGCGCTGGAATGTTTTCTCAGGACCAGCATGGACATGCTCGTTTTGGAGAACTGCGTCATTACGCGTTAGTCATGAAGATATCGATCGTAACGGCAACCTACAACAGCCAGGCTACGGTGGAGGATACGCTTACCTGTATCCGTGAGCAGCGTCACCCTGACGTGGAGCATATCATCGTCGACGGCGGCTCCAAAGACGGCACGCTCGGCATAGTGCGGCGATTTCCGCACGTGGCGCGGGTCGTATCCGGGAAGGACAGGGGTATCTATGACGCCATGAACAAGGGGATAGGACTGGCTACGGGGGATGTCATCGGCATCCTCAATTCGGATGATATATATGCGGATGATTCCGTACTTTCGGACGTGGCGAAGGCCTTTGAAGATCCTGCTGTCAGTACCTTTTACGCCGATCTGCAGTACGTCCATGCAGAAGATACCAGCCGGGTTCAGCGGACCTGGCGGTCGGGCCGGTTCAAAAGGGGGAAATTCTACTATGGCTGGATGCCGCCGCATCCAACTTTTTTTGTCCGGCGGGAGGTATATGAGCGGTGTGGTCTTTTCAATCCGGACCTTCGGTCGGCGGCCGACTATGAGTTAATGCTCCGAATTTTGTTGAAGATGGAAATGCCGGCTTTTTACCTTCCAAGGGTAATCGTGAAGATGCGCGCCGGCGGGGTTAGTAATTCCAGTCTCCAAAATAGGATCCGTGCGAATAAAGAAGATCGACTGGCATGGAAGTTGAATGATTTAAGGCCGTACTTTTTTACGTTGTATTTGAAACCTTTGCGAAAAATTCATCAATTCTTAATCAAGTAAATTGACTATGGCTAAAGTTGCATTGATCACGGGCGTAACCGGGCAGGACGGGGCCTACTTAAGTGAGTTACTATTAAAAAAAGGATACGTCGTCCACGGCATTAAAAGGCGCAGTTCCCTCTTCAATACCGACCGGATCGACCACCTTTACCAGGATCCGCACGAGACCGATGTGAAATATCATCTACACTATGGGGATTTGACGGATTCCACCAACCTTATCCGTATCATTCAGGAAACGCAACCCGACGAAATATACAATCTGGCTGCCATGAGTCATGTGCACGTCAGCTTTGAGGAGCCGGAATATACGGCCAATGCGGATGGCATCGGCACGCTCCGCATTCTGGAGGCGGTGAGGCTTCTGGGGATGACGAAGAAGACCAAGGTCTATCAGGCTTCGACTTCCGAACTGTATGGCCTGGTGCAGGCCGTTCCGCAGAGCGAAACGACGCCGTTCTATCCCCGGTCTCCGTATGCGGTGGCCAAGCTCTATGGCTACTGGATAACCGTCAACTATCGGGAGGCTTATGGGATGTATGCCTGCAACGGAATACTGTTCAACCACGAATCGCCGCTGCGGGGCGAGACCTTCGTGACCCGCAAGATCACCCGTGCCGTGGCAAAGATCGGTCTGGGTCTTCAGGACAAGATCTATCTCGGCAACCTGGATGCGCGGAGGGACTGGGGGCATGCAAAGGACTATGTGGAGGCGATGTGGCGGATACTGCAGCAGCCGGAGCCGGAAGACTATGTGATCGCTACCGGCGTAACGACGCCCGTCAGGGATTTTGTGCGGATGGCGTTTGCCGAGCTGGGTATCGAGCTGGAGTTCAAGGGCAAGGCGGAGAAGGAAGTCGGTATCGTTACGGCCAGCACGAACCCCGACTTTATCGTTGAGGTGGGGAAAGAAGTTGTCGCCGTGGACGCCCGTTACTACCGGCCGACCGAGGTCGACCTGCTGATCGGTGACCCAACGAAGGCGCAGACCAAGCTGGGCTGGAAGCCGGCCTATGACCTGCCGATGCTGGTGAAGGAAATGGTGGATGCTGATGTTCAGCTGTTTAGAAAGGAAAGAATACTTAAAGACTCCGGATTTTACGTCAAGAACCAGTACGAATAAATAATTATGCAACAGGGAGACAAGATCTATGTAGCCGGCCATCGTGGGATGGTTGGCTCGGCTATAACGCGCAAGCTGAAGAAAGAAGGGTTCAACAACCTGGTGACGCGGACCTCGTCTGAGCTGGACCTGAAGAACCAGGTGGCGGTTCAGGCTTTTTTTGAGAAGGAGCGTCCCGACTATGTGTTTTTGGCTGCCGCCAAGGTCGGCGGCATCATGGCGAACAATATCTACCGGGGAGAATTTTTGTACGACAATCTTATGATCCAGAGCAACACCATCGATGCGGCGTACCGCAACGGGGTGAAGAAGCTGATGTTCCTGGGGTCGTCGTGTATATATCCCAAGCTGGCGCCGCAGCCTTTGAAGGAGGACTACCTGCTGACGGGGCTGCTGGAAGAGACGAACGAACCCTATGCCATCGCCAAGATCGCGGGGATCAAGATGTGTGACGCTTATCGTTCGCAATACGGCGCCAATTTCATCTCTGTTATGCCAACAAATCTGTACGGGCCAAATGACAACTACGACCTGAACAGCAGTCACGTGCTGCCGGCGCTGATCCGTAAGTTTCATGAGGCGAAGAAGAATAATGCTCCCGCGGTCGTCATGTGGGGGTCGGGCAAGCCGAAGCGCGAGTTTCTGCACGCCGACGACCTTGCCGATGCATGCTATTTCCTGATGCAGAACTATAACGAGCCGGGCCTGGTGAATGTGGGGGTCGGCGAAGATCTGGAGATCAGAGAGCTGGCCCAGCTGATCCAGAAGATCGTAGGATACGAGGGGAAGATCGAGCACGACCTGAGCAAGCCGGACGGAACACCAAGGAAGTTGATGGATGTCTCTAAATTGCATAGCTTTGGATGGAAAGCGAGAATCGGTCTCGAAGAGGGGCTGAAAAGCGTCTACGAAGAATTCAAAAAGGCAAATTAACACTAAACCTCCTTGTTCTCAATTTTCAAAAGGAAGTCGGCGGACGACGCTGACGGATTGGCCGGGCTGGTCTGTGACATGCATTCGCATCTTATCCCAGGTATCGACGACGGGGTAAAGACGCTGGATGCCTCTATCGGCCTGGTCAGGGGGCTTATGGAACTGGGATACCGAAAGATCATCACCACCCCGCATATCAACGCGGATATATTTCCCAATACGCCGGAGATCATCAAAAAGGGACAGGCCGATGTCCGGGCCGAGCTGGCGCGGCAGGGGCTGGAAGTGGAGTTCTCAGCGGCGGCGGAATACCTGCTGGACGACCATTTTTACCGTCTTCTGACCGAAGGGGAACAGCTGCTGACGCTGAAAGACAATATGGTACTGATTGAGTTGTCTTTTGCCGTGCCGGCGATCAATCTGAAAGAGCTGATCTTCGAATTACAGGTAAAGGGATACCAGCCGGTGCTGGCGCATCCCGAGCGATACCTGTATTTTGGCGCGAATAAGGGTTGGTATGACCAGCTGAAGGAGTCGGGCTGTCTGTTCCAGCTGAATTTGCTGTCGTTCCGGGGCCATTATGGTCCTGAGAGTCAGCAGTTGGCGGAGTGGCTGATCAAAAAAAAGTACGTCGACCTTGTGGGGACGGATATGCATCATGAGCGGCATTTGGAGTTGTTGCGGGCTCCGCGTGTTTTCAAGTTGGTTCGGCAGTTGCTGGAGGCGGGGTTGTTGAGGAATCCGGAGATGTAGGGGTGGATGGGTTGGACGGTTTGGCCGGTTTCGGCCGGTTTCGGCCGCGGGGGTTGGCCGGTTTCGCGGGGTTTGGCCGCCAGGTTTGGCCGGTTTCGCGGGGTTTGGCGGTGTGGCCGGTTTGGCGGTTTGGACGGCTTGGCCCGTTTGACGGATTGGCCGGGGTTGGCTGGTTTGGTCGGATTGGCCGGGGTTGGGTGGTTTGGTTGGTTTGGCGGTTTGGTTGGTTTGGCGGTTTGGCCCGTCGGGTGTGGCCGGTTTCGCGGGGTGTGGCCGGTTTCGGCCGCCGGGTTTAGCCGGTTTCGGCGGTTTAGCCGGTTTGGTGGTTTGACCGCCGGGTGTGGCCGGTTTCGGCTGGAAGTTGATTTTCATTGGCAGGCTGATATAAAGTTTATATTTTGAACCCCGTTTGTTAAACAAAAACGGGGTTCTTCTTGTAGGGATGGCGATGAATGTCTTTACTATAAAGGATCTGGAAAATCTGTCGGGGATCAAGGCTCATACCATCCGGATATGGGAGCAGAGGTATAATTTCCTGAAACCCAATAGGACGGACACGAATATCCGGTATTACTGCAACCAGGAGCTGAAGACCCTTCTCAATATTTCCCTTCTCAACCGGTATGGGTACAAGATCTCGCATATCAGCAGGATGACCGATCAGGAGAGGGAGGCCAGGGTTGTGGCGCTTTCTGACAGGGAGGCGGTGCAGGAGAGGCTGGTCAATGACCTTATCGCCTATATGATCGATCTGGACATCGAGTGTTTCGAGCGGGTGCTGGATGGGCATGTACGGACGATGGGGATCGACAGGACGATCACGAAGGTCATCTTTCCGTATCTGCACCGGATAGGTATACTTTGGGCGACGGGGCATGTAAATCCGGCGCAGGAGCATCTTGTATCGCATGTTATCCGGCAGAAGCTGATCGTCGGTATCGAGGGTACGGTCGCGCACCGGCGGAGCGATACGACCGTGCTGCTTTTCCTTCCCGAGGGGGAGCATCACGAGCTGGGGTTGCTGTACGTCTACTATCTGCTGAAGACCCACGGTATAAGGGTTCTTTATCTTGGAGCGGACGTTCCGCTGAAGGACGTGGAGTTCGTCTGCGGGCAGAAACAGCCGGACTATCTTTATACGCACCTGACGGGGATTGTCGGAAATTTCAGTCTGGAGAAGTTCGTCGGGCAGGTCGCTCAACGTTTTTGTGTTCCTCTTGTTATATCTGGTGAGTTGGCGCGGGCGCAGCTGCGGGAGGTTCCCGAAAAGATAAAAAATGTGGATCTCCGGCGGTCGATCCCGGAAGTTTTGGAATTTGTCTCGTCGCTCTGATTTGGGCTGCAGCCGCGAGGTTCGGCCACAGAAACAGCCCGCCCCGGTCGCGAGATTTTGGCCGCCGTATAACCCGGTCCCGGCAGGTGAGGTTTTGGCCGCCGTATAACCGGGTCCCGGCACGTGAGGTTTTGGCCGCGAGTTTTGGGCTGCAGCCGGCTTTGGGATTTTTGTCTCCTCCCTTTAATTGGCGGGTTCCCCGCCTCTTTGGCACAACTCTGCCATCTTTCCTCCTCTACTGTCTTTCTGGCGTCATTTTCCGGCAGGCCCTTTTTTTGCTTGTATAGAAGAAAATGAATAATAGCATGGCACACGAATCAAAGCTTAGGAAAGTACAATCGGTTGACTATGTGAATGTTAGTTTTTTAACAGAACCACATGTCATATAGTTATTAATCGATGTTCTTTAATGTTTAAATTTGAATAAGAGTTTATTAAACAAATCCTGAGGCCCAGCATGGGCCTCGTCCGGGGACGAGCATCGCGAAGTCCCGGAACGAGTGACCCAACAGTGTTGGGGCCGAAGTTAACAATCATTAGCGCTTTTGCCGGAGATGCGCTAATTTTTGTAAAGTGTATCTCCGGCACATATTTTTACCTATGGCTACAGTAGAATTCAACCAGCTTTTGGTCAACAATGCAGAGTTCTTAAAGCCGTTCGCTATCACGCTTACCCGTGATTCTGAAGCAGCCAAAGACCTTTTCCAGGAAACCCTTTACCGTGCACTAGCAAATAAGGATAAATACAACGTTGGTACGAATATCAAGGCATGGCTTTACACCATCATGCGGAATATCTTTATCAACAATTACCGCCGTAAAGCCAAGCAGAATACCATCTTTGACAGTACGCCCAATGAGTTTTTGCTCAATTCCACGCAGGTGGCGGTTCCCGGGACTGTTGAAAGCAATCTGCGGGTAAAGGATATCCAGGCGGCTATTCACAAGCTGCCGGAGATCTTCAGGAATCCTTTTCTGCTATATTTCGACGGCTTTAAATATCATGAGATCGCCGAGATGCTGCAGGAGCCGCTGGGCACGATCAAGAGTCGCATACACTTTGCCCGTAAGCTGTTAAAGACGCAGATACAGCGGTTCTAGCGCCTGTGCGCGGGGTGTGTACAAAATCATTAACATGGAAGTGGCTTTGCCGGTTCGCCGGTGAAGGCCCAGGAGATACCAGCGGCATCTCGTCCAAAGGGCAATTATTAGCGCGTTTACCGGGAATGTGTTTTTTTCGGAGCATATATTCCCGGTAAACGTCTTTTCGTTTATATAAGAACGTTATTCCTGTATGACAAGAATGGACGAAGTGATATTGGTAGATGAGAAGGACGTGCCGCTGGGCAGGATGGAGAAGATGGAAGCTCATCGAAGGGCCCTTTTGCACAGGGCCTTTAGCGTATTTGTATTTAACAGCAGGGGAGAAATGCTGTTGCAGCGGCGTGCTGAGGGGAAGTACCATAGCGCGGGTCTATGGACCAATGCCTGCTGCAGTCATCCGCGGCCGGGCGAAGATACCGATAGGGCTGCGGGGCGGCGGCTGTATGAGGAGCTTGGTTTCGCCATGCCGCTGGAGAAGGCCTTCGAGTTCACTTACCGCAGCGAGTTCGACAATGGGCTTACCGAATACGAGTTCGACCATGTTTTCACCGGTATTTACGACGGCGAAGTGTTTCCCGACCATGCGGAGGTCTGTGCCTATAGCTGGCTGCGGCCGGAGGATATCCGGGTGCGCCTCGACAGGGAGCCGCAGGAATTTACCAGTTGGTTTCGGCTGGCCTTTCCGATGGTTTGTGAGAAGATGGGGGTTTGATCCAGGGAGGATCTGTGAAAAGATGGGGTTCGACTCCGCGCGGAGGCGATCTGTGAGAAGATGGGAGGTGAAAAATGAGGGCCCTCGTCCGTTGGTTTGACTCCGGGCCCTGTTCACGATCTTTATTCGCAGAGGTTCAGTTGGTCTGTCCCCAGGGTGCTGAACTGGAAAAATTTGACCTTTCCGGCGGCGTCATAGTGAAGGACCAGCGTGCCGTACTGCATTTCGTAGGCGTCCCAGAGGTCGTCCTTGATCTTGGGATTGCCCAGGGTTCTGAAAAGGCTGCCGCGTTTGGAGCCGAGGAGGGGAACGCTGGTCTTGCCAAGGAATTTGGGTCCCACCTCCACATAGTCCCGTTTCGTATAAAAAAAGATGTCTTTGTCCTTGAAATAGATGCCGCCGCCGCATTTGGCAGTGCCGCCTTCTTCCTCTTCTCCGGTGAAGCAGGGAAATTTTTCCTTTATTTCGTTGGGTGTATAGCTGGGTTTGAGGTCGTTGACGGTGCCGTTCAGCACGTCTACATAAAAATCGGGGCATTTTACTTTGGCTTTCAGTTGGGCCATGCCGGTAGACAGAAAGCTCATACAGAGTGCGATGAAGCAGAGGCGTTTCATATCAGGTATTATTTAGGTTAGTCTATTACCTGCAAATTTCCTGCTAAAATAGCCTTCATGTCAACTATTTTTTATGGAGTTGCCGGCCGTAAGGCGAGCCCGGGCTGCGACGGGACTCACCTGGAAGGGAAAAGCTTTTTGCTGTTATTTGCTCAGGTACATGCTCCTGTCCTTATACAGCTGGCGGAACCACGGGTCTCTCAGGTTCCTGATGAAACGGATGGCTTCCCCGGTGGACTTCATTTCGGGTCCGAGCTCTTTGTTGACGCCCGGGAATTTGTTGAAGCTGAACACCGGCTCTTTAACTGCGAAGCCGTCGAGCTTTTTATCAAATTCGAAGTCGGTGAGCTTTTTAGCGCCGATCATTACTTTGGTCGCCACGTTGAGGTAAGGGATCTGGTAGGCCTTGGCGATAAAGGGGGTTGTCCGGGAAGCGCGGGGATTGGCTTCGATGACATATACCTTTCCGTCCTTGATGGCGAACTGGATATTGATGAGCCCTTTTATGTTCAGGGCGCGGGCGATCTTTTCGGAATAGTATTCCATCGTCGTCACCTCCATCGGGGTGAGGTTGAAGGCGGGCAGGACTGCGTGGCTGTCGCCGCTGTGGATACCTGCCGGCTCGATGTGCTCCATCACACCCATTACGTGGAAGGTCTCGCCGTCGAAGATGGCGTCGACCTCTGCTTCCTGACAGCGGTCGAGGAAGTGGTCGATGAGGATCTTATTGCCTGGAATATGTTTGAGCAGGCTTACTACTGCCTTTTCGACCTCGTCGTCGTTGATGACGATACGCATCCGTTGTCCGCCCAGTACATAGCTGGGGCGCACAAGTACCGGATAGCCTACGCGGTTGGCTACCTGGATGGCTTCATCGACGTCGTATGCCGTGCCGTAGTTGGGGTAAGGAATATTCAGTTCTTTCAGCATATCGCTGAAGCGGCCGCGGTCTTCTGCGATGTCCATGCTGTCGAAGGTGGTACCGATGATCCGGATGCCTTTGGCGGTGAGGCGTTCCGCCAGTTTGAGTGCGGTCTGTCCGCCCAGCTGTACGATCACGCCTTCGGGCTTTTCGTGTTCGATGATCTCCCAGAGGTGTTCCCAGTAGACGGGTTCGAAGTAGAGCTTGTCTGCGATATCGAAGTCAGTAGAGACCGTCTCGGGGTTACAGTTGACCATGATGGCCTCGTAGCCGCATTCTTTGATGGCCAGCAGTCCGTGTACGCAACAGTAGTCGAACTCGATACCCTGACCGATGCGGTTGGGACCGGAGCCGAGGACGATGATCTTCTTTTTATCGCTGACCTTGCTTTCGTTGGCGTGACCGCCTTCGAAGGTGGAATAGAAATAGGGTGTTTTGGCTTCGAATTCGGCCGAGCAGGTGTCCACCATTTTGAATATCCTGGTGATGCCCGCCGCCTTGCGTTTTTCGTAGAGGGCGTCCTCGGTGCCGGAGTTCATGATGCGGACGATCTGGTCGTCGCTGAAGCCCAGCCGTTTGGCTTCCTGCAGGAGGTCCATGGGAAGCGTGTCGATCTTGTATTTGGCGAGGTCCTTCTCCATGTTGCAGATCTTCTGGATCTCATAGAGGAACCAGCGGTCGATGCCGTTGGTAGCTTTGGAGATGGTGCCCACCGAGATACCGGCCATCAGTGCGTCCTTGATGCGGAAGATGCGGTCCCATTTCGGTGTCTTGATATATTCCAGCAGGGCTTCGGCGTGCATCATGCTTTTTCCGTAGTAGCCCAGGCCGACGGCGTTGTTCTCGAGGCTCTGGCAGGCTTTCTGTACGGCTTCGGTGAAGCTTCTGCCGATGGCCATCACTTCGCCCACGCTTTTCATCTGCAGGCCCAGCGTATCGTTGGCGCCTTTGAATTTGTCGAAGTTCCAGCGGGGTATCTTTACGATCACGTAGTCCTGCACGGGTTCGAAATAGGCTGACGTGGTTTTGGTGATCTGGTTCTTGAGCTCGTCGAGGTTGTAGCCCAGGGCGAGTTTGGCGGCGATCTTCGCAATGGGATATCCGGTTGCCTTGGACGCGAGTGCGGACGAGCGGCTAACGCGGGGGTTTATCTCGATGGCGATGATCTCTTCTGTTTTGGGGTTCAGTGCGAACTGGACGTTACAGCCGCCGGAGAAGTTGCCGAGGTCGCGCATCATCATGATGGCCGTGTTGCGCATCAGCTGGAAGGCCGTATCGCTGAGGGTCATGGCCGGAGCCACCGTGATGGAGTCGCCCGTGTGGACGCCCATCGGGTCGAAGTTCTCGACCGTACAGATGATGACGACATTATTATTGGCATCCCGGAGAAGCTCGAGCTCGAACTCTTTCCATCCGAGTACGGCCTGCTCGACCAGCACTTCATGGATGGGCGAGGCCTGCAGGCCCCGGTTGAGGGCTTCGTCGAGGTCTTCCTTTCCGTGTACAAAGCCGCCGCCGGTGCCGCCCAGGGTGAAGGAGGGGCGGATCACGAGGGGGAAGCCGATATCCTGTGCAAATTCTTTCCCTTCCAGGAAGGAGTTGGCTGTTTTGGCGGTCGCTACTGGTACTCCGAGCTGGATCATCCACTGCCGGAATTTTTCGCGGTCCTCGGCCTTGTCGATGGCTTTGATGTCGACGCCTATGAGACGCACGCCGTATTTCTCCCAAAGACCGAGGTCTTCGGCTTCCTTTGCGAGGTTCAGGGCTGTCTGTCCGCCCATGGTGGGGAGGACGGCGTCGATCTGGTTCTCTTCCAGGATCTGTTCGATACTCTCCACTGTGAGGGGCAGCAGGTAGACCTTATCGGCCATCATCGGGTCCGTCATGATGGTAGCCGGGTTGCTGTTGATCAAAATCACCTTGACCCCTTCTTCCCGCAGGCTGCGGGCAGCCTGAGTGCCTGAATAATCAAATTCACAAGCTTGACCGATAATGATGGGGCCTGAACCAATGATCAGGACGCTACGAATGGAGGAATCTTTGGGCATGTCGAAAAATAAATTGCGCAAAGGTACGTCAGCGGGGTATATTTTCCCGATTAATTTTAGGTTCTCTCCCATCTGAGGGGTGAGGCGGCCGCCGGACGGGGATTTGGCGACTGGTCGTGGTGGCTGCGTGACGAATCGCTGCTGATCGTGACGGGAGTGAGCCGCCGATGGGTCGTGACGGGGCATAAAAAAAGTCCCGGTCTTTCGACCAGGACTTGTATAAACTAAAACTTTACTGGGGAGACAATTTAGTCAAATGGGTGACAATTCGGCAAGACTGGCTGCCGATGTAACCGCATTCGTTCAGTTGTTGTGGTAGGCCGCCAGCTCGATATCGTCCAGCAGAACACCACCCCTGCGGGCGATGGACTTCTTTTCCGCCATCAATCTGCGGTTCTCGTACTTGCTTTTTACCCTAAATACCCATTTCTGTTTAGCTTCTTCGCCTTTGATAAATCCTATCACCCCTCCGGCAGTCACTGCCAAAAGGACGACCAACTTGTGTTTTAATCCTTTCATAGCTCTCTAATTTGTGATGGTGAAGCCCACCTGTTATTAAGACATCTTTAGTTAGCCAAAAGCTGTACCAAACTTTAAAAAAATACTTCCCTGTTAGTAGTATTTTTTTGTTAAAGGTGAAGCATCTGGTTATCTACGAAAAATCAACTGTTTCGGATTTGGCGCGGGGCCCTTTGGCCGGTCAGGACTGAGGCGCAGGGTCCTTCCTGAGTGTCAAAATCGGAAAAAACGGCTCACAATGGGAATGGACTATCTTTGCCGGGGCGGACCAGAGCGGATCACGGGTTCGCCCATTTTAACCAAAGATTAATCTCCCAACGATCACGAGCGATGGTTGCTACCATTGCACCCGTAAAAAATGCAATCAACAACGAATGAGAAACTTCTTTGCGGCACTGTGTCTGCTTTCGTCCCTGTCGTTCTCTGTGCAAGCCTTTTCGCAGCCGGTGTCGTCCCCTTCGGGATCGTTATTCCCCGCCGTCAGCTATCCCCGTGATTATTTCCGCGACCCGCTGGCAGTTCCGATGTCACTGGCTGCAAACTTTGGCGAGCTCCGGCCCAATCACTATCATATGGGGCTCGATATCCGTACTCAGCACCGGGAGAATCTTCCTGTTTATGCTGCCGGCGACGGATATATCGCCCGTGTGGAGATAGAGCCTGCAGGATTCGGTCAGGCCATCTATATCCGTCATCCCAATGGATACACGACGGTGTACGGGCATCTCAACCAGTTCTTCCCCGCGCTGGCGGAGTACGTGAGCCAGCAGCAGTATAAGCAACAGTCCTGGCAGGTGGACCTCGACATCCCTTCGTCTATGTTCCCGGTGAAGAAGGGAGAGTTCATCGCTTACAGCGGCAACACCGGCGGTTCGCAGGGCCCTCATCTGCATTTCGAGATCCGGCGTACAGCCGGCGACGTCAATCAGAATCCGCTGCTGTTCGGGCTGCCGGTACCGGATAATGTACCGCCCGTCATTGCGCGCCTTGCCTGGTACGATCGCAATCTGGGTATCTACGAGCAGGCGCCTCATATTTTGCAGGTACGGAGGGGTGCTGCGGCCCGCGGCGGTAGTCTGCCGGCTCCGAAGCGTCCCATGCCTGTCCGCGGAAGCAAACTGCCGGCTCCGAAGCGTCCTATGCCTGTCCGCGAAGGCAAACTGCCGGCTCCGAAGTCTGTCCCGGCTGCCCGCGGCGGTGAAACAGCGGCCCCATCAACTTTGTCGAAAACGGAGGATGGGAGGGCAACGGTTGCCTGGACAATTTTTCCGTCTTTGCTGACGGTGGGTACGAGCCGGATATCTTTTTCCATCTCGGCCTCGGACGCGCAGAGCGGCTCGGCCAATCCCAATGGCATTTATGAGGCGGAGCTCTTTGAAGACGACGAGCCGGTCATCGGTTTTCGCATGAACAATATCAGCTATGACGATACCCGCAACCTCAACGCGCATATCGACTACCGGACGCGGGCGAAGGGCGGCCCATTTTTGCAGCACCTTTCGCTGCTGCCGGGGTATCCGTCGCCGACGATCTATGCCTCGCCCGCGGGCAGGCCTTCCAGCGGCGTCATAGACCTTAGTGATGGCCGGGAGCACGCCATCCGCATCGAGGTCAGCGATACCTATGGCAATACATCCTCTTTGTCGTATAGTGTGCGGTACCAGCGTGGGGCGGCGGCGGGAGAGTCTGCCGTCGGGATGGGCGCGGGCAGCGCGGCCGGAGCGGACTCTTTGTGGGTAGCGGGCAAAAGATTTTACGCAGGGATGGTGGACGGCGTCGAAGCGGACGAAGCTGCATTCTTTCTGGGAGAGAAAAGCCTGTATGATTCGGTTGTGCTCGGTATCCGGAGATCCTATAGTTCCACGCTGATCCATTCCCCCACCCGACCCATGTCGGATCAGTATGCAATTGGAGCGCCCTGGGTGCCTTTGCTGCAGCCTGTGCTGGTGCGTCTGAAGGCCGGCCGCGCTTTCCCGGTGGATTCGCTGGCGCGCTCGGGATGGTCGTCGCCGACCAGCCGTGTCGTCATGGTCCGGACCAACGGCAGTCAGAAAGAAGTTCAGCGGGTGGAGTGGAACGACGGCTGGGCATCTGCGCGTTTCCGTGAGTTCGGCGATTTTCAGCTGGTTGAGGACAATGTGGCGCCGGTGATCACGCCGCTGCAACGCCTGGAGGGAACCGATCTGGGCAAGGCGGCGCGGATCGCATTTTCGGTGAAGGACGATCTTGGCGCCGTGCGCAGGTGGCGCGCCGAGCTGGATGGCGCCTGGCTTTGCTTTACCAATGACAAGGGTCTGGCCTATATCTACAAATTCGACCAGCACTGTCTGCCGGGTCCGCACACCCTCAGGGTATCGGTCGAGGATATGGCCGGCAATAAAACAGCAGAAGAGTATCATTTCACCCGATAAATCACACTATGATCCAGCTGAAGGAAGGAGAAAAGGCCCCGTCTTTTTCGGGGAAGGACGCCGATGGCAACAAGGTCTCGCTAGCCGACTTTAAGGGCAGGCGGCTCGTGCTGTATTTCTATCCCGAAGACGATACGCCGACCTGTACCGTGCAGGCCTGCAATCTCAGGGACAATATCGCTCTGCTCAGGAGCGAGGGGCTGGCCGTGGTCGGGGTCAGTCCAAATGATGAAAAGAGTCACAAGAAATTTGAGACCAAGTTCAGTCTGCCCTTTCCGCTGGTCGCGGACCCGAACCACAAGATCATCGACAGGTACGGGGTATGGGGGGAGAAGCAGTTGTATGGCCGGAAGTATATGGGGCTGCACCGGACTACTTTTCTTATCGACGAAAAGGGGGTGATAAGGAAGATATTTCTGAAGCCGCGGAGTAAGCAGCATGCGGAAGAGGTGGTGAAGGCGTGGAAGGAGATGTAGCGCCTGCGGGGTCATGGGGCCGGGCTCGCGGTCTGGGACGCCTGGGGGTTGTCGGGGAGGACCCATTCCACTTCACCGAATGCAAACTCCCTGGTCATGGTGTCCCGGGTGAGCAGCGATCCGCGGTCGCTGACGCCCTG
>Ga0068853_100000420_pt1 | contig 28857 bp, 25 predicted proteins | sample KBSCornC32_FD_65655 | JGI IMG/M metagenome (GOLD analysis project Ga0068853, IMG submission 65655) | Corn rhizosphere microbial communities from Kellogg Biological Station, Michigan, USA - KBS Corn C3-2 | ecosystem: Host-associated > Plants > Roots > Rhizosphere > Soil ... | reverse complement strand
ATCCTGCGCTGGACCGACACGCGCCCGAAGCAGATCGGCTGGGTGCTCGGGCTGCTCGTGCTGCCGCTGTTCGCGAGTTGGTACTTCCTGCCCAAGCTCGACTACCTGCCGCCGGTGAAGCGCGCGGCGATCGATGCGTTCTTCAGCTTCCCGCCCGGCATGAGTCCGGAAAAGGTCAACGAGGAAATCGGCGACACCCTGATCAAGCGCCTGCAGCCGTACATGAAGGGCGAGAAGCAGCCGGCGCTGAAGAACTACTACATCTGGCTGTGGCCGGGTGGCGGCACGATCGGCGCGCGCGTCGTCGACGAGAAGCGCATCGGCGACCTCGAGCGCATCATGCGCGAGGAGATCACAGTCGGCTTCCCCGATACGCGCGCGTTCGCGACCGAAGGCGAGCTGTTCGGCGGCGTCGGCGGCTCGGCGCGTTCGGTCGCGATCCACCTGCAGAGCGACGACGCCGAGACGCTCAACCGCGTCGCCGAAGACGGCCGCAAGCTGCTCGAACAGAAGTTCCCCGGCGCGAACGTGCAGGCGAACCCGGCGACCGACCAGACCACGCTCGAGCTGCACGCGATCCCGGACGACCGCCGCATCGCCGAGGCCGGCTGGGACCGCGCCTCGCTCGGCACGATCGTGCGTGCGCTCGGCGACGGCGCCTGGCTCGGCGAATACTTCGACGGCCAGACGCGCCTGCCGATCATCCTGCGCGCGGACCGCCGCGAGACGCCGGAGTCGCTCGCCGAGGCGCCGTTGGTCACGCCGAACGGCCAGGTCATACCGCTCGGGGACGTGATCAGGCTCGAGACCACGCTCGGCCCGAACCAGATCCGCCGCCTCGACCACCGCCGCACGGTCACCCTGACGATGGATCCGCCGCAAACGCTCTCGCTCGAGGACGCGCTGAAGACGATCCAGAACGAGGTCGTGCCCGCGCTGCGCGCGAAACTCCCGGCGGACGCGAACATCCGCCTCGCCGGCAGCGCCGATCGCCTCGAGGCGACCGTGTCGACGATGGCGAAGAACTTCGTGCTCGCGTTGCTCGTGCTGTTCCTGCTCATGGCGGCGATGTTCCGCTCGCTGCGCGACGCGCTGGTGGTCGTGCTGACCGTGCCGGTCGCGCTGGTCGGCGGCGTGCTCGGCCTGCGCGTGCTCGGCGCGGTCGCGTTCCAGCCGCTCGACCTGCTGACGATGATCGGCTTCATCATGATGGTCGGCGTGATCGTCAACCACGCGATCCTGCTCGTCGATCGCACGCGCGACGCGCAGGACCACGGTCATACGCTCGAGGAATCGATCCGCCTCGCGCTCAACCAGCGCCTGCGCGCGATCCTCGCGAGCACGCTCACGGGCGCGCTCGGCGCGCTGCCGATGGCGGTCAATCCCGGCCCCGGCAGCGTGATCTACCGCGGTCTCGCCGCGGTCAACGTCGGCGGCGTCGTCGTCGCGATGGTGTTCTCGCTGCTGCTGCTGCCGAGCCTCATGCGCCTGACCACGCGCGAGCGCAAGCAGGACGCGCGGTCCGCACCGACACCGTCGGACGAGCAGCGCGCGGCGATCGCGCGCGCCGCATGAACCACGTACAGAATCGCATACGACCGGAGGCCACCATGCATCGCCACCCCCGAACCCGCTCTCTGCTGCTCGGGCTCGCGTTCGCGCTGCCTACCTCGGCCTACGCGCAGGCGCCGGCCGCGCCGGCGACGATCGTCGAAGTCGCCAAGGCCGACGTCGCGCAGATTGCGCCGCGTCGGTGGGTGCCCGGCAGCGTGGTCAGCCGCGACGACGCCAAGCTCGCGACGAGCGCCGCGGGCCGGCTCGAGTACGTCGCCGAAGTCGGCACGCGCCTCAAGGCAGGCGAGCGCGTCGCCAAGCTCGAGGACGAGGCGATCCGCCTTCACCTCGAGGACGCGCGCAGCGAGGTCGAGCGCATCAAGGCGCAGCGCGCGCTCGCGCAGCGGCAGAGCGACCGTTACGACCGCCTCGCCGAGAACCGCAGCATCGCCGCGAACCAGGTCGACGAGGCGCGCGCGCAGGTCGAGCAGTACAGTGCGCAGTTGCGCCAGGCCGAAGCGCGCGTGCGCACCGCGCAGTACGAGCTCGAGCAGACCGAAGTGCGTGCGCCGTTCCCGGGCGTCGTCACCGAGCGCCTCGCGCAGCGCGGCGAGTTCGTCGCGACCGGCGCCTCGATCGCCCACCTCGTCGACACCGCGCGCCTGGAAGCGCGCGTGCAGGCGCCGCTCGCGCTCGCGGAGATGCTCAAGGCAGAGATGGAGCTGCCGGTGCGCGTCGGCGAGAAGACGTCGAAGGCGCGCGTGCGCGCGGTGGTGCCGGTCGGCGAGGAACGTTCGCGCCAGTTCGAGCTGCGCCTCGCGCTGCTCGACGCGCAGCCGCTCGTCGGCAGCGCGATCGAGGTCGCCCTGCCCGAGCGCACGCCCGTGCGCGCGATGGCGGTACCGCGCGACGCACTCGTCGTACGCACCGACGGCAGCTACGTCATGCGCATCGGCGGCAACGGCACGAGCGAGAAGGTCACCGTGCGGACGGGCGCGAGCGACGGCGAATTGACCGAGATCGAGGGACCGCTCAACGCCGGCGACCTCGTCGTCGTGCGTGGCGCCGAACGGCTCGGCGACGGCCAGAAGGTGCAGATCGCCTCGCGCAGCCAGGTCGTCGCCGGCGTCGCCTCGACCGCGGCGAAGCCGCCGGGCTGACGGGTCAAGGCCGAAGATTGAAATACGAAGGACACGAAGGAAAACAGGAATGGAAGTCGAAGCCTGGAACGCGGAACACGTGGAGGAAGAAATTGAATCACCTCGCTCTTCGTGTCCTTCGTGTTTCAGGCGCTGGTCTCTTGGGCGGCAATGCGAAGTCAGTCGGTGAGGACGCGGTAGCACGGCACGTAGCGCGAGCCGGGCAGCTTCATGCGCTGCTGCGCGACGAAGCTCGCGAGCAGCGCGTCGAGCGCCTGCATGATCTCGCGGTCGCCGTGGATCTCGAACGGTCCATGCTGCTCGATCGCCCGCATGCCCTCTTCCTTGACGTTGCCGGCGACGATGCCGGAGAACGCGCGGCGCAGGTCGGCGGCGAGGCGGTGCGGCGGCTGGTCGCGATGCAGGTTGAGGCCCGCCATCGCCGCATGCGTCGGCTGGAACGGCACCTGGAACTCGCGCTCGATGTGTAGCGCCCAGTTGAAGAAGAACGCGTCCTGGTTGTTGAGGCGGAACAGGCGCACCCGTTCGATGCCCTTGCGGATCTGGCGCGCGACTTCGCCGGGGTCGTCGACGACGATCGAGTAGTGCTGCGCGACCTCGTCGCCGAGCGACAGGCGCAGGAAGCGGTCGATCTGCTCGAAGTAGGCGGCCGATTCCGCCGGGCCGGTGAACACGAGCGGGAACGGCAGCTGCGCGTTGTCCGGGTGCAGCAGGATGCCGAGCAGGTAGAGGATTTCCTCGGCGGTGCCCACGCCGCCCGGGAACACGATGATCGCGTGGCCGATGCGCACGAACGCCTCGAGGCGCTTCTCGATGTCCGGCATGATCACGAGGTTGTTGACGATCGGGTTCGGCGACTCGGCCGCGATGATGCCCGGCTCGGTGATGCCGATGTAGCGGTTGCTGTGCCGGCGCTGCTTCGCGTGCGCGATCGTCGCGCCCTTCATCGGCCCTTTCATCGCGCCCGGGCCGCAGCCCGTGCAGATGTCGTAGGCGCGCAGGCCGAGTTCGTAGCCGACCTTCTTCGTATACAGGTATTCGTTGCGGCCGATCGAATGGCCGCCCCAGCAGACGACGAGGTTCGGGTCGGTGTTCGGCCGCAGCACGCGCGCGTTGCGCAGGATCTCGAACACCGCGTGCGTGATGCCCGGTGAACTCTCGAGGTCGAACGCCCCCGCTTCGATCTGGTTGGCGACGTAGACGATGTCGCGCACGACCGCGAACAACAGTTCGTTGACGCCGTGGATGAGGTGGCCGTCGACGAACGCCTCGGCCGGCGCATTGGTCAGCTCGAGCTTGACGCCGCGGTCCTGCTGCAGGATCTGGATGTCGAAGCCGGGATAGCGGTCGAGCAGCGCGCGCGCGTCGTCGCTGCCGCTGCCCTGGGTCAGCACCGCCAGCGCGCAGCGGCGCAGCAACTCGTGCAGGCCGCCCGCGCCGGCGTCGCGCAGGCGCGCGACCTCGTGGCGCGACAGGACGTCGAGTCCGGCGACCGGCGAGATGCGCGCGCTGAAGGTGGCGGACTTGGTCTGGACAGGCTCCATGCTCTCTCAACCTACTAAAGCGGGGGTTGCTAGCAATGCCAAACCCGCACTTGACAGTCAAGCACTGCTTTGGAGAGAGCGCCAATCACCGAAGAAGTGAGAGGGAACAGGAGGGGCGGCTCAAGCGTCGAATGCTGCCCACTTCCGCGTCAAATTTGCATAGTCAACGAACGAGCCTGCGTGTCGACAATAGCTAATTGTCTCTATCAGCTTCCATTTGTCTATCACGCTAGCCCGCAGGATGCGTTCCATGATGCCGCCCGACTGCTCGGCAACGCGGGCGAAAATTCCCAAAAATAGCAATCGCGACACTCTCCCATTACCGTCTACAAAAGGATGGAGAAGAAGAACAATAGGAAGAACCGCGACCGCGCCGGCAATTGCGTTCAACCGAATAGCGAGATCAAGTTGCTCGAAAACGGCAACCAATCTACTTTCGGGACACGCGGGCGCTACAAAGGTAAGATATGGATCCGATCCGCCTCCCAGTAACGCAGGAGACCGTCTAATGACGTCTTCTTTCGACAATACAAGCGTTGCTAGCCTGACAAGCTCTAGCGCAAATTCGCGCGCATTAGCAGCCGAAGAAATTGACCGAATCGATTCAACGATCCTTTGTATTTCGCCGGTCAGATATTTTCGCTTTCCGCCGCTTTCGAGCGCAAATTTTACCATGGTGTGGATAGTTGAGCCTTTGCCTTTGCTCTGACGAATAGGCCCTGCTCTTTCCCAAACACTGAGAACGTCGTCGTAAATCGCAGCGGCTTGGGATCGGCCAAGCTCGAATTGCTGAAAGGCAGTCATAAGCCTTGCGTGTCGCGAGACGGGGCGTAGATCGCTACGCCCCATGCATCCGCTATAGCTGTTGGCAACCAACGGGGACAGGCTTCCAAAGGTCAGCCCGAGTCCACAATGAGTCATTAATAGAATTGGGACCTGCCAAGCGCACCCATCCGGTATTCTGAAGCTCTTGAGTCGTATATGTGGTGCCTTGTGTCATTGCCCACCAATTCCCAGTGTACTGAGTGTCGGCAGAGTTCTGAACCCAGAGTAGCATTTCATATGACTGCCCTCTCCAATGGCTCAACGGATAAACGTTGTACCACCAGTTGGCTATTTCGTACTGAGCAGCAGCCGAGAGGGTGGTAATAGAGCTGTTGCAATGCGTTGAATACGGATTGCCCGCCACATTCTGGATGCCGTATATCGCCGTCGGCGGATCCTGATTCCCAGGGAACCCGCAAATGACATCGTACGGATGAGACGCACACCAATCATACGGCTCATTGAGGCAAAGCGTATCGAGCGGATTGCTGCACGCCGCAGAGGCGAGTGCAGGCGTGAAGAATAGAGAAAGCAACAGAGCAGTGTGAATCGACCTACCAAGCGGGCTTGCCGGTTCGCTGCATGCAGCAGTCGAGAAGTGCTTTTTCAGAAGGCTAACACTGTTCATGCGTCCTCCGATATCGATAGCGCCGCTCAGGTGCGGCCCAGCGATACTGCTCTTTGAGTCGACGCACTTTTCGTGACTTTCATCTCAAATATACATGTACATTTAATTAACAAAAAAGAGGCCGGCTGGTGGCCGGCCCCTTCATTACCGCATACTCAGAACGTGTAGCGCAGGGTGACGAGCACCGACCAGCGCGACTGTGCGACCGCGTCTTCCTTGATGAACGCCGGCGCATTGAAATGGCCGTCGCTCGTGGTCGGCAGCGAGTAGACGTACTGGCCGTCGGCGTTGACGCCGCGGAAGTTCGCGATGCTGCGGGTGAAGCCGCCGGCGCTCGCGAACGGCACGTCGTAGATCTGGCCCCACTTCTTGTTCAGCATGTTGCCGAAGTTGAAGATGTCGAAGCGCAGCTCGCCCTTGTTGTCCTTGAACAGGCCCGGGACTTCCTGGCGGAAGCTCAGGTTGATCTGGTTGATCCACGGCGAGGTCGAGCCGTTCTGGCGCACGACCTGACCCATGTGGTCGCGCAGGTACTCGTTGCCGTGGATGAAGGCCATGAACTCCTGCTTGGCCGCATCCGACGTACCGTCGACCCAGGCGACGTCGTTGACGCCGGTCGGCACGTAGAACAGGTCGTTCGCGGAGATGCCGTCGCCATTCGCATCGTTGCCGTAGACGAAGCTGTACGGCTGGCCGCTGTGGCCGTCGTAGAACGCGGACACGCTGGTGACGTAGTCGCCGAAGAACTTGTGCTGCCAGGTCAGCGTGCCGAGGATGCGCGCCTTGACGTCGTAGTTCGAGCGGTAGGCGACGGCGTCGTTCGGGTTGTACGCGGCGCGGCCGCTGAAGTTGCTCGACGCCTGGCTCGACGTGCCCGGGTTGACCTCGGTCGCGCGACCGAGCGTGAGGCTCGTGCCACCCGAGAAGCCTTCTTCCTTGAACGGCGTCTGCAGCGACAGGGTCAGCGAGTTCGACTCACCCTTGCCGGTGTTGGTCAGGTAGGTCGACGCCGCACCGAAGCGCGAGTTGTTGCCGAAGCGCTGCAGGCCGGAGTAGCCGGCAGGGGTCGTGCTGCCCGCCCAGGCCGTCGGATCCGTATCGCGCCAGTAGCTGATGCGGCCGTCCGGCAGCGTGCCGTTGCCCGGGCCGAGGTTGATTTCCTGGTACCACAGGCCGTGGCGCACGCCGACGTGGGCGAACTCCGCGGTCGCGACGAGGCCCCACCACGGCAGCTCGCGGTCGAACGCGAGGCTCGCCTTGAGCACCGTCGGCAGCTGGAAGTTGTTGTCGACGGTGTCGACGGTCTGCTGCGCACCCGCGGAGCCCGGCGGAACCTGGTGGTACGGGTCGGCGATGAAGCCGTTGCCGCCCGTGGCAAAGTAGGTCTGCGTGCTGAGACCGTTGTTCGAGTATGGGTTGCTCAGCCAGACGCCCGGCGTCATGCCCTCGCTGATGCCCATGCCGCCGCGCAGCTGCGTTTTGTACTCGGTGTCGAACGTGTAGTTGAACGACGCGCGCGGCTCGATCACGCTGTTGCCGTCGATCGTGCCCTGGTTCGAGTAGCCGAACGCCTGCTGGAACTGCGCGTTGTACGGCGGCTTGTCACCCGTGCGCGGGATGTCCCAGCGCAGGCCGTACTGCAGCGACAGCTGCGGGGTGACCTGCCAGACGTCCTGCGCGAACAGGCCCCACTGGTCGAGCTCCCAGTTCGCCGCGATGCTGTTGATGTCGCCGTTGGTCGGCTGGTACAGGCTGTAGGACGACCAGTCGCCGTGTTCGAAATCGTCGATCGTGTTGAACTGGTAGGCGCCGAACTCGGTGCGACCGAACAGGTTGAAGAACTTGTCGCGCTGGAAGTCGAAGCCGGCCTTGACCGTGTGGTCGCCGAGGAACCAGTTGCCGGCGAAGAACGCGTTGTACGTCTTCACGCCGAGCACGTTGTAATGGCGGAACTGGTCGGTACCGAGGAACACCGACGGCTTGTTCGAGGCGCAGCCGTCGATGCAGACCTGCACCTGCGGCTGGTCGGCGAGCGTCTGCGACACCGCGTCGTACTTGCCGTACGACACCGACGCTTCGGTCGAGAACGTGTCGGTCCAGTCGTCGTACAGGTTCAGCACGTAGCTCTCGAGGTTGCGGTTCTGCACGTACGAGTAGCTGGACAGGCTGAGCGTGTTCGCGTTGAACGTCTGGATGATCGGCTGGTCGCTCTTCGTCTTGTTGTAGCGGAAGCTGGCGCGATGGCCGTCGGCGATGTTCCAGTCGAGCTTGGCGAGGTAGAGCTTGTTGTCCTGGTTCGCATCGGACGCGCCGAGGCCGCCCGGCGTCATGCCGTAGTCGGTCGCGATCTGCGTGATGCGGTCGATCTGGTCCTGCGTGATGTTGACCGTGTTGGTCGCACCGGCGCCGATCGGGCCGAAGGTCGGGCCCGGGGCGAGCGTCTTCGATTCTTCGTAGCTCAGGAAGAAGAACAGCGTGTCCTTGATGATCGGGCCGCCGAGCGTCGCACCGTAGGTCTTCTTCGCGGTGTAGCCCTTGAAGTCGTTCGGCTCGTCGCTGGTGAGGTCCTTCGCGTTGGTGTACGCGTAGTAGGCGTCGCCGTGGAACTCGTTCGTGCCCGCCTTCGTCACGATGTTGACGTTCGCGCCGACCGCGCGCTTGTTCGTCACGTCGTAGTTGGCGGTCGAGATGTTGTATTCCTCGATCGCGTCGAACGACAGCGGCTGGTTCAGCGACGGCAGGCCGTTCGGCTCCAGGCCGAACGAGTCGTTGGTCGGCACGCCGTCGATCGTGATGTTGTTGTAGCGGCTGTTCTGGCCGAGCGCGGAGATTTCACCGCGCGCGACGTTGGTGATCGTGATGTGCGGATCGGTGCGCGCGATGTCCTGGATGGAGCGGCTCGGGTTCGGGATGACCTTGAGCTCGCGCTGCGAGACGTTGCTGCTGAGGCCCTTGTTGTCGGCCTGGAACGTCGCGCCCGGCGCGATCGCGGTGACGGTCACGCCTTCGAGCGTCTGCGACGCCGCGGCGCCGCCGACCGTCAGGTTGAGGGTGGTTTCTTCGGCAAGCTTGAGGTACACGTCCGGCTGGTCGGCGCTCTCGCCGTGGCTGCCCGACGCCTTCACTTCGAACGGACCGCCGACGCGCAGGCCCTGCGCGTTGTAGCGACCGTTCTCGTCGGCGAGAACCGTGCGCGAAGTGCCCGACGGCACGTGGATGATCTCGACCGTCGCGCCAGCGACCGGCTTGCCACCCGCGTCGACGATGCGACCGCTGATGGACGACGACGTGTTCTGCGCGAAGGCGCTCGACGCCGCGAAGAGCGAACCGATCACCCACGGCAGGAGCCGCATGCGAAGTTGCTTGTTCATTGCTGCCTTTCCCTCGTAACGTGCGAAATGTTCGGACACAAAAGCCGCAGCCACGTCCGTGGGGACGTTTGCGGTCGCGGCTGAGCGTTTCTTGTATGGACCGCCCCTGGACGGCCAGGACCCGCTGGCCATACGGTCGCGCATCCTTAACCCTAGTTTAACAGGGTTCGGTGACGGATTTGTAACATCGGGTCAAGGGTCCGACCGGTCGGTCCGGCGCGTGGCGGAGTCGAGGTAGCGCGCCCGCTTGGCCGGGCGCAGCCGGGCCAAGTCGAGCCGGACCAGGCCGTCGACGCAGCCGCCGAACGCGGGGTCGACGCCGAAATCGAGGAAGCGCACGCCAGCGGGCTCGCACAGGTCGGCGTACTGGCGGTACAGCACCGGCAACGACGCGTCGAGTGCGCCGAGGCGGGCGCGCAGCACGGCGATGCCCTCCTCGATCGGCCGACCGCTCCACGCGGCCGTCGCGGCCGCCTCGACCTCGGCCGAGATGACAAACGGGTTACGCGCCCGCGCGACCGATTCGCCGCTGCCGTAGTAGTGCCGGTGGTAGTGCACGATCCATTCGCGCGCCTCGAACGGCAGCGCGGCGCTGAGGCTGACCGGACCGAACAGGTAGCGCAGGTGCGGGCGGCTGCGCAGGTAGGCGCCGATGCCTTGCCACAGGTAGTCGAGGCTGCGCGATCCCCAGTAGGCGGGCTGCACGAAGCTGCGGCCGAGTTCGACCGCCTCGCCGAGGAACGCGTGCGCATCGGGCGCATAGTCGAACAGGCTCGCCGAATACAGACCGTCGAGGCCGTGCTCGCGCAGGATCGGCCCGGCTTCGCCGAGCCGGTAGGCGCCGACGATCGCCAGCGCGTGCTCGTCCCACAGCACGAGGTGGCGGTAGTGCGCGTCGTACCGATCGAGATCACGGCGAGCGCCGGTGCCTTCGCCGACGCGGCGGAACGCGAGTTCGCGCAGGCGGCCGATTTCGCGCAGCGCGGGACAATCCGCTTGCGCATCGAGCAGCAGGATCTGCTTGCCGTCGAGCGTGTGGCCGAGCGGTTCCGCCTCGCGCAGCACGCGCCGCACCGCGAGTGGCGATTCCGGATGCGCGATCGCGGTCGAGGTCGGGAACACCGTCGGCCGCCGGCGTGCGAGTCGGTACACGTGGCGACGCATCTGCCGTGCGATCTGCTCGGGCTGGCGCGACGATTCCTGCAGCGCCGAAGGCGGCACGATCTCGCCGACCTGGAAACCGATCCGCGCGCGTTCGGCACCGAACATCTCGCGCGCGAGCATCAGCGCGGCGAGCGGCTTGGCGAGCATCGACACGCCGTAGAACATCGGCGAGTTCAGCGCGGCGATGTGCACGGGCAGCACCGGCGAACCGGTTTTCAGCGCGAGGCGCGCGAATCCGGTCGACCAGCCGGAGTCGCGCACGCCCTGCGCGCCCATGCGCGAGACCTCGCCCGAGGGGAACACGATGAGCGCCTCGTCGCGCTCGAGCGCGCGATAGGCGTCGCGCGCGCCGCCGAGCGCGCTGCCCGCGCCGAACACCGGCAGCGGCAACAGCAGAGACGACAACGCGTCGAGCTGCATGAGCACGTCGTTGGCGAGCACCTTGACGTCGCGCCGCACCGAACCGACCAGATGGATCAGCGCGAGTGCATCGAGCGCACCGAGCGGATGGTTGGCGACGACGACGACGCGCCCCTCGACCGGGATGTTCTCGCGATCGGTGTTGGCCACGCTGTAGCTGATCTTGAGGTGTTCGAGCACGTGCTCGACGAAGGCGAACCCTCGCAGCGACGCCGTCTGCGCGAGGATCGAGTTGATGCGTTCCTCGCACGCGATGCGCCGCAGCAGGCTCACCACCGGCTGCGCGAACGCGCGCGCGCGCCCTTCCGCGAGGCGCGGAAACTTCTCGAAGAAACTGCGTTCGACGCTGATCAAGGCCGCATCCCCCCAGGTCGCACGCACGCTAGCGCGCGCGTGTTACAGCCGCGTGGATGCCGCGGCGGCGAGGACGGATGGAGCGGGTGTCAGCGCACGAGGTGCAGGTAGGCGACGACGCCGTCGAGGAACATCTGCACCGACAGCGCCACGAGCAGCATGCCCATCAGGCGCTCGAGCGCGGTCAGCACGCTCGTGCCGAGCCAGCGGTACAGGTAGGTCGACGACAGCAGGATCACCGCGGTCGCGAGCCAGGCGACGAACAGCGCGACGCTCCAGTCGACGGTGCGCCCCGGGTTGCTGTTGGCGAGCAGCATCACCGCGGCCATCGCCGACGGCCCGGCGACGCCGGGGATCGCCATCGGCACGATGAACGGCTCACCCTCGCTGTCGCCGAACACGCCGCCTTCCTTCGGCGGGAAGATCATGCGCACGCCGATGAGGAACAGCACGATGCCACCGGCGATGCCGACCGATTCCTGCTTGAGCTGGAGCACGTGCAGCAGGTACTGGCCGCCGAACAGGAACACGAACAGCACGACCAGCGCGATGATCATCTCGCGCACGAGCACGAGCCGGCGCCGCTCGGGCCGCACGTTGCGCAGCAACGCGAGGAACAGCGGGATGTTGCCGAGCGGATCCATGATGAGGAACAGCAGCAGGCCTGCCGAGACCGTGCTCATCGAACTTTCCATCGTGTTCCCCGGAAACTGGAGCAAAGCAGAAGCGAAGACTGGAACACGGAGCATACGGAGGAAAATCTCGGGAAGGCTTGTGCTTCTTCTCCGAGTGCTCCGTACGCTCCGTGCTTCAGGCTGTTCTTGTGTCGTCCCGGCGCAGGTCGAGCAGCTTGCCGCGCACGCCGATCGCGGCGCGGCCGAGCAGCCAGACGATCGCCTGCGCGGCGACGGCCGGATCGGGCTGCGCCATCGTGTCCTCGCCATAGTACGCCGCGCGGCGCAGGGTCGTGCGCATCGGACCCGGCAGCAGCGCGTGCGTGCGCACGGACGAACTCTCGGTTTCCTCGTGGACGATCGAGGCGAGCCCTTGCAGCGCGTACTTGGACGCGCCGTAGCCGCCCCAGTACGCGTTGCCGACGCGCGCGGCGTCGTCGAACACGAACACGACGGCGGCGTCGGACGAGCGTCGCAGCACCGGCATGCACGCCTGCGTCAGCAGGAATGGCGCAGTCACGTTGACCTGCAGGTTGCGGTTCCATTCGTCCGGCGTCTGCTGCTCGAACGGCTGCAGCGTGTCGAAGTGCGCGGCCGCGTGCACGATGCCGTCGAGACGGCCGCATTCGCGCTCGATCGCGGCGGCGAGGTCCGCATGGTCCTTCGGGGTCGCGCCTGCGAGGTCCATCGGATAGAGCGCGGGCGCCGCGCCGCCGAGGCGCTCGATCTCGTCGTACAGCGCTTCGAGCGGTCGCACCTTGCGCCCGAGCAGCACGACGGTCGCGCCCGCCGCCGCCGCCCCGAGCGCGCTCGCGCGGCCGAGCCCGCCGGTCGCGCCCGTGACGAGCACGACGCGCTCGCGCAGCGAATCGGCGGCCGGCGCGAACGTCCCGGCCGCGAGTTGCACCGGCGCGAGCATCTCAGGCCTTCCGCGCGTCCTGCACGAGACGCTCGAGCTCGCCCGACTCGTACAGTTCCAGCGTGATGTCGCAGCCGCCGATGAGTTCGCCGTGGATGAACAGCTGCGGGAACGTCGGCCAGTTCGAGTAGCGCGGCAGGTTCGCGCGCACTTCCGGATCCTCGAGCACGTTGACCGAGTGGAAGTCGGCCCCGACCGCCTTCAGCGCCTGCGCGGTGCGGCTCGAGAAGCCGCACATCGGGAACTGCGGCGTGCCCTTCATGAAGAGCACGATCGGATGACCGGCGAGAGTACCTTTGATGCGTTCGATGACGTCCATTGCTGACCTTCGGATGGATCGGCGCGCCATTGCGCGCAATCGCCTATGTTACCACTGCGCTTCCCGCGGTTTGACCGGCACGCACGCGCCGTCCCGCCGCGCTCGACGCTGTTGCCGTCGCGTCGACGCCATGTCGCCCCGATGCCGGCGATTCGGGCGTGGATCCCGAGGTGGGCATTCAGGACATCCTGCTAGACTGACGGGCCCTACCCATCGGCAAGGAGTGTACCCATGGCGATCGAACTGCCCCCGCTTCCGTGGGCGCGTGACGCGCTGGCCCCGCACATCTCGGCGGAGACCATCGACTATCACTATGGCAAGCACCACCAGACCTACGTCACCAACCTCAACAACCAGATCAAGGGCACCGAGTTCGAGAACCTTTCGCTCGAGGAGATCATCCGCAAGGCGTCCGGCGGCATGTTCAACAACGCCGCGCAGATCTGGAACCACACGTTCTACTGGAACTGCCTGAAGCCGAACGGCGGCGGCGAACCGACCGGTCGCCTCGCCGACGCGATCAACAAGGCGTTCGGTGGCTTCGCGCAGTTCAAGGACGAGTTCACCAAGACCAGCGTAGGCACGTTCGGTTCCGGCTGGGGCTGGCTCGTGCAGCGCCCGGACGGCAGCCTCGCGCTCGCGAGCACGTCGAACGCCGGCACGCCGATCACCGGCGCGGACCGCCCGCTGCTCACCTGCGACGTGTGGGAGCACGCCTACTACATCGACTACCGCAACGCGCGGCCGAAGTACGTCGAAGCGTTCTGGAGCCTCGTCAACTGGGACTTCGTCGCAAGCCAGATGGCCTGACGCCGACGCACCGCCGGTACGAAGAAGCCGCTCGCCCGAGCGGCTTTTTCACGAGCGGACCCCGCCGCCGGGTAGGCTGCGTTCGACATCGGCATCGCTCCCGGACTGCGCACCATGCGATTTCGCCCTGCCTGCCTGCTGCTCGCCCTCCTCGTCGCGGCACCCGCCGCGGCGACGAGTTGCCGGCGGCCCGCCTACGACCGCGACGACGGCCGGCGCTGGTTCGGTGCATCCGAACGCGTCTTCGTCGGTGAACTCGTCGGCACGCGCGACATGCCGGCCGCGCCCGCACCGAACGGCGCAGCGCTCGAAGCGATCAGCGTCGGGGGCGATGCGCCGTCGGTCGGCGGCTATTTCCGCGTCGAGCAATCGTTCAAGGGCGCCGTCGACCCGCAGCCGATCCGCATCGCCGCGTCGTTGCGCAAGGGGCGCCGCTACCTCGTGTTCGCGCGCGAGGAAGCCGGCGAACTGCGCGCCGACGGCTACTGCACGCGGTTCGTGCTGCCGCTCGACGGCGACGACCCGCTGCGCGACGAGGCGCGCGGCCTGCTCGACGCGTTGCGCGCGCTGCCGGTGGCCGGCAGCGGCGGCGAACTCCGCGTCGACCTGCGCGACGAGCGGCAGGAGCCGGTCGCCGCCGAGCTGGGCTTCGCGAGTCCGACGCACGTCTTCTCCCTGCATACCGACGCGCAAGGACACGGCCAGCTCGACGCCGTACCGGACGGCTCCTATCGACTCGTCACCACCGCGCCAACGGGCTATCGCTACGGCTGCGTTCCCGAGTGCGCCGTGCTCACGGTGCGCGATCGCGGCCTCGACGAATACACGCTGCGCAAGCTGCCCGGCGCGACGTTGCACGTGCGCCTCGTCGACGTCGCCGGTATCGCGCTCGCGCTGCCGGCGCAGTTCGACCTCTTCCGCGAGGACGGCACGCGCAGCGGGCCACTCGGCACGTCCTCCGCGTCCTACGAGATCGGCGGCGACGCACGCGACGCCGAACGCGGCTACGTAGTGCCGGGCCGCTATCGGCTCGCACTCGTGCTGCCGGAATTCTCGGTCGACGGCACGCTCGCGAAGACGACGCGCGTCACGCGCCGTTTCGACGGCGGCAGGGCGGCCGCCGATGCGCCCGTGCTCGACGTGAGCGAAGGCGACAACATCGCGCAGTTCCACCTGCCGACGGACCTGCAGCCGATCCGCGTGCGCCTGCGCTTCGCCGGCGACGCGTTCCACCCGGCACTGCGCACGGTCGCGCTGCATCGACTCATCGGCCGCGAAGCGGGTGCTTATGCCGAGGACGCGCTCTTCGACGTCGGCCAGCTGGGCGACGGCGCGGACGGCGTGTCGCTGCGCATCGTGCCGGGCCAGGCGTTGCGCTATTCGCTGCCCGGCTACGACATCGACGGCGAGCACGACGCGCGCGTGCTGGCGCCTACCGCGGACACGGAGATCGAACTGCTCGTGCGCAAGCGCTGAACTCTCAGCCGAGCGCGGCGATCACCGGCGCGACCTGCGCTTCGCGGCCGAGCGCGGCGCCGATGCGCTGCAGGCGCTCGCGCATCTCGGCGGCGTCGTTCGCACAGAACGTCGCGTGGCCGACCTTGCGCCCCGGACGCGGGCTCTTGCCGTAGTCGTGCCAGTGCGCGCGCGGCTCGGCCAGCACCGGATCCGCGGGCGGCAGTTCGCCGACCCAGTTCAGCATCGCATTGACGCCGAGCGCGCTGGTGTCGCCGAGCGGCATGCCGAGCACGGCACGCACGTGGTTCTCGAACTGGCTCGCCGGCGCGCCTTCGATCGTCCAGTGGCCGGAGTTGTGCACGCGCGGCGCCATCTCGTTGCCGAGCAGGCGGCCGTCGCGCACGAATAGTTCGAGCGCGAACGTGCCGACGTAGTCGAGCCGTTCGGCGATGCGCCGCGCGTGCGCGAACGCGATAGGCGCGAGCGCATCCGCGTGCGGCGCCGGCGCGAGGCTCGCCGAGAGGATGCCGTCGGCATGCCAGTTCTGCGTCAGCGGCCAGGTGCGGAACTCGCCGTCGCGCGCACGCACCGCGATCACCGACAGCTCGCGCTCGAACGGCACGAACGCCTCGAGGATCGACGGCGCGCCGCCGAGCGCCTGCCACGCGGCGTCGACGTCGCCCGGTGACTTGAGGCGGAACTGGCCCTTGCCGTCGTAGCCGAGACGGCGCGTCTTGAGGATCGACGGCGTGCCGATCTCCTCGACCGCACGCGCGAGGCCGTCGCGTGAATCGACCGCGGCGAATGCGGGCGTGTCGAGGCCGATCTCGCGGAACAGGCTCTTCTCGGCGAGACGGTCCTGCGACGTCGCGAGCGCGCGCGGGTTCGGGAACACCTTCGTGTGCTCGGTCAGCCACTGCGCGGTGTCGGCAGGCACGTTCTCGAAATCGAAGGTCGCGACATCGATGCGTCGCGCGAAATCGGCGAGCGCGTCGAAGTCGCGCCAGTCCGCGCGCAGCATCGGCGCGACCTGCGCGGCGCACGCGTCCTCGGCGCTGTCGACGACGAGGAAACGCAGGCCGAGCGGTGCGCCCGCGAGCGCGAGCATGCGCGCGAGCTGGCCGCCGCCGAGCACGCCGATCGTTCGTCCGGAATGGTTCATCGGAGGGCCACGCGGACAGGTGCGCGAAGGCGCGCTGGCATTCGATGCCGTCCCATGTTCATGCGGACGTGCGCGGATCGGGGTGCGCGAGCACGGTCGCGGTCTGTTCGTGGCGGAACGCGTCGAGGCGGCGCGCGAGCAGCGCATCGCCGGTCGACAGCATCGCCGCCGCGCACAGCGCCGCGTTGACCGCGCCGGCGCGGCCGATGGCGAACGTCGCGACCGGAATGCCGGCCGGCATCTGCACGATCGACAGCAGCGAATCCATGCCGTTCAGTGCGTGCGACTGCACCGGCACGCCGAGCACGGGCAGGCGTGTCTTCGCGGCGAGCATGCCCGGCAGGTGCGCGGCGCCACCGGCGCCGGCGATGATCGCGGCGAGGCCGCGCTCGACGGAAGTCGCGGCGTAGTCGAACAGCAGATCCGGCGTGCGGTGCGCGGACACGACGCGCACTTCGTGCTCGATGCCGAGCCGCTCCAGGGTTTCGACCGCGTGGCGCATCGTGTCCCAGTCCGACCGGGAACCCATCACGACGCCGATGCGGGGCCGACCGCTCGCGCTTTCTGTCATGGCCGTCGTCAGCTTAAATCGCTATTGTACGCGCATCCGGCCGCACCTGGCCGCTCCCGCTTTTCCCCATGATCGACAAGCACCTGCTCGACATCCTGTGTTGCCCGACCACGCACGTGCCGGTGCGCCTGCTCACCGAAGGCGAACTTGCCGCGCTCAACCGCGCGATCGCGTCCGCTCCGGTCCGCAACGGCGCCGGCGCAACGGTCGCGGGCGCGTTCACGGCCGGCTTGATCACGCGCGACCGCCACACCATCTTCCGGATCGAGGACGACATCCCGGTGATGCTCGCGGACGAGGCGATCGCGACCGTCCAGCTGGGGGACTTTCCGGACCGCTGATACCATTTGCCCCAGTCGAGTGTGATGCAAATCACATTCCATGAGCCGCACCCCTTTAAGCTAGCCCGCAGGCCGGCGCATCCGCGCGAAGCGGGGGTACCGGCACCCTACGGAAGGCCTTCAATGACCGCCCCCAAAGACAACCCGAACGTCGTCGACCTGCAGCAGCGCCAACCGGCCGCGGCCGCGGCCGATCGCCTCGGCGACCTGCTCAAGCTCGTTCGCGGCGTGTCGCTGAAGCGCATCAACGGCCTCGTCGGCACGCTGTTCGAGAACGTCGACGACGCGCTGTTCGATCTCGCCGAGCGCGCCGGCAGCAACGCGGTGCAGACCGAATATTTCGACGGCATGCGCGAGGTGCGCAAGAAGCGCCAGCTGGTCGAACGCGTGTTCCAGGACCAGGCGACGAAGGCGTTCACCGATTTCGCGGACGGCAAGCTGAAGGCGGCGCGCACGGAAGTCGCGCCGCAGCCCGCCGCGGGCGGCCTGTCGCTCGTCGACGACACCGAGCTCGAGGAATCGCTCGCCGTGACCAGCATGGTCGCGAAGGCGGAGAACCGCCTGCAGCGCGCGCTCTACCAGGTCAACCAGCGCCTGTCGGTCATCATCGGTGGCGGCAAGGTCGAGGACAACAACAATCCGATCGGCCCGGCCGTGCTCGGCAACGCATTCCGCAGCGCGATCCGCGAGTTCGAGGTCAACGTCCAGGTCAAGCTCATCATCTACAAGCTGTTCGACCGCTACGTCATGACCGGCCTCGAGCCGATCTACGACGAGGTCAACGTCGAGCTGATCCGCGCGGGCGTGTTGCCGCAGGTGCGGCACATCGCGCCGTCGAACAAGCAGCCGGCGCCCGCGGGCGCCGGCGTGCGCCTGCCGCCCGGCGCAGCACCCGTCGCGGCGAGCGCCGCGCCCACCTACTACGACCCCGCTGCCGACCAGCTGCAGGCCGAGATCTACCACACGCTGCGTTCGCTGCTCGCGAACCGCCACAGCTCCGACAGCTATGTCGGCGAAAGTGCGGTCGGTGGCATCGGCCTCAGCCCGACCGACCTGCTCAGCGCGCTGACGATCCTGCAGAGCCAGTCGGCCGTGGCGCAGGCGCGCGCGGAGAGCGTCGCCGACGCGGCGCAGGCGGTGCAGCAGATCAAGCGCGAGCTGCTCGACCAGGTCAACAAGTTGTCCGGCGACGCCAAAGACAAGCGCGTGTCGAGCGCCGACGAGGACACCATCGACCTCGTCGGCATGCTGTTCGAATACATCCTGCAGGACCGCAACCTGCCTGCGCAGATGCAGGCGCTGTTCGGCCGCCTGCAGATCCCGTACCTCAAGGTCGCGATCCTCGACAAGCACCTGTTCGCGCAGAAGTCGCATTCCGCGCGGCGCCTGCTCGACCTGCTCGCCGACGCGGGCAAGAGCTGGTCGGAGGAATCCGACCGCGACCATCGCCTGTACGAGCGCATCAAGGCCTGCGTCGAGACGGTGCTGCGCGACTTCGACGACGACGTCGGCGTGTTCGAGCGCGAGCTCGCTTCGTTCGGCGACTTCATCGACCAGCACAAGAAGCGCGCCGAGCTCGCCGAGCAGCGCGCCGCCGACGCGACGCGCGGTCGCGAGAAGCTGCAGGCTGCGCGTCGCACCGCCGCGCGCGAGATCCTCAAGCGCATCGAGGACCGCAACCTGCCGCCGGTCGTGCACAGCGTGCTGTCGCGCCCGTGGGCGAACTACCTCGTGCTCACGGTGCTGCGCCAAGGCGAGGAATCGGACGAATGGAAGAACGCGCTGCGCTTCGCCGATGAGTTCGTCTGGAGCGCCCAGCCGAAGACCACCGAGAGCGAGGTCACGCGCCTGCGCGCGCTGCTGCCGCAGCTCGAGAAGGCGCTGCGCCACGGCCTCGCGACGGTCGCCTACCACGACAGCGACGTGAAGCAGCTGATGGGCGAGCTGTCGCTGTTCTACAAGCGGCTGCTCGACGGCCAGAAGATCGAGACGAAGACCGTCAAGGAAGTCATCGCCGAGCACGCGACGCCTGTGGCGGCCAGCGAAGACGCCGAGGCGCCCGCACCCGCGCCTGCTGCGGCGACGCAGAGCCCGGTCGAGGAGATCGTGCTCGGCTCGTCGATCGGCGGCGACGGCGTGACGGAAACCGAAGTCGCCGAACCGGCCGAAGAGGACGAGTTCGTCAAGACGGTGCGCGCGATCAAGGTCGGCACCTGGATCGAATTCATCGACGAGAACGAGCAGCGCGAACGCGCGAAGCTGTCGTGGATCAGCCCGATCAGCTCGAAGTACCTGTTCGTCAACCGGCGCGGCCTCAAGGTCTGCGACAAGACCGTGTTCGGGCTCGCGGCCGAATTGCGCCGCGGCAGCGCGGTGGTGCTCGAGGAAGTGCCGCTGTTCGACCGTGCGCTCGACGCGATCGTCGCGCGCCTGCGGCACACGGGCGACGACGTACCGGCGGCACCAGCCGCGCCGCAGGCGGGCTGAGCGCTCCGGCGCGCGTCGCGCTTGCTATCCTGCGCGCCCGCCAACCGCACAAGGCAAGAGCACGTGACGACTCCGGTCCTGGTTCCGCTGCGCGATGCGGTCGTGCACGACGTACGACGCGCCCTCGAGGAAGACATCGGCAGCGGCGACGTGACCGCCGACCTGCTGCCCGAACAGGCGCTCGGCCGCGCGCGCGTGATCACACGTGAGGCGGCGATCCTGTGCGGGCGCGACTGGTTCGAGGAATGCTTCCGCCAGCTCGATCCCGGCGTACGCTTCGAATGGTTCGCCGCCGACGGCGAGCGCGTCACCGCCGGCGCCCTGCTCTGCCGGATCGAGGGACGCGCGCGTGCGCTGGTGACGGCCGAACGCTCGGCCCTGAATTTCCTGCAGACGCTGTCCGCCACCGCGACGACGACGGCGACCTACGTCGACGCCGCACGCGGCACGCGCACCGCGATCCTCGACACGCGCAAGACCCTGCCCGGCCTGCGCCTCGCGCAGAAGTACGCGGTGCGCGTCGGCGGCGGGCGCAACCATCGCATCGGCCTGTACGACGCCGTGCTCATCAAGGAAAATCACATCGCGGCTGCCGGCTCGATCCACGCGGCGGTCGCGCGTGCACGCACGCTCCACCCGGGCGTGCTGGTCGAAACCGAAGTGGAGAATTTCGCGGAACTGCGCGAAGCGCTCGCCGCGGACGTCGACCGCATCATGCTCGACGAATTCGAGCTGCACGAGCTGTCGCAGGCGGTCGCCGAAGTCGCCGGGCGCGTGCCGCTCGAGGTATCAGGGTCGGTTTCGCTCGAGCGCGTGCGCGCGATCGCCGAAACGGGCGTGGACTTCATTTCGGTCGGCGCGCTGACCAAGCACGTGCGCGCGCTCGACCTCTCGATGCGCGTGGAACTCGTCGGCACCGCCCCCTGACGGTGCCGCCGCGCAGCCGCGCGGCTCAGAACACGCCGGCGAAATGCAGGATCGCGCCGAGCACGACCGCGGCGACGACGACGCCGATCGCGATCATCGCGCCATTCGAGCCGCCCTTGGCCGCCTTCGCCTCCGGCTCCGAACGCGGCCCGGCGGACTGCTGGCGCGCGTCCATGCCCGGCGTGATCAGCAGGAAGCGCACCGTGTCCAGGCGCAGTTCCTCGCCGGGCTTGAGCAGGCCGCTCTGCGTGCGCTTGTCGTTGATGTAGGTACCGTTGGCCGAACCCATGTCCTCGACGAGCACGCCGTCCGGCGTGACCTTGAGGCGCGCATGGTGGCGCGAGACTTCTTCGGCCGGGATCGGGATGTCGCAGTCGGGCTGGCGACCGATCACCGCATTGTCGGTGACGGCGAACGTCTTGCCGAGGGTGGCGCCCGAGACGCCCCGCAACAGGTAGCGTGGCAGCGCCGTGCGCACGCGCGTGCGGTCGTCGTGCGGTTCGTTCTTCGGCGCCGGCGCGGCCGCGGGCTTGCGTTCGCCGACGACCGACACGCCGACGCGCCCGAGCACGAGCAGGTCACCGTCCTTGATCGCCGTCGCGGCGGCGACCTGGCGGCCGTTGAGCACGGTCGGTGCCTGCGCGTCGAGCGGGCGGATGCTCGCATTGCCGGCGGCGACGACGACTTCGCAATGGCGCGCGGCGACGCCTTCGCCCTTCAGCACGATGCTGCAGTCGCTGCCGCTGCCGAGCGAGCGGGCGCCTTCCGTCAGCTCCACCGGAGCGTGTTCACCGCCAGGAAACACGAGTTTCATCATCTCCCCCCACTGGAAGCCGAGCGTCGGCGGATTGTACCTGCGCCCGGCCCGTTGTCGCGGGGGCGCGTCGCACTCCGGCCATGCGGTGATCGCCGAGCGTCGCGGGGCTTGTCCGGCCGCCGCCGCATCCCCACACTGTGCCGATGATCGGCACCTGGTTGTTCCTGCTCGCCATCGCGGTCGCGGTCTGGGCCTGGATGGACATCCTGCGCGCGCGCGAACTCGCGATCGCGCACAGCCGCACGCTCTGTCGCGAGGCGGGCGTGCAACTGCTCGACCAGACGGTGTCGCTGAAGCGCCTCGCCATCGCGCGGCGCGACGGCCTGCCGACGGTCGTGCGCCGCTACGGCTTCGAAGTGAGCATCGACGGTAGCGACCGTCACCGCTGCCATCTCGATCTCGCGGGCCAGCGCCTCGAGGCGTGGAGCCTGCCGCTCGGCGATGAAGCGCGGTCGCGCATCGAGCGCCCGACGCACCTGCGCCTCGTGCAGTGAGGCAACGTCGCGGCGGCGCCGCGAACCCGCCGGGCGCCTACTTGATCACGCGCAGGTGCGGACGCTTGGGTGCTTCGTCCGGCGTCGGCGCGGTCGGTGGTGGATCGGCCGGCGTACCGTCGGCCTGGAACATCATGCCCTGGCCGTTCTCCTGCGCGTAGATCGCCAGCACCGCGCTCATCGGCACGTACACCGACTGGCTGATGCCGCCGAAACGCGCGAGGAACTGCACGCGATCGTTGGCGATCTCGAACTGGCCGACCGCGCGCGCCGCGACATTGAGGACGATGCGCCCGTCCTTGGCCGCGCCGGGCGGCACGCGCACGCCTTCCGCGCCGGCGTCGACGAGCAGGTACGGGGTGAGGCCGTTGTCGCTGATCCACTCGTGGAACGCGCGCAACAGGTACGGGCGGTTGGACGTCATCGCCGGGGCGTTCACGCAAGCTCTCCGCAGCAACACGCGATGCACTGCGTCACGGACGCAAGCCCTTCTCTTCCACGGTAAGGCTGCGCGTGAAGCCCTGGCTGCGGAAGATGCGCTCGCCGTAGTCGATGATCGCCTGGGCCTCGCGCGGCAGCTGCACGCCGAGCGAATCGAGGCGCCACACCAGCGGTGCGAGCGCGCAGTCGGCGAGGCTGATCTCGGGGCTGAGGAAGAAGCGCGAGGCCTTGAACGCCCCTGCGTTCTTGACGAGGTCGTCGCGCAGCGCGCGGCGCGCGCCGTCGGCGGCACGGCCGCCTGCCTCGATCTCGTCGACGAGGGTGAGCCAATCGTTCTCGATGCGCACGATCGCCAGTCGCAGGCGCGCGCGGGACAGCGGATCGACCGGCATCAGCGGTGGATGCGGGTAGCGTTCGTCGAGGTATTCGCAGATGACCGAGGTGTCGTACAGGACGAGATCGCGGTCGACGAGGGTCGGGACCGAGTTGTAGGGGTTGAGGTCGATCAGGTCCTCGGGCGGGTCGTTCAGGTCCACCAGAACGTGGTCGTAGGTCACACCCTTGGCCGCTAGGGTCATGCGTACCCGGTGGCAGTGCACGCAGTTGTGGGCCGAATACAGGGTCAAGACGGTACGCGAACGCTGGTTCAAGGCCATGCTGGATCCCCTACTCCCTTCGAAGCGAGCCCTTCGCCGGCAATGTACTACGCGGCGGCAGCGCCCGCCTAGGATGGGGGGAAACACCGTCCGGACGCGGAATCGGCGCGAGAAACGGGTGCCGCAGGGGATTCGACGGCGGCGGGGAACCCGCCGGGATGCGGGGCGGCGATGGCCGCCGCCCCGGGGGCGTCAATGCACGTCCTTCCAGAACTCGTGCTTGAGCAGGTAGGCGAGCAGCGTGAACAGCGCGAGGTAGAGCAGCACCCACACGCCCATCGACTCGCGCTGCAGCGCGGCCGGCTCGCCGGCGTACTGCAGGAAGGTGGCGATGTCGCGTGCCGTGCGGTCGAACTCCTCGGCATTCTGGCGGCCCGGCGTGTGCAGTTCGAGCTTCTCGATAGACGCGTCGTGGCCTTCCGCAGCCGGCTTGGACACCGCGGTCTGGATGCCCTGCAGTTCCCACAAGGCGTTCGGCATCGACACGTTCGGGAACAGCGTGTTGTTCCAGCCGAGCGGGCGGCTCGGGTCGACGTAGAACGACTTGAGGTAGTTGTAGATCCAGCCTTCCGGCTTCGAGCGCGCTTCGAGCGAGAGGTCGGGCGGCGCCTTGCCGAACCACTTCGCGCCGTCTTCCGGAGGCATGTGGCTGATCACCGGGTCGCCGATCTTGCCGCCGGCGAACATGAAGTTCTGTTCGACGTCCTTGGGATCGAGCTTCAAGTCCTCGGCGATGCGCGAATAGCGCAGGAAGCGCAACGAATGGCAACCCGAGCAGTAGTTGAAGAACAGGCGCGCGCCGCGCTGCATCGAGGCGACGTCGTCGAGGCGGATGTTCGCCGGCTCGAGGCCGCCTTCTTCGGAGGCGTGCGCAACGCCGACGCCGATCAGGCCGGCCACCAGCAGGGCTGCAATCTTGCGGAACATCGCGGTCCTCGGAGTGTTGGTCGTGGCCTTAGTCATGCGTCGTCACCCGTTCCGGCACCGGCTTGGTCTTCTCGAAGCCGAACTTCGTGTAGACCCAGATGAAGGCGAAATAGCCGAAGTAGACGACGGTCCAGAACCGGCCGAACAGGTTCTCGATGAAGGTCGCGTCCGCCTTCTCGCCGAACCATTCCGGGATCTTCTCCGCCGTCACGCCCGCACCGACCGCGGCGAGCATGATGAACGACAGCGCGAACAGGCCGAGCGCGACCTTGTAGCCGGTGCCGCGGTAGCGCACCGACTTGACCATGCCCTTGTCGAGCCACGGCAGCAGGAACAGCAGCACGATCGCGCCGAACATCGCGATCACGCCCCACACCGCCGTGCCGAAGAACGACGGGATCATGCGCAGGATCGCGTAGAACGGCGTGAAGTACCACACCGGCTTGATGTGCGTCGGCGTGGCGAGGTTGTTCGCCGGCAGGAAGTTGTCGTGCTCGAGGAACCAGCCGCCGAAGGTCGGCGCGTAGAAGATGATGAACGCGGCGATCAGCAGGAAGAAGCCGGTGCCGAAGATGTCCTTCACCGTGTAGTACGGGTGGAACGCGATGCCGTCGAGCGGCGTGCCGTCCGGCTTCTTCTTTTCCTTGATCTCGACGCCGTCCGGGTTGTTCGAGCCCACCTCGTGCAGCGCACCGAGGTGCAGCACGACCAGCAGCAGCAGCACGAGCGGCAGCGCGATCACGTGCAGCGCGAAGAAGCGGTTGAGAGTGGCGTCGGCCGGCAGGTAGTCGCCCATGATCCACTCGACCAGCGAGTCACCGATGAGCGGGATCGTGCCGAACAGCGAGATGATCACCTTCGCGCCCCAGAACGACATGTTGCCCCACGGCAGCACGTAGCCCATGAACGCCTCGGCCATCAGCGCGAGGAAGATCAGCATGCCGAGGATCCACACGAGCTCGCGCGGCTTCTTGTACGAGCCGTACATCAGGCCACGGAACATGTGCAGGTAGACGACGACGAAGAACAGCGAGGCGCCGGTCGAATGCATGTAGCGGATCAGCCAGCCCCAGCTGACGTCGCGCATGATGTACTCGACCGAGGCGAACGCGGCCGAGATGCCCGGCGCGACGAGTTCCGCGCTCGGCTTGTAGTGCATCGTCAGGAAGATGCCGGTGAGGATCTGGTTGACCAGCACCAGCAGCGCGAGCGAGCCGAAGTAGTACCAGAGGTTGAAGTTCTTCGGCGCGTAGTAGCCGCTCGTGTGCGCGTTGAGGAACGAGAGTACCGGCAGGCGGTCCTCGACCCAGGCGAGCACGCGGTTCTTCGGCTGGAGGCGCGTCATCGTGGTGCCCATTACGCAGCCTCCTTGCCCGGATCGACGCCGATCAGGATGTGCGTGTCGTCGACGAAGTGGTACTTCGGCACCATGAGGTTCGCCGGTGCGGGCACGCCGTCGAAGACGCGACCGGCCATGTCGTAGCGCGACTTGTGGCACGGGCAGTAGAAGCCGCCCTTCCACTGCGGATCGAACGGTTCGGGCTTGAGCTCGGGGAAGAAGTCCGGCACGCAGCCGAGGTGCGTGCAGATGCCGGTCACGACCAGCCATTCGGGCTTGATCGAGCGGTGCTCGTTCTTCGCGTACTCGGGCTGCTGCGCCGTGTTGTCCGACTTCGGGTCGCGCAGGCGCGCGTCGACCGTAACCAGCGTGTCGAGCTGCGCCTTGGTGCGGTTCACCACGAACACGGGCAAGCCGCGCCATTCGAAGGTGACCTTCTGGCCCGCCTCGATCTTGCCGATGTCGGCGAGCACCGGCGCGCCGGCCGACTTCGCCCTCTCGCTCGGCTCCCACGACTTGACGAAGGGGATCGCGGCCAGCGCGACGCCCGCACCACCGACGACCGAGGTCGTCGCGGTCAGGAATCGACGGCGCCCCTTGTCCACCACAGCATCGTTTGCCATCAGCACTCCGCTGCAAAGCTGAAAAAAAAATCCGCGGGAACCACGTCACCCGCGCCGATGACCGGCCGCGCCGGTCGCACCGCCGCGCCCCGCTCGCGCGTGCACGCCGCGGCGAAAACCGGGCGGTCGCGCGGCCTGCGGGCCGGGCCCCAAAATCGTGGTAGTTTAACGAACGCCCCCGCACCGCACAATCAAAGCGGTGCCCTTTACGATCGCCGCAGCGCCGCCGCGGCCAGCCGGAACTCCATGCAGAGCCGCCGTTACCACGACATCGCCGTCTTCGTCATGCGTAGCGTCGTCGTCGGCCTCGCCGCGGCATTCGTGCTCAGCGTGTTCGCGCCGCGACTGGTCGAGCGCCTGCGCGGTTCCGGCGCCACCTCCGGCGCCGAAAGCGCCTACGCGGGGCGCGGTCCGGTTTCCTACGCGGAGGCGGTCGGCCACGCGTCGCCGTCGGTGGTCAACATCTACGCGAACCGCATCACCACGTTGCGCCGCGCCTACCCGGTGCCCGACCCGATCAACCAGCGCCTGCTCGGCTACGTGACCGGGCCTCTGATCCAGCGTCGCGACCAGAGCCTCGGTTCCGGCGTGATCTTCAGCGCCGACGGCTACGTGCTGACCAACAACCACGTGATCACCGGCGCCGACGACATCCAGGTGCTGCTCGACGACGGCCGCGTCGCCCAGGCGCAGGTCACCGGCACCGATGCCGAAACCGACCTCGCCGTGCTGAAGATCGACGCCAAGGGCCTGCCCGCGATCGACATCGCCGAGAACACCGCGCCGACCGTCGGCGACGTCGTCCTCGCGATCGGCAATCCCGCCGGTTTCGGCAAGACCGTGACGATGGGCATCATCAGCGCGACCGGGCGCCAGCTGAACCTGTCCGCCTACGAGGACTTCATCCAGACCGACGCGGCGATCAACGCCGGCAACTCGGGCGGCGCGCTGATCAACGCGCTCGGCGAACTCATCGGCATCAACACGGCGGTCTACAACAAGCCGATCTCGACCGGCCTCGGCCGCGCGCAGATGCCTGAAGGGATCGGCTTCGCGATCCCGGTCACGACCGCGAAGACGGTGCTCGACCAGATCATCAAGCACGGCCACGTGATCCGCGGCTGGATCGGCGCCGAGTACACCGACGTCCCGCCCGCGTCGGGCGCGACCGGGCGCCAGCCCGGCGTGGTCGTCATGCGCGTGCTGCCCGAGAGCCCTGCGGCGCAGGCGAGCCTGCAGCCGGGCGACCTCCTGCTGAAGCTCGACGGCGTCGCGATCGCGGACCAGGGCGACCTGCTCACGCGCGAGGCGGCGTTCGCGCCGGGCACGAAGGTGCGCCTCGAGGGCCTGCGCGGCAACGTGCCGTTCGCGGTCGACCTCGTGCTCGTGCAACGCCCCGCACCGAGCACGACCGGCGCGTAGGCCGGACGCCGCAACGCGGCAACCGGCTCATCGGGAAAGAATCGAAGCGCGAGCGGCCTACAGCGCCTTCGCGTAGCGGTCGCGCAAGGTCGCGACGCGCTCGACGTAGACCTGCGTCTCGTCGTACGGCGGCACGCCGCGGTATTTCTGCACCGCGCCGGGACCCGCGTTGTAGGCTGCGGTGGCGAGGCGCGCGTCACCGTTGAAGTTCTTCAGCAGCATCGCGAGATAGCGCGCGCCGCCGCGGATGTTCTGGTTTGCGTCGAACGCGTCGGCGACGCCCATGTCGGTCGCGGTGTCGGGCATCAGCTGCATGAGCCCTTGCGCGCCCTTGTTCGACAACGCCATCGGGTTGAACGCCGACTCCGCGTGGATCACCGCGTGCAGCAGCGCGCTGTCGAGGCCGAACTCGGCCGCCGCCGCGGCGATCTCCGCCTTGTACGCGTCGATGTGCAGCGCCGTGCGCGCGAAATCGATCTTCGAGTGGATGTCGCAGGCGACGCAGGTCGCGATGTAGGTGAACAGCACCGCGAACGCGCCGCCGCTCGGCTTGATGTTCGTGTATTCGGTGATGCCGTTCTTACGCTGGACGCGATAGACGGCGCCGCGCAACACGCGCGGCACGGCTGCCACCGGCGCGGCCGAAGCGGCCGGCGGCTCGGCCTGCGCGAACGCGCGAGCGCGATTGGGCAGCGGACGATACGGCGCCGCGATGAACAGCGGATTGCCGACCGTAGCGGCCGTGCTCGCGACGTCGGCGAGCACGACCGAGAAATCCTGCGGCACGTACACGGGCGCGCTGCTCGCGACGTCCGCCGCGACGCGCCGGAAATCCGCGCGCACGATCGAGGCGGGCTCGCTCGCGACCGCGGCATCGACCGCGGAAAAATCCGCCGCGTTCTCCTCGTACACCCAGCCCGTCTTCGGCACCGGCTTCGCATGTGCCGTCGCCTCGTGCGCGGGCGCCACAACCGGGGCCTTCGCCTTCGGCGGATCGGCGAAGACGGAAATCGCCTTGCAGTTCGAGTAGCCCTTGGTCGTGCTGGTGTAGGCGATGCTGCCGTCGGTCGTATCGCACTTGTACAGCACACTCGCACGCGCGCCTGCCGGACAGAGCAGCAGGAGGGCGATCCCCGTGATGGCGGCGGGCAAGCGGGACGACATGGACGCTATTCAAACCTATCCGGCTCAAGAGTTTCCGCTGCATTGTTCACGTTGCCAAGCGCGAAATGTGACGCGCCGCACCATGCAGTCGGGATTTTCTGACCCCGGCGCCGCTCGCCGGTTCCCGGCGGGCGCTAAGCCTTTGCCCGGCAATGCTAAACTGCACGGTCCACGACGCCTCCGCCCCGACCATGACCGGCAAGCTTTACATCAAGACCCACGGTTGCCAGATGAACGAGTACGACTCGGCCAAGATGGCCGACGTGCTGCGCGCGTCGCACGGCCT
>Ga0068853_100000418_pt1 | contig 29132 bp, 28 predicted proteins | sample KBSCornC32_FD_65655 | JGI IMG/M metagenome (GOLD analysis project Ga0068853, IMG submission 65655) | Corn rhizosphere microbial communities from Kellogg Biological Station, Michigan, USA - KBS Corn C3-2 | ecosystem: Host-associated > Plants > Roots > Rhizosphere > Soil ... | reverse complement strand
GCGTCTGGCATACCGCCGCGGTGGCCTGAGCCGCCCGCGCTTGCCGGCCCCGCCCTTTTCCGCTAAGCCCCGGTTTTAGGCCAGCGCGGATCGGGGCCCATGCTGACATCGCCACCTGTTGCCATCGTCATGGGCAGCCAGTCGGACTGGCCCACCATGCGCTACGCCGCCGAAACCCTCGACAATCTCAAGATCGAATACGAGGCGCGCATCATCTCGGCGCACCGCACCCCGCGCCGCCTCTATGATTTCGCGGGCAGCGCCAAGCTCGAGGGCTTCAAGGTCATCATCGCGGGCGCCGGTGGCGCGGCGCACCTTCCCGGCATGATCGCCTCGATGACCCCCCTCCCCGTTTTCGGCGTCCCGGTGCGGTCGAAAGCGCTCTCGGGCGAGGACAGCCTGCTCTCGATCGTCCAGATGCCGGGCGGCATTCCGGTCGGCACGCTCGCGATCGGGGAGGCCGGCGCCACCAATGCAGCGCTGCTGGCTGCAGCCGTGCTGGCCCTCAGCGACGCCGAGGTCGAGGAAGCGCTCGACGCTTACCGCCTCGCGCAGACCAACGCCGTTCCGGAGTTTCCGAGCGACGATGCCGAGTGACGCCCCGCTGCCGCCGGGCAGCATCATCGGCATTTTGGGCGGCGGCCAGCTCGGCCGCATGCTCGCCCTCGCCGCGGCACGGCTGGGCATGAAGACCCACATCTTCTGCCCCGACCCCGAAAGCCCGGCCTTCGATGTGACGCCGCGCAAGACGGTCGCGGCCTATGACGACGAAGCCGCGCTCGAGACCTTTGCAATGGCGGTCGACGTCGTGACTTACGAATTCGAGAACGTCCCCGCAGCGACGGCGGCATTCCTCGCGGCGCGAAAGCCTCTCAGGCCTGGCGCACTGGCGCTCGAGGTCTCGCAGGACCGGCTCAGGGAAAAGGCCTTCATCGCCGGCGCACATATTCCGGTTGCCCCGTATCGGCCGGTCGAAACGGTCGCCGATCTGGACAACGCCCTGAAGGAGGTCGGCGCCCCCGCCGTGCTCAAGACCACGCGCCTCGGCTACGACGGCAAGGGCCAGCGGATGATCAGCGATCCTGCCGAGGCCGCCGCCGCCTTCGCCGCACTGGCGCCCAAGCCGCTTGTGCTCGAAGCCTTCATCCCGTTCGAGAAGGAAATCTCGGTCGTCGTCGCACGCGGGCTCGACGGCAAGAGCCGCGCGTTCGAGCCGGCCGACAACATTCACCGCCACCACATCCTTCACACCTCGACCGTCCCTGCCGCGATCTCGGCGGACCTCGCGCGGCAGGCAACTGAAGCAGCGACCGCCATCGCCGATGCGCTCGGCTATGTGGGCGTGCTCGGCGTCGAGTTCTTCGTCACCGGCGACGATCTCCTGGTGAACGAGATTGCGCCCCGCGTGCACAACTCCGGCCACTGGACGGAAGCCGTCTGTGTCACCGACCAGTTCGAACAGCACATCCGCGCCGTCTGCGGCTGGCCGCTCGGCGATCCGACTCGCCTCGCCCCCGTCGTGATGGAGAACCTCATCGGCGAGGAAGCGAACGACGTGCCCGCCCGACTCGGCCCCGGCGTGCGACCGCAGCTCTATGGCAAGCGCGAGGCGCGCGCGGGCCGCAAGATGGGCCATCTCAACCACGTTTCCGGGCCCAAACCCGCAAAATAGCGGCATTTGGGCCGCCCGTTCCTATGGACAGTGACGGTCGCTTCTGCTATTCACCCCCTCCACGGTGACCGGCTAGGCCGGTCGGCGGCGAGACTCTTTGGCCCCGTCGCTTTGCTCCAACACTGATGATCCAGTTTGAAAGGGCGGTTGGCCTTTGCAAGTAGTCGTTCGCGATAACAACGTTGATCAGGCGCTGCGCGCGCTCAAGAAGAAGCTTCAGCGCGAGGGTGTCTTCCGCGAAATGAAGCTGCGCAACTACTACGAAAAGCCGTCCGAGAAGAAGGCGCGCCAGAAGGCCGAGGCCGTGCGCCGCGCCCGTAAGCTTGCCCGCAAGCGTGCCCAGCGCGAGAGCGGCATCCCCGCCCCGGCGGCGCCGCGTCCGCAGCCCCGCGCGTAAGAACCGCTGCGCAAAAGATCGAAATGCCGTCCGTCCGGGCGGCATTTTTGTTTTGAGCCAAGGTGCGGCGCGCCAGCGACACCGCTCCCCTTGCGCTCCAAGGCCAAACGTGAACATTAACCGCCAACCAACTGGGCTAAGGGGAATACGATCATGATGAAGAAGCTTATTCTCGCCGCCGTCGCAGCGGTGACGCTGGCGTTTGGCGCCGGCCAGGCCGATGCCGCCGCGCATGGCCGCGTGCAGGTCGGGCGTCTCGCCTGCAACGTCGATCCGGGCGTTGGCCTGATCATCGTGTCCTCAAAGAACCTCACCTGCTGGTTCACCCGCGATGGCGCCCGTCCCGAACGCTACCGCGGCACAATCAACAAGCTCGGCATCGATATCGGCGTGACCGCCGTCACTCACATCGAGTGGCTGGTCTTCGCCGCGACCGAAACCCGCTACACCCGCCACGCACTGGCCGGCGACTATGTCGGCGGCTCCGCCGAGGCGACCCTTGGCGTCGGCCTCGGCGCCAACTGGCTGGTCGGTGGCTTCCGCCGCAGCTTCGCCCTGCAGCCGCTCAGCGTTCAGGGCCAGGTCGGCCTCAACTATTCCGTCGCCTTCGCCCAGCTCTCGCTGCGCTAAGCCGGCCACCAACGATTGCAAACGCCGCTCCTTCGGGGGCGGCGTTTTTATTTTGGGCGACAGTCGTATCCCCGATCACCCTCATGGTGAGGTGCGAGCCGCAGGCGAGCCTCGAACCACGCCCGGTGTATCGCCGCGGGTCCTTCGAGGCTCGGGCGCTGCCCTCGCACCTCAGGATGAGGGTGTTGCGGGTCCCGGGGAAGGTACCCCCTCGCGGTGGGGTCAGCTCTTCGTCGGCGCCGGTAGCGCTGGGGGTGTGGTGGCATCTCCGGCGCCCGGCTTCCCCACCCCGCTTGCCACATCGGCGAAGAAGGTCTTGGCCTTGTCCCAGATGCCGTCTTTCCAGAGGTCGCCATGGTCGGCGCCCTGGACGATCCAGAGCCCATACTTGTTCGGCACGAGATCGTAGACCGCCTTGCCGTGGTGCACGTCGATCGTCTGGTCGGCGGTGCCGTGCACCACATAGACCGGCACCTTGACCTTGAGGATCCACTCCTTGACCGGGAACTGGTCCTTCATCAGCCAATGCACCGGCATGTAGGGGTAGCGGTCGAAGGCGACGTCGACCGCCGAGAGGAACGGCGTTTCGAGCAGCAGCGCCTCGGGGTCGCGCTGGCTCGCCGTATAGGTCGCGGGACCTGAGCCGAGCGAGCGGCCCCAGATCAGGATCGGCGCGCCCTTGGCTTTCACCCAGTCATAGGCCGCGAGCCCGTCATCGAGGATGTGCTGCTGGGTGATCTCGCCGGGCGAAGCCGGAAAGCCGCGGTAATCAAAGCCGAGGAAGCCGTAGCCGTCCTTGGCCCACGCCTCGTAGCGCTCGTGCTCGTCTTCAAAACTGCCGTAGTTGCCCTTGTAGTAGATGATCACCGGCTTGCCGGCCGACGGCGGCTCGTACCAGCCGTGGATGGTCGCGCCGTCGGTCGTCGGGATCGACACCTGCTGCGCATCGGCGGCATTCAGCTTGGTATCGGTAAGCGCTGTCAGCGGATGGTTGGGGTCGTACTGGAAATCGCGCTGCTTGAAATAGAGCACGCCGAGCGCCGCGAGATAGACGACCGCCACCAGCACGACGAGGACGATGACGATACGGCGGAGGATTTTCATTCGGTCGGGCCCCGGCAATTGCGGCGGGACTGAAACCGATCCGCGACCCGAGGGCAAGTGAATTGAACGTCAGCGGACGTCCTGCTGCCCACGCGCCCGCGACCGGCGCCGCGCGACGTTCCGGGCGACGTTGTTGGTGAGGCCGATCGCCTCGCGCAGCAGCTCGATATGCCTCGGCGGCGGCCAGCGTTGCGCGCTCGGCCAGGTCCAGTAGAGCGTATGGGTGATCAGCCGCCGCAGCCCCGGCGGCAAATGCGGCCAGCCCAGCTTGACGCCGTGCTCCGCAACGCCCGGCCCGAAATAGCCAGTGACCTCGCCCGAGATGACGTCGCCGATGGCCGGAAAGGCATTGTCGTCGCAGATGTTCGTCCAGCGCACTGCGGCAAACGCCGCGGCAAAGTGCGCGAACGGTCCCCGCCGCTGCGTTTTGTCGCCGTCCCAGCCCTCGTAGTAGAGCATCGACCGGCTCGGCCGGTCCGGGCGCGGCGGCGAGGCGGCAAGCAGGCGCTCCTCGAAGGCGCGGGCCAGCGCCTCGTCATCATCGAACAGCAGGAATTCCGCATGGGCCAGCGGATTGCCCATCGTCACGAAGTCCGAAATACGCCAATTCCCCGACGCCGCCAACTCGTCGAAGAGCCTCGCCTGCGCCGCCTGGTAGGCCGCAAGCTCGAAGACCGACGTGTCCCCCGTCAGCGGCCCGCCCGGGTCGTGCCAGACCTGCTGCACGTAGCGGTCGACGTCCTCGAGCGCAGCCTTGAGCGCCGCGCTCGGCTGCCCTGGCTGCTTGTGAGTGGGCCCGTGCTTTTCCCAGTAGAGCTGGATGAGATCGTAGCCGATCATGCAGCCGAGGCTGTGCGCCACGACGATGATGCGGTCGTAAGGTGGCGCGTCGCCGTTGCCGTGCAGCGCCTCGAGCAGCTTGAGGCCGCGATCGCGGATGGCGGCGCGCTTCTCGACGGTCTGCGGCGCGGCGCGGACGTAACGCGCGATATCGCCCGCATAGGGGCCGATGAAGGTGTTGAGGATCATGGCGATGACGATCGCCAGTGCCGCCGCCCAGAGCTGCGCATTGGCGAGATTGGCGCCGAGCCCCGCCACCACGAGGCCGACGAGGATCAGCGCCGCCGGCACCACCACCTTGACTTGCGCCGGCGGCAGGCCGCGCGCGAAACGCCAGACCAGCCACAAGGCGCCGAGCCCGATAAGCATGAGGCCAACGCCGGCGGCGTGCGCCGCGATCCAGTCGAGCGGTGCCTTGGACCACGCACCGAAGAGGTCGGGCTTGGCGACGAAAACGCTCGCCAGCACGAAGATCAACGTCACGACCCAGAGCGCCACCCAGGCGAGCCGGATCTTGGCGTGCGGCGGCAGCGCGAACGGCGATCGGAGTAGCAGATGCTCGACCCAGGCATAGACCTGGTCGAGTGCGGTGCCCTCCATGATGTCCGCCCAGTAGAACTCGAAGAAGTCGGTACGGACGCCGTTGGCATTCTTGGGCGTGGTGATGCGGCGCAGCTCCGCCGAACCGGTCGCGTCGTCCGGGACGATCCAGACGCGATTCACCTCGCCGAGCTCCGGATCGTCGGCTTCCGCCTGGGGATCGCTGCCGCGCTGGCCGGGATCATGCTGGTAGACGGCTTCGACAAAGCTCCGCAGCGTATCGAGCGGCTTCTGTTCGCCCATACCGTGGATGACGACGACGGCCTGCTTGGGCACGGGCGGAGGCGGCGCGGGCGCAACCGCCGGCGCATCAGCCATTCCCGTCGGAACACTGTCTCCCATCGACGATACCCCCTCCCGGTATCCTCGTGCTGGACGGGAAGGTAAGCTTCTGCGGAAGGGCCGGCAATCGCCGGCGCCCGCTAGGTTACCGAAGACTAAAGCTCGCTCAGCGTCTTCTCGAGCGCCATGCCGAACACCTCTTGCGGCTGCGCGCCGCTCATCGCGTATTTGTTGCCGAAGATGAAGAACGGCACGCCGTTGATGCCCTGCGCCGCGGCATCCACCGCTGGCTGTTCGGTGATCGCGAGTTCTTGCGGATCGTTGATCAGCCGCATCGCCTCGGCCCGCTCAAAACCATGCGCCGCGGCAAGGTCGGCGAGCACCTCGTCGTCGTTGATCTGCCGGTGCTCGAGGAAATAGGCCGCGGCAATGGCATTGGCGAGCGCATGCTGCGTCCCGAGCGGCTTTGCCAGCCGCGTCAGCGTGTGCGCCTTGGCGGTGGGGAACATACGCGGCTGCTGCGACAGATCGAGCTCGACGCCGGCTTTCCTGGCCTCGCCCTCGACCCGCGCCCACATCTCCTTCGGCTCGCGGCCGTATTTCTTGCGCAGCATGTCGGCGACAACGACGCCTTCCGCCGGGGTGTTCGGATCGAGGTAGAACGGATGGTTCTCGACCTCGACCACCACATCGTCGCCGAGCTCGGCGATGGCCTTGTCGAGCCGCGCCGAGCCGACGAGGCACCAGGGGCAAACGACGTCGGTGAAGACGTCGATCTTGAGCGATTTGGGCATGGGGGAAATCCAGCGGAGCAGATTGCCTCAAACTGGGTTTCCCCGGCGCCCGGCACAAGAAGGCACCCTGGAGTAACCAGGGTGCCTTGCCGAGTGCTCAACGGATCGATTTGTAGAACGCCGCCGTGTCGGTGAACTCCTGCCAGCGCACACACATCCCGCCACGGATGGTGAAGACGTGCGCCCAGTCGCTTTCGAAATGCTTGCCGGTCTTCTTCGCCGTGATGCCGTAGTGGCCGAGGGCCACCACCATCTCCCCCATGGGGATCATCTGCCGCGGCTCGAAGCTGGTGAATTCGTCGTGCTCGGCGACGTCGGCAAAGAAGCTCGCCGTGCCGGCGACGCCCCGCCGCGGCCCGAGGGTCGGGAAATCATCATGGCTGCCGCCCGAAATCCATTCGATATCGGGATCCGTGCGGGAGAGAATGAACTCGATGTCGCCGCGGCCGAAGGCGGCGTAGATCGATTCAACGAGCGCCACATTGGTGGCTTCGAGCGATTGTGCGTTCATGGCGGTTCTCCTCGGAAAGGGCCGTCAGCCGTTCACGGCGCGCTTCACCGGCGCGGCGTGATAGGCTTGGGCGAGCATGGCGGTGTCGTTGTGGCCGAGCCACTTAGCGAGCTTGCCGTCGCGGATGGTGATGACGTGAAGCCACTCGGTCTCGTCGGCGACGCCGCTCCGGCGCATGCGCCAGCGATAGCGGCCCCAGATGAAGACCATGTCCTCGGCCGCCGCGAACCGCAGCGGCTCGAAGGCGCTGATCTCGTGCGCAGCATCGAGCGCGCTGAAGAACTCCCCGGCCCCCTCGAGCCCGGAAAAGAGGCCGAGGAACGGCGCGTCGCTGCGCCGGCCGACGATGCCGATGGTGACATCGGGCGTCATCATGGCGAGCACCGCGGGAATGTCGCCACGGCCGAAAGCGGCGTAGGCGTCCTGCACCAGCTTGGCATTGGGCTCGATCATTTCGTCCTCCGTCGTTGATGGAGGCACGCTAGGCATCGCCGGGCGCCAGCGCCTGAGGAGTTCTCCCTAGTTCGGCAGCGTGCAGAGCCCATGCTCGATGGCAAACAAGGTCGCGCCGGCCCGCGTCTTGACGCCGATCTTGGGATAAAGGTTCTGCAGGTGATTATCGACGGTCTTGGGGGAGATGCCGAGCTCAGCCCCGACCTCCTTCATCGACTTTCCCCGTGCCACGAGGCGCAAAATCTCGAGCTCGCGGTTGGTCAGCCCCGCCAGCAGGTCGCGCCGCTTGGCCGGCACCTTGTGGCCGGCCGCCGCCAGAACGGCCCTGCCGGCGTCCGGGTCGATCCGCCCGGCAGTGATCTCCGCGCGGAAAGCCGCGGCTGCGCCGGCCGCGTCGAGTGTGGGACCACCGAACCGGCCCTCGGCCAGCGTCTGATAGGTTTCGGCTGCAGCAAGCAGCCGCGCCGCGGGCGACAGGGCCGCCCCGTTCAGCCCGCGATAAAAGCCTGAGCCGTCGCATGCCTCATGGTGCCGGCCCAGCAAGCCGGCTACCGCCCTGAGAGCAGCAACGCGGCCGACCATCTCCTCGCCGTGGAAGGGATGCAGCTTCATTTCGGCCGGCGGATGGCCACCGTGTCCGCCCCGCGACCGCACCGGAACGCCGGCGTAACCGAGGTCGTGCAGCAGCGCCGCGCGATGCAGCACGCGGCACTCCTCGGCCGGCAGGCCCAGCGTGGACGCCGCCGCGTCGGCCAGCCCTGCCACCGCGCGCGAATGGCTGATGGCATCGAGCAGCTTGAGGTCGATGAAGTCGGCCATCACCGCACAGGCCTCATCGACGTCGTCGTCGTTCAACACGGCCGCCGGCCCCGGCTCCGCGTCGATCACGGGCCGCCATCGATCCGCTGCGCTCGGGGCCTCCAGCAGGTCCCGCCCCGGTCCGAGCAGGAAATCGACCAGCTTCGGATCGTAGGCCGAACCGCGACGCCTGCCGATCAGCTCGATCGCCTCGTCCATGCCGAAGGCCTCCGCCAGCGTCGCCGCGTCGTGGCAGAGGAGCACCAGCCGCACCGCCGGCTGCAGCGCTTCGCCCTTGATGCCGCGGGGCGAACCCTTGCCGTCCCAGCGCTCGCGGAACTGTCCCAGCGCCGCAACGACCGCTTCATCGAAACCGAGCCGGATCGCAAGCCGCTGCGCCACGTCGCAATGCCCGGCGATCATCTCGTTGGCGCCCTGCCGGCTGCCGAGGAGGCCGCCGGCGACAGCGGCCGCGAGGGCCAGCGGCGATCGGCCGGCATTTGCGGCGCGGATCATGCCAACCAGCAGTGGGACAAGCTCGCGCGGTTGGGCATCGATGCGGCCGAGGCGGCGGTTGAACTCGACCTCGTCGCCGATCAGCGCCGAAAAATCGTGCGCTTCGGCGTTGCAGCCGGCGAACCGCAGCAAGCCGTACCAGTAGACGGTCGAGACCTGCGCTTCCGGCCAGCCGAGCCGGCGAGCCATCGCCACAGCCATTCGCGTGCCGTCAAAGAGGCTCTCGGGCGATTGGCCGACGGTGAGCGCCGTCGCCGCTGCCAGCAGCGCGACGATCTCTGCCCGCCGGATGCCGCTCGCCTCGCGCGCCTCGGCCATGACGTCTCCCTCGCGGGGAAGACTGTCACAGCGCAAGGCGCGGCGGAAGCCGGCGCTAGTTGAAGGCGAGCACGGCCGACAGGATGATGCCGACCAGCGCCAGCCGCGACAGGTTGGCGATCGCCTTGGCGGCCGCCATGTTGCCCTGCTTGCGGAAATAGCCGTTGCCGATCATGCAGGCGATCATCAGCACGATGAGCCCCATCTTGACCCAGAACCAGAGGTTCATTCCGGCAACCCCGCCGAAGCGGATCCAGACCATCAGCGGGCCGGAGATCAGCAGCACCAGGAACGCGATGCGCGACATGATGCCGATGCGTTCGGCGATCGCGCCAAGCGCCGGGCGCGCCTCGGGCGGCACCGTTGCCATCCGCTCGGCGATCAGCGGCATGGCAATGACGACGCCCCCCGCGGCGAGCAAAGAAAGGAGATGCGCCATGAGCGCCAGGTCGAAAACGATGTCCATTTGAAATGCCCCGATGGAAAAGTGTCAAACCAGCCGCAACGGCCGTTCGGCGCGCTCGTAGCTGTCGCGGAAGAGCGAAATGGCGCTCGCGATCTCGGCGTCGCTGCCAAGCGGCACGGTGATCCAGCCCGGCGCCGGCACCAGTTGGTTGGGCCGCGCCCGGCGCTGGGCAATCAGCGCGTCGGCGGTCGCCGGGGGCACGATCAGGTCGGCGGCCGGTTCGCCGCCCAGCACCGGATAGGCCGTGCCCAGCACCCGCCCGTGATGCTGGAATTCGAGGCTGCCCGGCATCACGCCGGGCTCGATGCTCACGTTGGGCCACCGGCCAACCTCATGCCGCACCGCCGCCAGCGCATCCACCGGGGCCACGGCCTCGTCCTTCACCACTCTCAGCATGAGACGCGTCTCCGTTTGCATCGAAACGGCGCCTCTGCTACGACCTCAACCATAGTTGAGGTCAAGCGGAAATGTGGTGAAATGCGCGAGCTGACCGTCGGCGAAGTGGCCAAGCGCTCGGGCGTCGCCGTCTCCGCCCTCCACTTCTATGAGCGCAAGGGCCTGATCGCGAGCTATCGCACCGCCGGCAACCAGCGCCGCTACCGGCAGGATGTGTTGCGACGTGTTGCAATCATCAAGGTGGCGCAGGAGGTGGGCATCCCCCTCGCCGAGGTCGGCCGCGCGCTGGCCCACCTGCCGCAGGATCACATCCCCAACCGCCACGACTGGACCGAAATCTCGCGGCAATGGGCCGACGACCTCGATCACCGCATCCGCCAGCTCAAGAAGCTGCGCGGCGGCCTCGCCGGCTGCATCGGCTGCGGCTGCCTGTCGCTCGACCAGTGCCTGCTCTTCAACCGCCACGACCGCCTCGCGGCAGAAGGCCCCGGCCCACGCCGGCTGGTGACCAAGTAGCCGCTAGCCGAAGCGCCGCCAGGCGGCCCAGCAGATCATGGCTCCCGCGACGAGCCAGATCGCAACGATCACGCCCATCGCAACCAGCGAGCGTGGACGCGACCCCTGCTGCTCCGCCCGCTGGCGCAGCTCCGCGAGCACGTCCGGCGGGATGAGCCGGACCGCAAGGAAAATGCCGGCCGGCACGATGAGCAGATCATCGAGATAGCCGAGGACCGGAATGAAATCGGGAATGAGGTCGATCGGCGAGAGCGCGTAGGCCGCGACAGCGCCCGCCAGCGCCTTGGCATACCACGGCACGCGCGGATCGCGCGCCGCGAGCCAGAGCACTACCACGTCGCGCTTGAGGGCCTTGGCCCAGGCCTTGAGGGCGGACAGCCGGCTGGCCATCGGCCCCGGCTAGTGCCCGAGCGCCTTGACGATGTCCTCGGTCATCTTCTTGGCGTCGCCGAAGAGCATCATGGTGTTGTCGCGGAAGAAGAGCTCGTTCTGGACGCCCGCGTAGCCCGCCGCCATGCCGCGCTTGATGAAGAGCACGGTGCCCGCGTCCTCGACGTTGAGCACCGGCATGCCGTAGATCGGCGAAGTCTTGTCGGTCTTGGCGGCCGGGTTCGTTACGTCGTTGGCGCCGATGACGAAGGCGACGTCCGACTGGGCGAATTCCGAGTTGATGTCGTCGAGCTCGAACACCTCGTCATAGGGCACGTTGGCCTCGGCGAGGAGCACGTTCATGTGGCCCGGCATACGACCGGCGACGGGGTGGATGGCGTACTTCACCTCGACGCCTTCCTTCTTCAGCTGGTCCGCCATCTCGCGCACCGCGTGCTGTGCCTGCGCCACAGCCATGCCGTAGCCTGGCACGATGATGACCTTGCCGGCATTCTTCATCATGAAGGCGGCGTCTTCGGCCGAGCCCTGCTTGACCGAGCGCTGCTCCTCGGCGCCCGAGGCGGCCGCCGCATCGTCGCCACCGAACCCACCAAGGATGACGGAGATAAAACTCCGGTTCATGGCGCGGCACATGATGTAGCTGAGGATCGCGCCCGAGGAGCCGACGAGCGCGCCGGTGATGATGAGGGCCGTATTGCCGAGCGTGAAGCCGATGCCCGCCGCGGCCCAGCCCGAATAGGAGTTGAGCATCGAGACGACGACCGGCATGTCGGCGCCGCCGATCGGGATGATCATCAGGATGCCGAGCGCCAGGGCCATCGCCGTGATCAGCCAGAACCAGACCGGGTTCGAGGTAACGACGAAGGCGATGATCAGCGCGACGAGCACGATGCCGAGCACACTGTGGAGGAGATGGCGGCTCGGCAGCAGGATCGGCTTGCCGCCCATGCGGCCCGAAAGCTTGGCGAAGGCGATGATCGAGCCGGTGAAGGTAAAGGCGCCGATGGCGACGCCGAGGCTCATCTCGACGAGGCTTTCCGCACGGATGCGGTCGCCATCGAGAATGCCGAAGGCTTGTGGCGCATAGAGTGCTGACGCCGCGACGCACACCGCCGCGAGGCCGACCAGCGAGTGGAAGCCCGCAACGAGCTCCGGCATCTGCGTCATCTTGACGTTGCGCGCGAGGTACGCGCCGATGCCGCCGCCGATCGCAATGCCCGCGACGATCAGCACCCATGAGAGGAGATCGGACGGACCGGTGACGAGCAGCGTCGTCAGGATGGCGATCGCCATGCCGATCATGCCGAGCCGGTTGCCCCGCCGCGACGAGGCCGGGCTCGAGAGCCCGCGCAGCGCCAGGATGAAGAGCGCGCCGGCGATCAGGTAGAACAGCGCCGCGATATTGGCTGAGATCATTCGTTCACTGCCTTCGTGGTGCCGGGATCAAAGGTGACGTCGGCCAGCGCCGGATAGACCTGCTTGATCAGGACGACCTGGCTGGGGTCGACGCGCAGCAAATACCATTTGCCGCCATCGAGGAGGCCGAGCGTCTTCGAGTCGGTCTCGACCTTGCTGCCGTTCATCTCGATCACTGTGACCGTCGGGATCAAAACGAAAGGCTCGCCATCAGCGCCTTCCTTGTGCTCGGCGGCGTCGAGGTCCATTGAGAACTTGGCGATCTTCACCTGCGACAGCGTCTCTTGCATCTGCGCGGTAAGCGCCTGCCTGAGGGTTGCTTCGTCGAGGTTGTTCTGCGCCGCCATCGCGCTGAAGAGTTTGGGCGGAATGGTTTGGGCCAGCGTGCCGAAATCATTACCGGTCATCGCCGTATTAAACGAGTCGACCGCCGCGCTCAGCGCCTGCGATTCATCCGGCGTGATGTCGCGGGCGAAGGCCGGGACGACGAGGCTCAGCGCAAGAGCGGCGCCAGCGAGCCAGAGTCGCGGGCGATAGAAGGAGGAGGCCGCGAACCGCATCGCTCAGCCCTTCTTCCTGTACATCGCCAGCATGCGCTGGGTGACCAGGAACCCGCCGAAGATGTTGACGCTCGCCAGCATCAAGGCAAAGAAGCCGAAGATCTTGCTGGCGATGTTGGCGTCGGCCGCAAGGTGCGCCCCGACGGCCAGCAGCGCGCCGACTACGATCACTGACGAGATGGCGTTGGTAACGCTCATCAGCGGCGTATGCAGCGCCGGCGTCACGCTCCAGATGACGAAGTAACCCACGAAAATCGCCAGCACGAAGATCGAGAGCTGGAAGATGAAGGGATCAATCATCGCCGTCAGGCTCCGCTTTCCGGGGTAGTGGGCTTTGGCGCGGCTGGCTTCCGCGTACGGGGCTTGGCCGGCGCCTTGGGCTCGGTCGCCTCGGCGCCAGCGCCTTCGGCCGCTTGCTTCGACGCACGCGGCTTGCGCGCCGGCTTGGCGGGGGCATCCGTAAACGCCGGCGGCGCGAGGTCGACCGCTGCAGCCGCCGGAGGCTCAGGTTTCACTTCCGGCGCCGGCTTGGGCGCCGACGCGGGTTTCGCTGCCGGCGTCCCCGAAGCTTCCGCGGCCTTGATCAGGTTGGGGTGAACGACGGCGCCGTCCTTGGTGAGCAGCGTCGCCTTAACCAGCTCATCATCCCAGTTGACCGCAAACGCCTTGGTCTTCTTGTCAAACAGCGTCTCGATGAAGGCATAGAGGTTGCGCGCAAAAAGCTGGCTCGCCGAAGACGGTAGCCGGCCCGGCACGTTGAGGTAGCCGATGATGGTGACGCCGTTGGCGGTCGTGATGACTTCGCCGGGCTTGGTCAGCTCGACATTGCCACCCCGCTCCGCCGCGAGGTCGACGATCACCGAACCCGGCGCCATCGACTCGACCATCGCCCGGCTGACGAGCTTCGGTGCCGGCCGCCCGGGGATCAGTGCCGTGGTGATGACGATGTCCTGCTTGGCGATGTGGCCCGCAACGAGCTCGGCCTGCGCCGCCTGCTCCTCGGGCGTCAGCTCGCGCGCATAGCCGCCGGTGCCCGAGGCGTCCTTGAGCGCATCGGTCATGATGAATTTGGCGCCGAGCGATTCCACCTGCTCGCCAGCCGCGGCACGCACGTCGGTGGCGGTGACGATGGCGCCGAGCCGGCGCGCAGTAGCGATGGCCTGGAGGCCGGCAACACCCGCGCCCATCACGAACGCCTTGGCCGGCCGCACGGTGCCGGCGGCGGTCATCATCATTGGGAAAGCGCGGTCGAAATGCACCGCGGCGTCGATGACGCCCTGGTAGCCCGCAAGGTTTGCCTGGCTCGAAAGGATGTCCATCACCTGCGCGCGCGTGATGCGTGGCATGAATTCCATGGCGATGACGCTGGCGCCGGTCTTGCCGATCGCCGCGATCTCGCCTTCGTGCCCGTAGGGGTCCATGCCGCCGACAACCAGCGCACCCTTGGCGATGCCGGCAAGCAGCGAGGCGTCCGGACGCCGCACGGTCAGCATGATGTCGGCGCCTTTGAGCGCGGCGTCGGCGGTCGTCACCTCGGCGCCGGCTGTCTTGTAGTCGGCATCCGGAAAGCGCGACAGCGCCCCTGCCCCGGCCTCGATGGCAACCGTGTTGCCGAGGGCGATGAACCGGCCCACCGTCTCCGGCGTCGCGGCAACACGGGTCTCTCCGTCGGCGCGCTCGCGCACAATGGCAATCTTCATGGACCTCTCCTCGCGCGTGGACGCTGCAACGTGCCGCGTCAGCTCGCGGGCGGCGGCACCATGGGATGGATCACGATGAAGAGGAAGAGCACCAGCACCACAACCCCGACGATCCCCCATTTCACGATGTCCGTGAAGCGGTGGTACATCGACTCGTGCGCCGCGTAGTCCATGCCCGAGCTGATCGTATCGTGCCCGGTCGCCAGCACGGGCGAACCGTGGACGTCGTGGCCCGAGGCCGCCATGGCCATTGCCGGTTCGGCGACGATCGGCTTTTCGCCGGCGGGCGCTTTGCGGGTGCGGGAAGTGGTGGTGGTCGGTTTCTTCGCCATCGGGTCCTCAGCGGGCAACACCAGAATAGACGGCGCCGATCTAGCTGGGATCGGTCGCCGCCAGCTCGTCGATCAACCCCTCGATCATCGATAGGCCGAGCGACCAGAAGTCGGGATCGCGCGCATCGAGCCCGAACGGCTTCAACAGCTCGGAGTGATGCTTGCTGCCCCCGGCCTTGAGAAGCTCGAAATACCGCTCCGCAAAGCCTTCACTGGCCCTCTCATACTGTGCATAGAGCGAGTTCACAAGGCAGTCGCCGAAGGCGTAGGCGTAGACGTAGAACGGACTGTGGATGAAGTGCGGGATGTACGACCAGAAGATGTCGTAGCCCTCGTTGAGCTTGATCGCCGGCCCGAGGCTTTCCTTCGACACGTCGAGCCAGATGCCGTTGAGCTGGTCGGTCGTCAGCTCACCTTCCTTGCGGGCCGTATGGACCTCGCGCTCGAAGGTGTAGAAGGCGATTTGCCGCACCACCGTGTTGAGCATGTCCTCGACTTTCGAGGAGAGCATGGCGAAGCGCGCCCTCGGCGTACCGGCGGAAGCAAGCAGCGCCCGGAAGGTCAGCATCTCGCCAAAGACGCTCGCGGTTTCGGCCAGCGTCAGCGGGGTCGGCGCCATCAGGGCTCCCTGCGGAGCGGCAAGGCGCTGGTGCACGCCGTGGCCGAGCTCATGCGCGAGCGTCATCACGTCGCGCGCTTTGCCCAGATAGTTGAGCATCAGGTAGGGGTGCGCCGAAGGCACCGTCGGATGGGCGAAGGCGCCCGGCGACTTGCCGTCGCGCACCGGCGCATCGATCCAGCCCGAGTTGAAGAACGGCTGCGCCACCTCGACCAGGTTTGGCGAGAACTTGCCGTAGGCGGAGAGCACCGTATCCCGCGCCGAATTCCAGTCGAACAGGCGGTCGTCGGCGGTCGGCAGTGGCGCGTTGCGATCCCAGGCATTGAGCTGCGCCTTGCCGAACCACTTGGCCTTCATCGCATAGTAGCGGTGGCTGAGGCGCGGATAGGCTGCGCGGACCGCCGTCTGCAGTGCATCCACCACCTCGCGCTCGACCGAATTGGCGAGGTGCCGGCTGTCGGCGATGTCCTTGAACCCGTGCCAGCGGTCGGAAATGTCCTTGTCCTTGGCGAGCACGTTGGTGATGTGCGTCAGCAGTCGCTCATTGGTGTGGAGCGTCTTCGAGAGCCCGTGGAACGCCGCCTCGCGCTTCTTCTCGTCCCGCTCGGAGAGAAGATGCAGCGTCGCCTCCATGCCGAGGCTTTCCCCGTCCACCTCGAACTTGAGGCTCGCCAGCGTATCGTCGAAGAGCCGGTTCCAGGACGACGCGCCGGTCGAGGACTTCTCGTGGAAGAGCTCTTCGACCCGGTCCTCGAGCTGGTAGGGCTTTGCCTTCCGCACTTCGGTGAACCAGGGCTTGTAGTGGGCCAGCGCCGGATCGACGGCGAAAGCCGCCTCAAGCGTCGCCTCATCGATCCGGTTGAGCTCGAGCTCGAAGAAGATGAGCCCGGTCGATAGGTCGGTGAGCTGCTGGCTCAGATCGCCGAGGAATTTGGCCCGCTCCACGTCCGTGGTCTTCTGCGCGTATTGCAGGTAGGCGAACGAGGCGAGCCGGCCGGTGAGATCGCCGAGCGCCTCGATCCGCTTCACCGCCGCGACGAGGCCGCCGTTCTTCGCAAGGCCATCGAGCTTGCCCTTGTAGTCGGCCTCGAATGCCTTGGCCTCCGCCTTGGCCTTTTCCAGGTCGGCCTTGAGCTCAGGCGAGTCTTTGCCCGGATAGAGGTCGGTGAGGTCCCACTCCGGCAGCTCGCCGAACTGGTTGTGGCCAGCGTTGGCGGCGGCTGCGGGCGCGCGGAAAATCTCGGACATCATGGGACCTCTTCGAACGGGCCGCGGACCATAGCCACCGAGGTGGGGCATGCCAAGGGCGAACCCCCTGTCGCAATTCGGGCCTCCCGCGACGCCGCTTAAGCCCCCTTTAACCACGTCGTCCCGATCCTCAGGGGGTCGGCCCGATTCGGTGCCGGCGTGGTGGTGGGCATCGTTTTCGTAGTGGCGGTATGAGTCGCGTTCAGGCGTCAGCAAGGCTTCTGCCGGTCACCGGCCCGCGCGACAGTACCATCGACCGGGCCCGGGCCTTAGCCGAAAAGGCAGCCCAGGGCGCCCTTCCCGCGCTGATCGAGGGCGAGCCCGGCACCGGCAAGGCAACCCTCGCCCGTTCCATCCATTCCCGCAGCGATCGTGCCACCCGCCCGCTGGTCGTCGTCGATGCGGCGGCTCTGGCCTGGGATCGCGCGACACCCGCGCTCTTCGGCCTCCACCGCACGGGTGCCGCGACCGAAGCCGGCAAGCTCCGCGAAGCGCAGGGCGGCACGCTCGTGATCGAGGAGATCGAGGCGCTTCCCCCCGATGCGCAGGCGCGCCTGATGCGCTTCCTCGACAGCGGCGAAATCGAACCGCAGGGTGCGCGGCGCGTCGAGCGGCTCAACGTCCGCGTCCTCGCCACGTCGAGCCAGCGCCTCCTCGATCTCGTCAAGGTCGGCGACTTCAGCGAGGAGCTCTACTATCGGCTCTCGGTGTTGCCGATCTACCTGCCGCCGCTTCGCGACCGCCCCGGCGAGATCGCCGACCTTGTGGTTGAGCTGACCCGGCGGTTCGCCCGGGAGCTGGACAAACCCGTCGACGGCCTCCTCCCCGAAACGGTGGCGCTGCTCGAACGCTTTCCCTGGCCGGGTAATCTTCGCCAGCTCGAGAACGCTGTCTTCCGCGCCGTGGCCCTGTGCGAGGGCGATCGGCTGGCGCCGGTCGATTTTCCACAGGTGCAGATTGCGCTCGAAGGCCGAAGCGTCGCCATCGACGCGGCGACGCGGCTTGCTTCATCCCCGGTTCAGCCGGCGCCCGCTATCGCTCGTTTCAAGCACAAGGAAGGGCCGGCCGCCGCCGACCGCTTCCTCACCGCGGACGGCGAGGTCAAGCCGCTTACCGGGCTCGAGCGGGAGCTAATCGCTTTCGCGATCAGCCATTATCGGGGGCGGATGTCGAAAGTCGCGCGGGCGCTCGGCATCGGGCGCTCGACGCTTTATCGCAAGCTGCGGGACTATGGACTCTCGGGCGGCATCCATCCGGATGCGGCCTGAGGGCGCCGGCCGTTCGACTTGCCGCGCGCGCCGCGATGGCAAGTCGAACGCCGCTTCGTTGCAACAACGCCACAGCCGCCTTTCACAAAATTGCGAGGCGTTGTCAGCGTTAACCTTTGTGGGGTAAGCAAAAATCCATGCGCGTTGAGCCACCGGAAGGCTCCACCCTCCGTTCTCCCCGCATGGTATTGCCGAAAGCGCATGGAGCCGAAATGCGTAGATTATTGATTTGTCTCGCCTTGGGCGCTTCGCTCGCGGGCGTTGGGGCTGCCCATGCCCAGCAAGCGGTGACCATCGACGGCGTCGAAGCGACGCAGGTCGTGATCGCGCCGCCCGATTCGCCCATCGCCGACGTGATCAAGGACAAGCTCAACGCCGCCTACTACGGCAGCGCGCCCGGCAGCCGCAATTATTCGCAGGCGCAAAAGCTCTACTACTTCTACGGCGCCCGGCATTTCGAGCCGATCTGGCTGAAGACCGCGGCCGACGGTTCTGTCAGCTTCTCCCCCGCCGCCGAAAAGATCATCGCGGTGTTCAAGGACGCCGCGAGCGAAGGTTTCAACCCGTCCGACTACCTGACGGCCGATATCGACGTCAGCGCCGCGGGCAAGGACCCCGCAAAGCTCGCCGCGCTCGAAGCCGCCTTCTCCGCCGCGACGCTCCACTACGCGCACGACGCCTATATGGGCCGCATCGAGCCGCAGGACGTCTCGATCGACTTCGATCCCGAGAGCAAGAACCTCGACGCCGCGGGTCTGCTGACCCAGCTCGCCGCCAGCGACACACCGGACCAAATCCTGCTCGCCCTCGATCCGCAGTCGAAGGAATTCGCCGAGCTCAAGACCGCGCTCTCAAAATTCGACGACACGACCCAGGCGCCGCCCCCGCCGACCGTACCCGCCGGCCCGATGCTGAAGCCCGGCATGACGGATGACCGTGTGGCCGTTCTGCGCCAGCGTCTCAACGTGCCGACCCCGGCCATGGACGACGCCAGCGTCTACGACGATACGCTCGTCGCCGCCGTCAAGGATTTCCAAGCCCAGGCCGGCGAGACCGCCGACGGCATCATCGGCAAGGCAACCCTCGCCGCGCTGAACAAGACCACAACCACCAAGATCGGCAAGGACGACATCGTCGCCAACATGGAGCGGTGGCGCTGGCTGCCGCACGATCTCGGCGACTTCCACGTCCTGGTGAACATCCCCGAGTTCCGCGTCGCGGTAGTCAACAACGACACCACGACGTTCACGACTCGCGTCGTCGTCGGCAAGCCCGCGACCCCGACGCCGAGCTTCTCGAACTCGATCAAGAACATCGTCGTCAACCCCTACTGGAACGTGCCGCCTTCGATCGTCGCCAAGGAAATCGCGCCCTCGATGCTGCGCAATCCCGGCTACCTCGCCGGCCAGAACATGCAGATCGTTTCGGGCGCCCGCGTCATCGACGCCTCGGCGATCGATTGGGGCAGCGTAACGCAGAGCAATTGGAAGTATTCGATCCGCCAGTTACCCGGCGGCGCCAATGCCCTGGGGCGGATCAAGTTCCTCTTCCCCAACACCCACAACGTCTATCTCCACGATACGCCCTCGAAATCGCTCTTCGGCAATGCGGTGCGGGCCTATAGCCATGGCTGCGTGCGCGTGCAGAACCCGATGGATTTCGCCAACGCCCTGCTGCAGGACGAGCCGGGCCTGGACGTCGACCAGCTGCAGGCGATGTTCGGGAATACCGAGCGCTGGGTGAACCTAAAGACCCACATCCCAGTGCATATCGCCTATTTCACCGTGCGCGCCGATGCCGACGGGACGCTCCACGCCTACAGCGACATCTACGGCAACAATAAGCGCCTCAAGGATATGCTGGCCGGCAAGGCCGTGGCGCCAGAATCGAGCCAGCAGCCGATCATCAGCGGCGTCTGACGCGGTTTTTCGCGCCCGCGCAGCCTTTTTCCACTGTTTCTCAGCCCCGGCGAGCATCTTGCCGGGGCTTGTTCGTCCGCCAGCTTCACCGCGGCGCGAAAACACGACCACGCCTATCGTGATAGCGGCGACAGGCCCGGTTTTCCGCATATTTTGGGGCAGCCTGCTCCCGCACGGCTCCAAGAACTGCCCAACCGGCCACGGCTACGCCCAGTTTCTGCACGCAAGGCTTAGGGATGCCTTTACGTCCGCTTAAGAGATTCGCCTTGGTTCAGCCGCGTTTTCCTCGTAAAAACAGTGGGCTGGCGTGGTCGAGTGGGCTTTCGTGGGCGTCCCCTAGCGTTAATGAACTCTAGTGGACTTTGCGTTAGCCTCTGATCGACTGCTCTAGTTGGGCTTGGGCGTGGGGATTCCAATAGTGCATTGGCAGCGATTGGTACGGCTGGCCTTTGCCGTACTCACAGCCATAGCAGTGCTTGTCCCGCAGACCACTGCGCCGGTCACGGCTGAGACCGGCGACCGCACGCTTTACCTCTACCACACCCACACCCACGAGACGGCGCGCATCACCTTCAAGCGCAACGGCGTGTTCGATCCCAAGGGGCTGCAGCAGCTCGACTGGTTCCTGCGCGACTTCCGCAACAACCAGCCGACCGAGATGGCGCCCCAGCTCTTCGACCTGGTGTGGGAAATCTACCAGAAGTCGGGCGCGACCCAGCCGATCAACATCGTCTCCGCGTACCGGTCGCCCGCCACCAACGCCTACCTCCACGCCCGCTCCTCGGGCGTCGCCAACAATTCCCAGCACATGCTCGGCCACGCCATGGACTGGTTCGTGCCCGGCGTACCGCTGACGAAGCTTCGCGCCATCGCCATGCAGCAGCAGGTGGGCGGCGTCGGCTTCTACCCCACTTCTGCCAGTCCCTTCGTCCACACCGACGTCGGCACGGTGCGCGCCTGGCCGCGCATGACGCAGGCCCAGCTCCAGTCGATCTTCCCCGACGGCAAGACCATGCACGTCCCGACCAACGGGCAGGTGCTGTCGCAATCCGGCTACGCCTACGCCCAGGCGCAGTGGAACCAGTGCCACGCGGTGCCCTGCACCAACGCCGCCGCGCTTAAGGGCGGCTCGCAGTCGATGGGCTTCACCAACATGGTGGCGCTGGCGACGACCTCGATGACGGGCAAAACCTTCGCCGACATCCATCGCGGCGTGAACCCAGGCGCGCCGAACCTCAAGGATCCCGGCGGCATCAGCACGACGCCCGACACTGCCCAGCAGGCGACCATCTCGGGCAGCGACACCGACGAGAACGACGACACCGACGTGACGGCCGGTCCCTCGCAAACAGCGGTCGCGACGATTGCCGTTTCGGCGCCCGTACCCCTCGACCGCCCGGCTGGCCTCGACGAAGGCCTCCAGGTGGCGAGCGCCGACACCTCGGCCGACACGCCGACAAGCGGGCGTGGCGATACGCTGATGGCGGCTGCCGCCAAAGTCTCCTTCGACAAGCTCTTCCCCGACGCCTACCCCCAGGGCAGCACCATGCCGGCGGCTGCAGCGGTCGCCGCAGCCGCAGCGGCGGCCAGCAGCCCGGCTTCAGCACCCATTCCCGCCCGGAAATCGCATGACCTGATGGTCGCGACCGGCGAATTGCCGGCCGTTCGCCGGCCGCAGAGCGCGCTCGGCGCCATCGCCTCGGTCGAGGCCCCGACGGCGGGACTGCGGCTTGGCAGCGACGATGTTGCCCTCGCCGCCTACGCGCCGATCGGCCGGGGCACCTCGGCTGAGCAACAGATCCAGGCGCTGATCGAGAACGAGACGACCGGCGCCATCATCCCGTCGGCCGGCGGCACGGCGCTGACCAACAGCATGCGCACGCCGATCGGCGACGCGGCGCTCAAGAGCTACGCCGCCGACCGCCGCAACACCCAGCAGCTGCCGGCTTCGGTTGTCGCCAGCATCGCGCCGGTCAAGAGTTTTACCGCCCGCGATACGCATTTCGTCGCGCCCGACTACGCTGCCAACCTGGTGACGCCCGCCGCCGTGAGCTCGGGCAGCTTCGCGGTGTTCAGCGAACCCGCGGCAACCGATCTCAGCCCGGCGACCGAGCTCGGACCGATGGTGGTGCGGCTCGGCTTCCACGGCCAGGGCTCGGGCAACCTCCCGGTCACCCGCTTCGGCCCCGCGTCGCCGCTCGTCGTCGCATCGCGCTGAATCGGCGTGGCGCTGGCCACGGCAAGACAAAGAAAGACTTTCGTTTACCCGCGAAAATCTTGCCGCAATTGCAACCGAATTGAGCGCGAAACCCTTGATGCGGTTGCATTGGCCGGTGCCCGCCTCTAAACCAACGAGAGCACGATTTTGGCCGGCAAAGGATCGGCATGACCGACAAGCCGCTGACCCCCCTGCTGGATACCGTCGCTAGCCCCGACGCCCTCAAATCCCTGTCGCGTGATGAGCTGAAGCAGCTCGCCGACGAGCTCCGCCACGAAATCATCGACGCCGTGTCGATGACGGGCGGGCACCTTGGCGCAGGCCTCGGCGTCATCGAGCTCACCGTTGCCCTCCACGCCGTGTTTTCCGCCCCTGACGATCGCATCGTCTGGGACGTCGGCCACCAGGCCTATCCGCACAAGGTGCTGACCGGCCGCCGCGACCGCATCCGCACGCTGCGCCAGAAGGACGGCCTTTCCGGCTTCACCCGCCGCGCCGAGAGCCCCTACGACCCCTTCGGCGCCGGCCACTCCTCGACCTCGATCTCGGCCGGCCTCGGCATGGCCGTTGGCGCCGCCCTCAAGGGAGAGAAGCGGCACGTCGTGGCCGTGATCGGCGACGGCGCGATGTCCGCCGGCATGGCCTACGAGGCGATGAACAACGCCGGGGCGCAGGGCGCGCGGCTGATCGTCATCCTCAACGACAACGACATGTCGATCGCCCCGCCGACCGGCGCAATGAGCGCCTATCTCGCGCGGCTGGTCTCAGGCCCCGCCTATCGCGGCATCCGCAATACCGCCAAGCAGATCGTCAAGGCCTTGCCCGATTTCGTCTATGAGCCGGCGCGCCGCACCGAGGAATTCGCCCGGTCGTGGTGGACCGGCGGCACGCTCTTCGAAGAGCTCGGCTTCTATTATGTGGGCCCGATCGACGGCCACAACCTCGACCATCTCCTGCCCGTGCTCACCAACGTGCGCGACGCCCCGGAGGGGCCGATCCTCGTCCACGTCGTGACCAAGAAGGGCAAGGGGTACGAACCCGCCGAGAACGCCTTCGACAAGTACCACGGCGTCTCGAAGTTCAACGTCATCACCGGGGCGCAGGCCAAGGCGGTTTCGAACGCCCCCTCCTACACCGCCGTGTTCGCCGAGAGCCTGATCGCCGAGGCCCAACGCGACGACCGCATCGTCGCCGTCACCGCCGCCATGCCGAGCGGCACCGGCCTCGACCGCTTCGCCGAGCTTTTCCCCAGCCGCACCTTCGACGTCGGCATCGCCGAGCAGCACGCGGTGACCTTTTCCGCCGGCCTCGCCTCGGAAGGCTTGCGGCCGTTCTGCGCCATCTACTCGACGTTCCTGCAGCGTGCCTACGATCAGGTCATCCACGACGTCGCCATCCAGAAGCTGCCGGTACGGTTCGCCATCGACCGCGCCGGCTATGTGGGCGCCGATGGACCGACCCACGCCGGCAACTACGACAACGCTTATCTCGGCGCGATCCCCGGCATGGTGCTGATGGCCGCGGGCGACGAAGCCGAGCTCAAGCACATGGTGGCGACCGCCGCTGCCTATGACGATGGCCCGATCGCCTTCCGCTACCCGCGCGGCGACGGCGTTGGCGTCGAGCTGCCGGCGCACGGCGAAATCCTGCCGATCGGTAAGGGCCGCATCCTGCGCAAGGGCACGACGGTGGCGCTCCTCTCCTACGGCACGCGCCTCGCAGAATGTATCGCGGCCGGCGAAAAGCTCGCCGCGCTCGGCCTCAATCCGACAATCGCCGACGCCCGCTTCATGAAGCCGCTCGACGAGGAACTGGTCGCCTCGCTTGCGACCGGCCACGACGTGCTGCTGACGGTCGAGGAAGGCGGGATCGGTGGCTTCGGCAGCCATGTCGCGAGCTTCCTCGCCATGCACGGCCTCCTCGACGGCAAGCTTCGCTTCCGCCCGCTGATGATCCCCGATCGCTTCACCGAGCAGGCGGGCCAGGCCGATATGTATGCGGAGGCCGGACTCGACCGGGCCGGCATCGTCGCAACCGTTCTCTCGGCGCTCGGCGACGAGACGAGCGCCATGCGGACGCTGAACCCCGGCCTCGGTTCCTGAGGCGGCCGGCCTCAGCCGCCATACATCAAGAGGATCGGCGCGCCGATGGCGAGCACGGGCGCGAGCACCGTGCGCAGCAGCCATGAGCGCTGCAGTCCGGCCAGAGCGAGGAAACTCCCTGCCATCACCGCCGCGAGGCAAATGACGACCGGCAGCACCCCGGCAGGCACCACGACATGCCGCTCGGTGAGCGACAGGTAGGCGCTGAAGCCCACGATGACGCCAATGCTCGAGGCGAGGAGCAGCGTCAGCATGCTGGCGAGCATATGCACGGCGCGATCGAGGAACGCGTTGCGGATGATCATCAGGATGGCGAGCGCGACGAGGATCGCGGCGCCGAGCGCGACCACCGGCCGCAAATCGCGCAGCGCTCCCACCGTATCGCCGGGCGAATACGACGGCAGCGGCGTCGGCAGCGGCAGCACCGCCGCGACGTTGCCGATGCCCCGGACGAGCAGGAACAGCAGGAAGCTCGAGATGGCGAACAGCAGCAACGCCGTCGCCGCCGCCCTGAGCTGCATCTTCGCGTAGTTCATCGCCAACCTCCGGTTGGCGCCGAGGTTAGCGAACGGAGGTTTCGGCCCGGTCAACGGTTATGGTGAACGCCGGACGACAGCCGACGCTTTGACCGCAAGACCTCATCCTGAGGTGCGAAGGGCCGTCAGGACCGAGCCTCGAAGGACCCTCGGCGATACACCGCACGTGGTTCGAGGCTCGCCTTACGGCTCGCACCTCGCCATGAGGTCGGCTGTGCTAGCCCCCGATCTTCCCGCCGAGTTCCTCCTCGACATGGATGCGGATGATCTCGTCGAAATCCCGATCTGCCTTGAAGCCAAGCGACAGCGCGCGGCGCGCGTCGAAATTGCGCGCCCAGCCATCGACGATGCGGATGATCGTGGGATCGGGCACATCGCGGATCAGCGCCACGGCCTTGTCGCCGGCGACCCGGCGCAGCGCCTCGATTTCCTCGCCCACGGTCGCCGAAAGCCCCGGCGCCGAGAGCGAGCGACGCCAGCCGAGCTTTTGCGTATCGATCTCGGCGGCATGCAGCAGGAAGCCGATCGCGGCGCGCGGGCTCGCGAACCAGTGCCGCACATCCTTCGAGACCGGCAGCACCGCTTCCTTGCCCGAGAGCGGCTCGCGCAGGATGTTGGAGAAGAAGCCGGACGCCGCAGCGTTGGGTTTCCCCGGCCGGATCACGATCGTCGGCAGCCGGATGCCCACGCCGTCGACAAAGCCCTTGCGCGAATAGTCGGCGAGCAGCAGCTCGTCGATCGCCTTCTGCGTGCCGTAGCTGGTGAGCGGCGTGTGGAAGAATTCATCGCCGATCGCCTCGGGGAACGGCGCGCCAAATACCGCGATCGAGGACGTGAAGACGAGGCGTGGCAGATATGGCCCTTGCCGCAACCCTTCCTGCCGGATCGCTTCGAGCAGGAAGCGCATGCCGTCGAGATTGATGCGATAGCCTTTGTCGAAATCGGCCTCGGCCTCACCCGAAACGATGGCGGCCAGGTGGAAGATCACGTCCGGCCGGCCGGCCACGAGCTTTTCGGAAACGCCCGGCGCCGAGACGTCGATCGCCTGCCGGACCTCGTTGGCAAAACCAACCGCCGGGGGCTCTACCACGTCGACCAGCGTGACCTTCGAAATCTCCTTGCCGCGGATGCTGCCGTTCTTCCTGAGCGCGGCCGTGAGCTTGCGGCCGATCATGCCGGCAGCCCCAATCACCAGAATATGCATGTTTCCTCCAACCCGGCAGCAACCACCCGCCGCCCGCGTCTATAGCGCCGGTGGACGGAAGCGTCGAGCATGTCCCACTAGTCCTCATCCTGAGGTGCGAAGGGCCGTCAGGACCGAGCCTCAAAGGACCCTCGGCGATACACCGCACGCGGTTCGAGGCTCGCCTTCGGCTCGCACCTCACCATGAGGGTTCGGGAAAACACGCCCGCCCGAAATGCGCAGCACCGCTCCCGACGGGAGGCGCATTACTAAGCCCAGCCGAACGCCGCCCTGAGCCCTCATGGTGAGCTTGTCGAACCACGAGGGCGGGACCCCATCACAGCAGCAGCGGCTGCGCGGCGTCCGTGGCCGGTGCCTTTGCCCTGCGCGACGGCCGCTCTCGCCGCATCAGCTTGGCCTCCGCCACATCGTCCGCGACCGTCCGGCCGCCATAGACCGGCGACATCGCCCGCTCCTCGGCGATGAACTCGTCGAAAGTCGGCCCCGTCGCACCGGCCTCGAGCGCTCGCGCCTGGTTATCGAGCCGGCGGATCGCGGCGAGCGCTTCTTCGTTGCCAAGCTTGGCCTTCTGCACGGCGGATTTCAGCACCGAAATCGTCTGGTCGTAGACGTGGAGCGGCACCGGAAAGGGATGCCCGTCCTTGCCGCCATGCGCGAAGGAAAACCGCGCCGGATCGGAGAAGCGATAAGGCGCCCCATGCACGACCTCGGCCACCATCGCCAGCGACTTCACCGTTCGCGCGCCGACGCCCGGGACGAGCAGCAGTTCGGCAAAATCCTCGGGGCCGCGATCGGCGGCCGCGGCCAGCGTGCCGTGCAGCCGCCGCAGCACGACGTCCTCGGGCCGCACGTCGTGATGGTCGGGCAGCACGATGTGCGGCAGCAATGGCGCATCGGTGACGGCCGGCAGCGGACGGCGCTCGAGCGTCGCGATCTCGCGAACGATCCGGTCCGGCCCGAGATCGGCGAGGAGCTTCACCTGCGCGGCCCGCGATGCCTCCGCCCGCCGGTCGGTGAGGTTGACGATCGTACCCTGCGCCGTCCCCTCGATGGCCCGGTGCGGCGCTTCGACGAAGCTTTCGAGCCCTTCGGAGGCCCAGTGATAGCGACGCGCCGCCTTGGCCTCGCCTTTCATCCCCTGCTGCACCACCACCCACTGTCCATCGTCCGCGACGATGAAGCCGTGAAGATAGAGGTCGAACCCATCCTGCAGCGCCGCGCTGTCGACTTTTGCGACGAGCCGGCTCGCCGTGGCGAGGGCATTGCCGTCGAGCCCCACCCGATGCCCGACCGCCACGAGCTCCCGCGGCGTCTCGCGCGAATGCTTGCCGCGCCCGCCGCAGACATGGAGCCCGAGCTCGCGCTCGAGTGGCCGCAAACCATGCTTGAGCGCGCCGATGACACTGGTGGTGATGCCGGACGAATGCCAGTCCATCCCCATCACGGCGCCGAACGACTGGAACCAGAACGGGTGCGCCAGCCGCCGCAGCAGCTCGTCGCGGCCATATTCGATGATGATCGCCTGAACGATGATCGCCCCGAGCCGGCTCATCCGCGCGCTCAGCCATTTTGGAACGTAGCCGCCGTGCAGCGGCAGGTCGGCGCTGCCGGATCGCTGTGCCATCTCAACTTCCTGTCGAGCGGAAGGCTAGCACAGAACATATCGCGAACAAAGCCCGCTCCTGCGTGGCTATTCCTCCTTGTCGCGCCGATAGGCGCCGAGTCCCGGCCGATAGCTCTTGTCGTCGAGGAACTGCTTCAGCCCCTCGTTGCGGCCACCGCTCTTGTCGAGAAACAGCATCTGCTCGAGCTTGGCATAGATATAGTCGTCGGCCGCCTCCCAGGGCATCGCGCGGACCCGCTTGAAGGTGTCCTTGGCCGCCTTGAGGGTGACCGGGTTCTTCTCGAGCAGCACATCGCAGATCTCGCGCACCCGCGCCGCCAGCCGATCGCGCGGCACCGCCTCGTTGACGAGCCGCATCTCGGCGGCCTTGCGCCCATCGAAGAGCTCGCCCGTCATGATGTAGTAGAGCGAATCCCGGTGGCTCATCACCTCGGCCACGGCGCGCGTCACGTTGCCGCCCGGCAGGATGCCCCAGTTGATCTCGGAGAGGCCGAACTTGGCGTCCTCGGCGGCGATCGCAAGATCGCAGGCGACGAGCGGCGTGAAGGCGCCGCCAAAGCACCAGCCATTGACCATGGCGATCGTCGGCTTCTCGAAGAACATGAGGCGGTTCCACCAGCTGCCCGACTGGCGCCGGGAGCGCAGTACCGCGGCGCGGCCCTTGTCGTCGTTGTCGCGAAAATACTCCTTGAGGTCCATGCCGGCCGACCAGGATTCCCCGGCTCCCGTCAACACCAAGACACGGCACCGCCCATTCGCCTCGAGCGCGTCCAGCACCTCGAGCATGCGAACATTGAGCGCCGGGTTCATCGCGTTGCGCTTCTCCGGCCGGTTGAGCGTCACCGTCGCCACGCCCCGCTCGAACGCGACGCGGACGATATCGGCATTGGGGGCCTCGCTCATGCGATGTTCCTTGGTTCGGAAAGGTCGAGGGTTTGGCGCAGCAGGTGCTTTTGCACTTTGCCCGCCGGGGTGCGCGGAATGCTTTCGGCAAAGACGAGGCGCGCCGGACATTTGTAGCGGGCGAGCCGCGCCGTGCAGTGTGCCCGGATCTCGGCCTCGGTCACCCGCTGTCCCGCCGGCGCCACGATCACGGCGACGCCCACTTCGCCCCACCGCGCATCGGGAACACCGACCACGGCGGCATCAGCGATGCCGGTAAGCGCAAGAAGCGCCGCCTCGACTTCGGCCGGATAGACGTTCTCGCCGCCCGAAATGTACATGTCCTTGAGCCGGTCGACGACGCTGAGGAAGCCATCCGCCGCGCGCCGGACGAGGTCGCCCGTCCGCAGCCAGCCATCGATGAAGGCGGCCGCCGTCTCGGCAGGTCGTTGCCAGTAGCCGGGCGTCACCGACGGACCGCGGATCCAGAGCTCGCCCGCTTCTCCATCCGCGACGTCGATGCCGTCCAAACCGACGATCCGCGTCTCGAGCAGCGGCGCCGGCAGGCCGATGGCACTGGGATGAGCCGCGATCGCCGCGCGATCGATCGGTATGTGCGCCACGGTCCCGGCTTCGCTCATGCCATAGCCGTTGACCAGCGCCACCCCGTCGCCGAGGAACGCCTCGATCAGCGCCTGCGGCGGCGGCGCGCCACCCAAGAAGATCGCATGGAGGTGGGCGAGCCTGCCCGCCACATAGCCGGGTTCGGCGCGCAGTGCCGCGGCCATCTGCGGCACGCAGAAATAGTGGCTTACGCCGAC
>Ga0068853_100000413_pt1 | contig 29440 bp, 31 predicted proteins | sample KBSCornC32_FD_65655 | JGI IMG/M metagenome (GOLD analysis project Ga0068853, IMG submission 65655) | Corn rhizosphere microbial communities from Kellogg Biological Station, Michigan, USA - KBS Corn C3-2 | ecosystem: Host-associated > Plants > Roots > Rhizosphere > Soil ... | reverse complement strand
TGGGAGGGATCGAGCCAGATCTGCACGACGTCCTTGTCGGCGACGCTGAGCTTCGCCGCGCCGGAGCCGCCGTCATAGACGTCGGAGCCGCTGAAGCTTGTCGTGCTGGTGCTGTTCTCGACCGTGCCGCCGGACACGGAGAATGTGGTCGTGCTGGAGGTGACGGTGGACCCGATCCGCCACTGGTTCTCCCAGGCCTTGTAGATCAGCGTATCGGCGCCCGAGCCGCCCGAGAGCTTGTCGATGCCGGTGCCGCCGTCGAGCGTATCGCTGCCCGAGCCGCCGTTCAGCGTATCGTTCCCCGCGCCACCGTTCAGGATATCGTCGCCCGAACCGCCGACAAGCGTATCGTTGCCCGACGTCGTAGTTGTCGTACCCATGTCACAAGCCCCCCAACCGCCCTGATTCGCCCCCCGGCGAATCGTTAAAAAGCCGTTTACCTAACCAAAGTTAAGGTGCCCTGCCAAGTAGTTAGTTGCGCACCCGTCCCAAAATGGGATTCTTTTTCTGTTTTAACGGGTTGACTGCCGGATGGCGTCGGCGAGCGCGGCCAGGCCAGGAAAGACAAAATCCGGCCTGACGTCAGCCTTGGGCCGACGCGTCGCGCCGCCGGCGGCCTTGCCGGAACGGCGATCGATCCACGCCGTCGATAGCCCCATCGCCTGGGCCGGGACATGATCGTGATAAAGGCTCTGCGCGACGTGCAAGAGCTTCTCGCGGCGGATACCCATCCGCTCTACCTCCGTGACCAATGCTTCGAAATTCCGCGGATCGGGTTTGTAAGAGCCGAGGTCCTGCGCGGTGATGACGCGATCGAACTCGACCCCGAGCCGGCGATTGGTCCGGGCAAAGCTCGCGCGGTCGACATTCGAGAGGATGATGAGCTTGTAGCGGCGCTTGAGGCGTTCCAGCGCTTCGGCCGTGTCCGGAAATGCGGGCCAGTCGCCGACGGAACCGGCGAAGGCCTGCCGTGATACGGGATCGTCGGGGACGTTCCAGTGCGACGCGAGATCGAGCCAGACGCGCGACAGGATCTGCGGATACGGTTCAGCGGGATATTTCTCCTCCGCCTCGGATTCGGCAAGCGCATAGGCTTCGAACACCTCGTCCCGCGTCGGAGGCGTCGGGGCGCGGGCGAGCAGCGGCGCCAACGCTTCGAGCAGCCCGGTCTCCCAGTCGATCAGCGTGCCGTAGCAATCGAAGCTCAGAACCTCAAAGTCGTTCAGTGAAGGGCGGGTGGCCATTCGCTAACTCCGTTGCTGGCCAGCCAGCCGAAGCCGCGTCGCGGCGAAGGCTGGTGGAGCTGAGGGGAATCGAACCCCTGACCTCTGCAGTGCGATTGCATAGAATGTGAGCGTTTTTCGCAGTTTTGCGTGCGTTTTGATCGGCAGACATCGAGTTCTGAAGCGAAAATAGAGCTGTTTGCGATACGCTGGCGATACGCTGAATGGTCCCAGCGTTAATGTCCGAAATGGGTGGAAAGCGGACATTGCACGCACCCGAAACTTATGCGCGAAGTAAATGATGCGCCGTTCGCAGCCAAAACGCTGAGTTGCCGATGGGCTCTTCAGAGAGACCGAGCAGTAGAAGAACTGCGGCCCCGATCACGGTTGCAGGGTGCAGCGCTCGGCGGCTTGCAAGGTCATACGCAGCGACTGATGCTATGAGGCAGAGGTAAATGTAGAGGAAGAAGCTGCTAATCTCCGGGATGCGCCCAATGGCTGCGCCAATGAGGCCGAGGCTGCCCAGAATTACCCAGCGCTTGTGATACTCTGGCCGATGTCGCAGCAGCATCGCTCCGCCTGCAAGTAGTCCGAACATCGCGAGGTCGGCGAGTTCGCCGTAATAGAACGACAGGGCAGCGTTGCCGTCGCCAGCGTAGTAGTCGTGAACAGTGTCTCGCGTCGCAACTATCGTGCCCAGCAGCAGCATCGGCAGGACCAGCCAGCCAGCGACCGATCCCACTTTGCGATGGATTTTCAGCCGCTTGGTCGCAGCAAGCACGGCCTGCGCCACCAGTAATCCCGTCCATGCGAAGAAGAATAATCCGTGGATGTGGACGACGAGTGGCTTCGAAAGGGTGCCACGAGCCATCGGCAGGAAGAACGTGCGTGAAAATCCCGTCAGCACGATGGCTGCGAAAATGACGACGAAGCCAATGAAATAGCCGTGCAGCTTGCGCGGAGCGCGTCGTGAACGCCGGGGCGTGGATTGAAGCCCAGCCTCCCCAAGGGCAGTCGAAAGCTGTTGCATAAAGCGTGTTCCCCCGCCGCAGGAGAGCATGACGCGCTAATGTCCGCAATGGGTCGAAAGCGGACATTAGCCTGGATGGCATGGTGGAGTTGGCCTTCGGCTGTTAGGCGGTATCCGCTTCACTCGAACCTGGCAGATCTAGGACCATCTCCGACTGCCAAGCTGTGCGATTGCACGACTGGAGCAGTTTTTCGCAGTTCGCGTCTTTTTAGCTCGGCATAAATGCCGTTTCGATCTCAAAATCGCGCGGTTTGCGATACGTGTGCGATACCCTTGTGAGACTGCAAGTTCGCGCGGGAAGCAGGTATTAGCTACAGCTTCGAGCGATCGGCGGGATTCCACGCCGCGGGTTCCACATTCCTACGGAGCAAGCGCAATCCCAAACCGGCTCCGGTGCCGACGGCAATCGCAATTGTGAGGTTGCTAACTACTGTCAAAATCATAGTCATGAAGAACAGCGCGCGGTCGCCCGCGCGGAGACTCATGCGTTCAGACCAGCGCGCCGGTTCGCTCATCAGCCACGCTGTCACGATGAGCAGACCAGCGAGGGCCGGCATGGTGAGATACCCAGCGAGCGGCGCTGCAACAAGGACCATGAGAAGGATCGCAGCGGCGTGAACAATACCGGCAACCGGGGTGCGTCCTCCAGCGCGGACGTTAGTAGCGGTTCTGGCGATCGCGCCGGTTGCCGGCAATCCTCCGAACAAGGGCGAGACAATGTTCGCGGCTCCCTGAGCCAGAAGTTCGGCATTGGAGCGGTGACTGCCGCCGATCATCCGGTCCGCCACGATCGCGGAGAGGAGCGATTCAACGGCCGCTAGAAAAGCGATCAAGAACGCTGACGGCAACAGCTCGCTGATCCGCGCAATGCTCAAATGCGGGATGTGAGGCAGCGGCAGTCCTGCGGGAAGAGCGCCGAAGCGAGAGTAGATCGTATCAACCGGCAGTGGGATCAGAGCGACCGCCGCGGAAGCGGCGGCGACAATAAGCAATGACCCCGGAAACCAAGGAATGCGATGCCGGAGAAGGCCGATACCGAAGATCGCGAATATCCCGATGGCCAGAGCCCATACATTCAATTGGCTACGTGCCGCCCACAAAGCCGGCAAGCCATGAATGAGATCTGCTGGCACTTGAGCGGCCGAGAAGCCGAGCACATCCTTTAGCTGACTCACTCCAATGATCAGTGCTATGCCGACGGTGAACCCTTCGATCACCGCCTCCGGCACGAGCGAGATGAACCGACCCGCACCTACGAGTCCGCCCACGACAAGTATGACGCCGGCGAGCAGCGTTGCGAGTAGCAGCCCATCGAAGCCAAACCGGGCGATGACCCCCGCGACCACCACGATGAATGCTCCCGTCGGGCCGCCGATTTGCACCTTGCCCCCGCCCAACAACGAGATGAGAAAGCCGCCAGTGATTGCGGTGACAAGCCCCGCTTGCGGAGTTGCGCCGGAGGCGATCGCAATAGCGATGCTGAGAGGCAGCGCGACGAGTGCGACCGTAATCCCCGCGAGCGCGTCGCCGAGGAAGAGGCGCCACGAATAGTCCTTCAGCGTTGTCAGAAGCTTGGGCTTCATCGCGTCCCGACCGTCGAGCTGACCGCACTCAAGGACGCGGTCGCCTTTGTGTCACTCGATCCTTATGGACGCCAAATGCCGGACGACGTTGTCATGGCCTGGCCGGCTCATCCGCATCGATAGTCACGGTCTCGGTGTGGCCGAGGCCCTGACTGTAATCGAGCACACAGAGATGCTTGCAGTCGGCTGCCATCGTCGCGACCTCGGCATCTTCGGGCGGCGCGAGGTCGGTCAGGTTGGGGTGCCGCTTCGCCAGAAGCTCCCACGCACGGCTGCGTTCGGCGAGGTCCATGACTTCGCGAACCGTGCAACCCGCATAGACAGCCTTGATGTCGCGCAGCTGTCCAGGCTCGCGAGCTACCGTGATCGCCACGCGGTTCTCGTGTGCGATGTTTTCGAACTTCTGGCTGGTGCGATAGATCAGGAAATAAACGCAGAATCCTCGGTTCGCGTAGCCGACAATCGTCGCTTGAGGCCACCCATCCGGCCGCACCGTTGCGATCGTCATGATCCGGTTCGCGTTCAGGATTTCAAGCGCAGGCTGTTCCATGCAGAAGCTCCCACAACGCGCGTTGTATAGTAGACTCCGGGGCGGCCGGACGATTTCGTGCCGCCCCTGCCCGTCACGCGGCGCGCTTCCATAGAGGCTGCAGTTCATTGTGCTGCGGGCAGGGCGCCACTGCACCCTGAGGAAGGCCAGCGAGCTCGTTCGCAAAACCGTGGTTCACATCGCGGTGGTGTGCCTCATCTGCGCGGACGACCAGCACAACATCGCGGAGCCTGGCATCGGCCGGAAGGCCCCAGTAGCGTTTCGCCAAGTCTGGTGCCGGCACATTTTCGGAGCGGCCCTCATCGATCTCAGCCAGATAGTGTGTGTAGCTGATGACCGCCTCCTCCTCGAAATAGCCGACGACGCGGTGAGCGGTCTTCGAACTGACGAGGTAAAGAGCGAAGAAGAAGCAGTAGAAGACCCACTGGACCCCGATGATGACAGCGCGCTCGAACAGCGTCGGCTGGCTGATCTCAATGAAGGTCATCAGGTGCATGCGCTCATTCTCGGCTTCGTCCATAAGCGTGCGAATCCACCCTTTGTCGTCGCACATGCGCCGCAGGCAGTGGAGGTGATTGATGGTCGCGCCGACCATTCCAGGAACCGCGGCGACGGTCTCTAGCACGACGGCGCGATGGCCGTAGCGCTCGGCGAAAAAGGTGTCAGCGGTCCAGCGAAGCAGCTTGGTGAAGCCATAGGCTACGCGGTCCGAAAGCCCTTTGGGCTGATGATGAACCGAGAGGTTGATGAAGGGGGCAGTCATGTTCAACTCCTTTTACTCGAGCGGCGGCCAATGACCGTTGCTGCGGGGCATGTAGAATCCGCTCCTCAACGCCCCTATCCGTAATGTTCCGTAAGCCGGTTGCGTCGGAAATAGGCTGACCGCCACTACGCAACCGAGCGCGTCAGCGGGCCCTGCCTGCATGACCCTCGACATCTTCGATTGCGCGATCAATGACGCGCAGAGAGCGCTGCCTTCCCTCGGCTTCAACTCTGCGACGATAGCGCTCGAGCCGGCGCGCGAGGTCCGCAATGCCGGGTTTGCGTTCATCGCTCATGGTGCGGTCAGGCTTATCCATTCCGCTTCGCAGGTAGCGCGACGCGCTCACACTTTTGGATAAGTAACTTTCCTAAGTGGCGTCGCAAACGCGAAACTGCCTTTGGGCTCGTGCATTGCTATGAGCCGTCACATGGATCAGCCAAGTTCCGAACAAGGGCCAGAAGCGGAAGCCCATCTGCGGTCTATTCTCGCCACCGTGCCGGACGCGATGGTTGTCATTGATGAGCATGGCAGCATTCTGTCATTCAGCGCCGCAGCCGAGAAAATGTTCGACTATCGGGAAGACGAAGTCGTTGGTCGAAATGTCAAGATGCTGATGCCGTCGCCAGACCGCGAGCGGCACGATCAGTATCTGACCAACTATCTCACGACCGGAAAGCGCAAGATCATCGGCATCGGCCGCGTCACGACGGGGCTGCACCGCGACGGCAGCACTTTCCCGATGGAGCTTTCGGTTGGCGAAGCCTGGCTTGGGAAACGGCGCATCTTTACCGGCTTCATCCGTGACCTCACTGAACGACAGCAGACCCTGCTTCGTCTGCAGGACTTACAATCGGAGCTCGCGCATGTGGGCCGTGTCAGCGAGATGGGGACACTTGCTTCATCCCTGGCGCACGAGCTCAACCAGCCGCTCACGGCCGTAGCCACCTATTGCGAAAGCGCCCGGGATCTTCTTGAGAACGACCCAGATGCAGAGACTCTGACGATGGTCAGAGAAGCGCTCGACGAAGCAGCAGAGCAGGCCGTGCGAGCGGGCCAAATCGTCCGACGGCTGCGCGATTTTATGAGCAACGGAGAAATGGAGAGGCGCGTCGAAAGTCTGCAACGCCTAATGAATGAGGCGAATGCGCTCGCCCTCGTCGGTTCTCGCGAGCACGGCATTGATGTTCAGCTGTCGCTGGATCCTCGTGCCGATCTGGTTTTCGTAGATCGCATCCAGGTTCAACAGGTCCTGGTCAATCTCATCCGCAATGCAATCGATGCCATGATGGACAGCAGGGTCCGTTCCCTGGCTATTCGCACCAGCCGTGAGGCGGACGACTTAGTTCGCGTCACCATCGAGGATACGGGCTCCGGCATCAACGAGGCGGTTGCGCCGCAACTCTTTCAGCCGTTCGTCACATCGAAGCAAAACGGCATGGGCATCGGCCTATCGATCTGCCGGACAATCGTAGAAGCACACGGCGGGCGGATCTGGTTCGAGCAGGGGTCGAATGGCGGCACGGCATTCCACTTCACGCTCCCAAGCGGAGACACAAAAGCATGACTGAGGATCGGCGGCTGGTTCATCTGGTCGATGATGATGACGCGATCCGGCGCTCCGTCGGCTTCGCCCTCAAGACGTCGGGCTTTCAGGTTCGCATCTACGAGAGCGGCAGCGAGCTGTTGAAGGCTGCGCCAGACCTCCAATCGGGTTGCATTCTGCTCGACATCCGCATGCCTGGAATGGACGGGCTTGAGGCCCAAGCGGCGCTAAGCGCCAAGGGCGTGACTCTGCCTGTGATCATCATGACGGGCCACGGTGATGTCAGTCTTGCGGTTCGAGCGATGAAAGCCGGAGCAGTCGATTTCATCGAGAAACCATTCCAAAAGGCGGTTCTGCTCAGCGCGATCGAACAGGGTTTTGCTCGCTTGAATCATTCGACCGCCAATCGCGAGCAAGCGCACGAAGCGGCGGTCAAATTGCAGCTGCTCACGCCCCGCGAACGTGAAGTGCTCGACGGCCTCGCAAAGGGCCTTCCGAACAAATCGATCGGCTACGACCTCAACATCAGTCCACGAACAGTCGAGATTCATCGCGCCAATTTGATGAGCAAGTTGGGAGTGAAGAGCCTGTCCGAAGCGCTGCGGATCGCGTTCGCAGCGGAGAGCGGAGAGCCAGGCTAAGGAACATTACATATAGAGCGCTCGAGTCCCGTTCGCCATTTTGAGTTGCACAAGCACTTGAAGTGGAGTCAGATAGATGACGGGTCGCCAAACTCATGAGCAGCTGCTTTCTCAAGGCGAGATTGTAAGCGCGCCTGCGGATCGTGCCTGCCGGGATCAGAGCTTCGAACTTCCAGTTCCTATCTACATAGCGATGGCGACGATGTTCACCGGCTTTGTCGCCGTGCTCGGTCTCGCTTTTAGAGGCGGCCACATGGCTGTCGTGGTTGGTGTCATATTCGCTTTCATCGCTGCCTTCTTTGCGGTTCCGGCACTGTTCCCTCGCATTGCAGCGCGAGAGACCAGCACGAGGGCGCTGAGTTGGTCTGAGTTTGCCGACCGCGGTATCATGACCGCTACCGGTCATTCGACCGCACGCGAGGCGACCACGCTTGTTTTGCTGCTCCCGTTTCTCATTCTGATGTTCGGCATCGCTGTCGTGACGATCGCATCCTTGGTCTGAGTTGTTGGCGGGGAGCAGTGCCCGATCGCCGCTCGATTCTGTGTTCTGGAGGTCAATGATGGACGACCAACGCTACTATTGTCGTAGAGTGACCGAGGAACAGATTGCTGCACTCGCCTCCGAGGACGCGCGAGTCAGGCGCGTGCACATTGAAATGGCAGGCCGATACCGTGACCTCGTGCGTAGCGTGACGTCTCGCGGAGAAGGCGAACTTCGGTTGGTGCCGCAGGACCGAGAAGTATCGAACGTCGGTCTTGGCGTTTGAAATTGCGCTCAGATAAGAAGCAACGTCTCGTAATGAACAGGGGAGCCGCTTGTGAACGACGCCGAGCTTAGCCGACCATCGGTGGATCCCGTCAGCGACATCTTGAAGTGGGTGCTGCTCGTAACCGCGATCCTCTGTTTCGCACTTCTCGGATGGGCAACCGTGAAGACATACGAGAACGCCCCGCCGCACCCACAAGCGTTCACCGATACCGCGGGCAATGTGATCATGTCCGCCGACGACATCGTCGCCGGCAAGGGCGGCTTCCAAAAAGCCGATCTCATGGATTACGGCAGCATCTACGGCATGGGCTCCTATTTCGGGGAGGATTATACCGCTTCGACGCTCGTTCGCCTCGGGGTGCTTACCAAACAGAGCCTCGCGAACTCTGCCGCCACGCCGCCGGGCACCATTGCGCCAGGCAACAAGTCGCTCGCTACTACAGGCCCCGCCGGGACACCCCCTGCGCCCACCACGCCTTCGGCGACTTCGCCAGCGGTTGCACTAGCCGACGCGGCTGCCGCAGCGACGATGCAAAAGCAGCTGCAAGGCATCGACCTGACTCAAGCAAGGGTTGTTCTGCCAGATGCCGTCGCCCAGGCGGTCCGCGGCGTTCAAGGCGAGCTCACGACGAAACTCAACACGGTCAATCTGTCTGCGGGCTGGGTGCCGGCCAAGAGCTTAAACCCTACGCTTCGGAAGCAGACCGCCGACTTCATTATCTATTCTGCGATTACGACTGTCGCGCGCCGACCGGCCCATTCGAGCACATCGTGGACCGAGAACTGGCCCTATGAGCCGTCGGTCGGCAACACCCCGACCACGAACACCTTCCAGTGGACATGGATCAGCTTCTGCTTCACCTTCTTCGCGATGGGCTTCGTGCTGTGGCTCTACCGGGCCTATCTCGACCATCCCGACGATGCGCCGATGGAGCGCGGTCTCGCCGTCTACCGCGCTCTGACACCGAGCCAGAACAAGACTGGCAAATATTTCATCGTCGTCGCGCTCGTGTTCCTTGCATCGCAGGGCGCCGGTGCGATCATGGCGCACTCTTATTATGAGCGGGAGACCTTCTACGGCGTCCAGCTCAACTACATCCTGCCGTTCAACTTCTTGCGCAGCTTCCATTTGCAGGCGCCGATCATTTGGATCGGGCTCGGTTGGATCGCGAGCGGTCTGTTTATCGCTCCGGCAATCGCCGGCGGACGCGAAGCCAAGGGCCAGGGCTTTCTAGTCGACCTGCTGTTCTGGGTCTCGCTGTTCGTCGTCGCCGCCGCCCTTCTCGGCAATTACCTGGGCATCCAGGGTGTGATCGACAAAGGCTGGTTCTGGTTCGGGAACCAGGGCCTGTCCTACATTCAGCTCGGCCGCTTCTGGCAAATATTGTTTTTCGTCGCGCTGCTAAGCTGGAGCGGCCTGATGTTTCGAGCGCTTTGGCCGAGCCGGGAGACGGTCGTCGAGGCGACGCGGCAATTCTGGAGCGGAGCGATCCGACTGGAGCACCTGATCTGGGCGGCCACGATCAACGTCGCCGTTCTCTACATCTTCGGGATGATCCCGCTGACCGGGATTGAGAAGTCGTTCACGATCACCGACTTCTGGCGTTGGTGGGTCGTCCACCTGTGGGTCGAGCAGTCGTTCGAGTTCTTCGCAGTCGCGATGAGTGCCTATCTGCTGATGTCGCTCGGGCTCGTGTCTCGCAAGCTTGCCGAACGATCGGTCTATTTGGAGCTCATCCTGATCTTTTTGGGCGGCGTGCTCGGCACCGGGCATCACCTCTACTGGGGTGGTGGCCCCGGCATGTGGGTGCCGCTAGGAAGCATGTTCTCCTTCATCGAAGTCCTGCCGCTCGTGCTGCTGATCCTCGAAGCAATTTCGCAGCACCGCCTCATCAAAGGCGCCGCGACCTTCGATTATGGCCTCGCCTATCTTTACATCCTGGGCTCGGCGTTCTGGAATTTCGTCGGCGCCGGTGTGTTTGGCGGCGGCACGCTCAATGCGCCGCTGGTGAACTACTACGAGCACGGAACCTTCCTGACGCTCAATCACGCGCACACTTCGCTGTTCGGCGCCTTCGGCTTGCTTGCCCTTGGCCTGATCTACTTCTGTCTGCGCTACCGTGCTGGGCCAGGTGCGAAGTTCAATGAAACGCCCGGCCGGATCGCCTTCTGGTGCTACAATGGCGGGCTTGTGATGTGGATCTTCCTACACTTTTTCCCGATCGGGTGGCCACAGCTGAACGCGGTCTATGAGCACGGATACGCATGGGCTCGTAGTCAGGCGTTCTATGACCAGACACTATTCTGGCAGTGGATGCGCCTGCCAGGCGACGTGGTTTTCTCCGCCGGCGGACTGATCATGGGATGGGATTTTCTGATGAAGCTCCGTGCGCCGCGGGGCAGCGTGAAAGAGTCGGATGCGCGACCTGCCGCCGTTCATCGGTGATTTGTGTAGGATGGCGCTGGGTTGATGACGGAGCGGAAAACCGGCGCGCCTAAAGCCCCGACTGTCACCCGCGGCGAGCAAATGCTGGCCTTACGTAAGCGCCGAATGGCGGCAGCTCCTCCGATCCTTCGGGGGGGCTTCCGTCCGTTCTTTTTCGGTGCTGCAGCGTGGGGAGTTATCGCGCTGGCGTTGTGGCTTTGCAGCCTTGCCGGTCTGTTTCAGCTGCCTACGGCACTCGAACCGGTAGCTTGGCACCGGCACGAAATGATCTTCGGATTTATTGGCGCGGCGGTCGCAGGCTTTCTTCTGACAGCCATTCCCAACTGGACAGGCCGCCTGCCAATCGCAGGCAGACCGCTGCTCGCGCTGTTCTCACTCTGGGCAGCAGCGCGAATTGGCCTCCTATTCTCAACCGTCGTCGGGATCTTGCCTGCAGCGATCCTGGATGTGGGATTCTTTGCAACGCTGACAGCAGTGGGTGCCCGCGAAGTCCTGGCGGCGAAGAACCGGAATGTGCCGATTATAGTGATGGCGCTGCTCTTCACTCTTGTAGACGCGGCTGACTACGCCGGGAGTGAAGGACTGATGTGGGACGTTGGATGGCAGGCGGCGATTGCACTTGTGATCATCATGATCTCAGTAATCGGCGGACGCATCATCCCTTCCTTCACGCGCAACTGGATGGCGAAGCAGGGCGAAAAGGAGGGCCTCCCGACGCAACCGGCGCCACTGGATGTTCTCGTTATCGCCGGAACGGTCATCTGCCTTCTTTTCTGGCTGGTGCTTCCCGGCAATCAGCTGACCGGCTTACTACTAATCCTCGCTGCTGCCCTCCAGCTCCTTCGACTGTCGCGCTGGGGCGGAATGCGGGCGATGAGTGATCCGCTCGTCCTCATCTTGCATGTTGGTTATGCATGGATCCCGGCAGGCCTCCTGCTCCTCGGTCTTAGCGTCGGAGGCTTCGACGTTCCGAGAAGCGCCGCAGTCCACGCATTAACAGCCGGAGCGATGACGACGATGGTTTTGGCCGTCATGACACGAGCGACGCTGGGCCACACCGGACGCACTTTGAAAGCGAATAGACCAACTGTCGTGCTCTACATCTCTGTGACCATCGGTGCTCTCGTTCGGATAGCCGCATCCCTCGGTCTCGGTCCGTATCGTTTGCTGCTCGACATCGGCGGTTTCGCATGGATTGCCGCGCTCGCCCTTTTCCTTGCCATCTACGGTCCGATGCTCTGGCAAGCCCGCGCCGAATAATTCCTTGCAGAAAGCGGCCCGGCAGTATTCCCGCCGAGCCGCTCGGAGCGAAGATCGCGCTCAACCTCCGCGACGGGAGCGCGAACCTCCAGGCCAGAATTTAACGCCTCTCGCGAATGAGTCTAGTTGCAGATAACGCCTGGTCCCTCTCCAACGAAATGACTCTGCCGGAACTCGCGTCTGTGTCATTGTGGATAAGTTCTGGCTGACGACTCGCGTGGGGCAAGCCCTCTGCCATGGACGGGGGAAGGCGCATGCGAGACGCCGATTACTTCGCCGAGCGAGCGGCACAGGAGCTTCGAGCGGCAATGCGTTCCTCGGACCGGCGGGTTCGCGAATTGCATCTGGAACTATCGGACGCCTACGCTTTCAGGTTGCGGGAAGCCCAACGTGAGCTCCGCGACGCGGCGTCCCCGCCGATTGATTGCGTGGCATAAGCAGCGGCTGGCCTTCGTCACCGCTTGCGCAATTCATCGCGAATCTCGCTTAGAAGCTGCACCTCCGTAGGGCCTCCCGCGTCGTCACCGCGGCGCATCATTTTGCTCGCTGACCGCACGAGCAAGAAGATGATGAAGGCCAAGATTAGGAAGTTGATCAAGACCGAGACAAACTGGCCCCAACCAAGGACCGCAACGCCGGCGGTCTTTAGATCAACATAGCTTGTAGGGTTGCCCTTGAAGCCGTGGGGTAGATGTAACATTCTCAAGCAAGCCGGCGCCGCCCAAACCGCCAATCGTGCCGAGCAATCCGCCAAGTCCGCCCCCCAGGGAAGGAAATGCGCTTGACGCCGACGCGGGTTCGCTGGCGGCAACTGGATTTTGGAAGTCCGAGAGAATGGACGGCAACAACGCCGACGCTCCGGCCTCTGCCGTCGCTGGATCCACTCCGAGTTGACGCGAGATGGCGTCTACCGCGCCAGTCTGCTGCAGCATCTGATTTATGTTCATGTTCGTCTCTCCTGCTGAATGAGGACACGCCGTGCTTTTAGACGGCCGCTCCGCAGGCGACGACGAAGAAGCCGGACGGCTATGAGACGATGAAGGTGATCTTCAACGTCACGCGCCATTCCGTAACCTTGTTGTCACGGATGACGGCCTTGGTGCCTTGGACCCAAGCTTCCTGAATGCCATGAATGGTCTCGGCGGCTTTCGCGATGCCGTCGCGAACTGCTGCCTCGATGCTCTCCGTGGAGCTTGAGATGATCTCGAGGGTCTTGGCTACTGCCATTGGTGATCTCCTGTTCAAACTGGCACGCGCCTGATCCAGGTTAGAGTCAACAGCAGTGCGACGATGCGGTGTCGTGAAGCTGTAAGTGCCCGGTCGCCGCATGCCGGCAGCGAGCGCGAGCGTTCTACGGCTGCTTGGTGCGCAGCAACATCGAAACATCGTATCCCATGTTTCGCACTCGGTCGATCAAAGCTTCCACCTTGCCTTTTGCTGGTGTCGGCTCTCGTGAGAGGATCCAGAGGTAGCGACCAGAAGGTTCGCCGACCACGGACCAGCTATAATCGTCAGCATGATCGAGCACCCAGTAATCACCGTAAAACGGGCCGAAGAAGCTGACCTTGAGCTTCGCGTTCGAAGATGAATCAACGATCTTCGCTCGTCCCTGCGCTTCGGCGATTTTTCCGTCGGGCTTACGGCACCGATTGGTTACCGCAATGGTCCCGTCGAAACGCAGTGAGTAATCCGCGGTGACTCCTTCGCAGCCCTTCTGAAAGCTTTGTTCGTAGCGAGCGATCTCGAACCAGCGACCGAGGTATCGCTGCAATTCGACCGGTTTGGCAGGTTCCGGCACTGCATGGTTGCCTACCGGATGGCGCTGCAACAGGGTAGCGCATCCAGCGATCGCGAGTCCGGTGCCGACCAGTGCCGCGGCACCCCACAGCTTCTGTGTTGTTTTCATGCTGGCTCAACTGGAGCGCCGGGTCACTGTTCCCGATACCGCATAGTTAGAGCACGTCGCATCCACTTAGTGGATGGGTGTTCGCCTGGAGCACCGCCTGTCAGGCGGCATCCGGTTCGCGCCAGCGCCCGAGGACCTCTCCTATCCGGCCTATCGGCAGTGCGATTGCATGGAGCGCGATCGTTTTTCGCGGTTTCGCGTGCGATTTAGGATCGCGCCTGGATAATTCGACTCGAAAATCTCGTCACTTGCGATACGCTCGTGATACGCTTGCACATGATATCAAAGGTCCGTGGGCGTCCGGTCGGAGCATCATTTTGATTCGATAATCGACCGTATTCGCGCCGCCAGCTTGTCCATTGAGAATGGCTTACTCATGACTTCCATGCGGGGCTCCAGATGGCCGTTGGTGATGGCTGCGTTCTCCGCATAGCCGGTGATAAACAGCACCTTGAGCTTGGGGCGCTTGGCACGAGCAAGGTCCGCCATTTCCTTGCCGTTCATACCGCCGGGCAGGCCGACGTCGGTGATCAACAAGTCGATGTTCACGTCGGATTCGAGGATCTTCAGGCCTGACGCCGCATCGGCGACCTCTATTGCGCGGTAGCCGAGCTCCGAGAGCGTGTCGCCGATCAGCATTCGAATAGTTGGTTCATCGTCCACGACGAGGACGGTCTCGCCTTCGCCGGCTCGGGGGAGTTCGGCCGCTTCCGCGTCGAGGCGCTTCTCCTCCGACTTTCCAACATGCCGCGGCAGGTAGATCTTGACGGTGGTGCCCTGCCCGAGCTCCGAATAGATCCGCGCCTGTCCGTTGGACTGTTTGGCAAAGCCGTAGACCATCGAAAGCCCAAGCCCGGTTCCCTGTCCGGTCGGCTTGGTGGTGAAGAACGGATCGAACGCCTTTGCAACCGTATCGGCAGACATGCCCGCCCCGGTGTCGGTCACGCAAATCGCGACATACTGACCGCGCTCCATGTCGCGCTCCTTCGCCGCCGCGTCGTCCACCCAGGTGTTGGCGGTTTCAAGCGTCAGCGTGCCACCCTTAGGCATGGCATCGCGAGCGTTGATGCAGAGGTTCAGAATGGCATTCTCGAGCTGATTGGAATCACAAACACAATTCCAGAGACCTGCGGCGAGCACTGTCTCCATGTGCAGGTTCGGACCCACCGTCCTGCGGATCAACTCCTCCATGCTGCTGACGAGCGAGTTCACATTCACCACCGTTGGCTGGAGTGTCTGCCGACGGGCAAAGGCAAGCAGCCGGTGAGTCAGCGTAGCTGCGCGTGCGGCCGCGCCCTGCGCAGCCGTGATGTAACGTTCCAGTTCGTTGATGCGACCTTGGGCGAGACGGATTTTAACCAGATCGAGGCTGCCGGTGATGCCGGTCAGCAGGTTGTTGAAGTCATGGGCGAGGCCACCGGTAAGCTGGCCGACCGCTTCCATCTTCTGGGCCTGAAACAGCGCCTCCTGCGAGCGCTCCAGTTCAAGCTGTGCTTCGCGGCGCTCCGTTAGATCGCGGGTGACTTTGGCGAATCCGACAACCTGTCCGCGCTCAATGATCGGATCGATGACCACGCTGGCCCAAAACCTGCTGCCGTCTTTGCGCAGTCGCCATCCTTCAGCCGTGAACCGCCCTTCGCGCCGCGCCGTTTCCAGCGCCTTCTTCGGAAGTTCCCGTTTTAGGTCCTCCGGCGTGTAGAAACGCGAGAAATGCTCTCCCAGAATTTCGTCAGGAGTATAGCCCTTGATGCGCTCGGCGCCGGGGTTCCAGCTCGAAACATAGCCTTCATCGTCCAGCATAAAAATGGCGTAATCGACAACCGATTGAACCAGACGCTGGTAAAGCGCGGCGTCGATGCCCTGCGCCGACCTATTCCCACGGGCCAAACCATAATTCCAATCAGATCAGGGTGCGCGAAGCAGCGAATCAAACGAACGGGGTGCGCACCAACTCGGTTCCAAAAAATAGGCGCCGGCGGCGCGCCTCGCCACTCAAGGCGTATAGCACAGCATCAGTGCGGCTCGGACTTCGCTCAACCGAATGCGAATCGCGCGTCCCGCCCCTAAGGCTGCTTGGTATAAATCAGCTGCTTCGTGTCATAGCCGAGCCCCTGCGCCCGGCTGACGAGCTCCTCAATCGCTGCTTGGCCTAGGTTGGACCGGCGCGAAAGAATCCACAGATAGCGGCCACTCGGTTCGCCGACGATTGACCAGCTGTAATCGTCTGCGTGATCCAAGACCCAATAATCGCCGTAGAAAGGCCCGAAGAAGCTGACTTTGAGCTTCGCGTTCGTGCTCCGATCAACGATCTTCGCCCGGCCTCGTGCTTCTTTGATGCTGCCGTCACCTCGGCGGCAGCGATTTACGACATTGATGCTGCCGTCCGATCCGAGACTGTAAGTGGCCGTTACCCCGCCTGCGCATGATCGTTCAAACCGCTGGTCGTATCTGGCGATCTCGAACCACACACCGATATAGCGCTGGAGGTGCACGGACTTCGCAGGCTCGGGCACACTCGTGTTGCCGATCGGGTGCCGACCAATCAGGAACGCAGCGCCGACGGCAGCCGCGGCGGTGGCGGCGCCTATGCCGATCCACGTCTTCGTTGATGCTCTCATTGTTTCGCGGCAACGCGGTGATCCGACCGGCCGTTCCCACGATGCGTTAGTGTTCGATCTCCCTGAGAGGGTCATGCCCCCAGTTCATCAGCGAATGGCGCCATCGGGAGCTTACGACATTGGCAGGCTGCTGGGCACGGTGGCGTCTTACGAATCCAACCACCTTGCGCATGTGGGCGTAATCATCGGCAGCAAGGCCCGTATTGCCGTGCCGAAGCAGCCTCACAATTCGGCGGCCGCTTGCGTGGCCTACACTCTCGCTGGCAGCATCGCCCTTCTTCCACCCGACCTTCTGGCTTTCCGGCGTGCTTAGCCAATCTTCGAGTTCATCGGCTGTCATGTTCACCGCCGCTGCGAAGTCGCTGATAATCTTAGCGTTCCGGTCCACTCCGCTGCGTGCTCCTTCGCCCAGTGCAGATCAGCCTTCAGCTCGTAACGCCGCTGGAACCAACCACCAAACATCGCGTTCGCGCCCAAGCATTTATGTCGCTGCGGCCTTGTTTGGCCGGCCCACCAATTGATGAAATTATTTCAGAACTGCATCGGGGAGGTCGCAGGGAAGGAGAAAGATGACGGCGAAACACGAACTCCTAAACGATGGCGGCCCAGTGTCGTCCGGCTTGCCAGCGTTGGACTACATCCTGTCCGGCGGCTTTGCCGCTCGCCGCGTCCATTTGCTCGAAGGAGAGCCTGGCGCGGGGAAGACGACGCTTGGCTTGCAGTTTCTGCTTGAGGGCCGCGCAAAGGGTGAACGCTGTCTCTACATCACGCTTTCGGAGAGCAAGGAGGAGCTGACGCATGTCGCCGCTTCCCACGGCTGGTCGCTCGACGGCATTGAAATTTTCGAGCTCATTCCCCCAGAACTGAGCCTCGACCCCGATCGAGAGCAATCGATTGTCTACGCATCAGACCTGGAGCTCGGTGAGACCGTGCAGCTCGTCAAGAACGAGGTCGAGCGCGTTGCGCCTGCGCGGGTCGTATTCGACAGCTTGTCGGAGATTCGCCTTCTCGCTCAGGGCGCGCTTCGCTTCCGGCGCCAGGTGTTGGCACTCAAGCACTTCTTCGCGCAACATGGCTGCACGGTGCTGTTCCTTGACGATTTAACTGAAACTATCGACGATTTGAGCCTCCATAGCCTGGCCCACGGTGTTGTGCGTCTCGAACAGCTTGCCATGAACTACGGCGCCGAGCGCCGGCGACTGCGCGTGCACAAGATGCGCGGACGCAAGTTCCATGGCGGGTATCACGACTTCGTCATCCGCAAGGGCGGGCTCGAGATTTTCCCGCGCTTGGTTGCGAGCGATCATCCCGAGGGAGGCCATAAGTTCAAACAAGCTCATAGCAGCGTTCCTGCGCTGGACTCGCTTGTCGGCGGAGGCTTGGATTATGGCACCTGCACGCTTGTCATCGGCCCGTCAGGGACCGGCAAGTCCACGCTCGGATTGCTCTATGCCTATGCGGGAATGCAAAAAGGCGAGAAGGCGCTCATCATCAGCTTCGATGAGACGGGGGGGATCTTTCGGCGCCGAGCCAGCGGTGTCGGTATGGACACGAAGGCGTTCGAGGACGGCGGTCAGCTCTTCTACAGACAAGTGGATCCTGCGGAGCTGTCACCCGGCGAGTTGACCGGCCTCATCCGTCATTACGTGGAAGATGAGGGCGTCTGCATCGTCGTCCTCGACTCCCTGTCAGGGTATCAGCAGGCGATGCCCGAGGAGAACTTCCTGCTCCTCCAGATGCACGAGATTCTGACCTACCTGAACCAGCAGAATGTCCTGACCTTCCTGATCCTGACACAGGCGGGAATGATCGGTCAGATGCAAAACCCGCTCGACCTCACCTACCTGTCTGATTCTGTCCTGCTGCTGCGATATTTCGAGGCCGAAGGCGAAGTCCGGCGGGCAATCTCGGCCGTCAAAAAGAGGACCGGGAGCCATGAGCCTTCGATTCGAGAGTTCAGGATCACCGCGGACGGCCTTGACGTCGGGCCGCGATTGGAGGGCTTCCGCGGCGTTCTGACGGGCACGCCGCAGTATGTCGGCACTGACGCGCTCATGATCAAAACTGGCGCTGCCTCGTAGGTGCGAAAGTGAGGCGCTTCCTCGTAGTCGCGCCCGCTGGTCGGGATGCGCACGTCATTCAGCAGCTACTGGAGAGCGCCGGTCTTGAAGCTGTGGTCGATAGTGACGGCGAGCAGCTTTTTTCCGCGCTGCCGGACGGCCTGTCGGCGGGCGCCGTCGTTACGGACGACGCGCTCAACCGAATAGATCGCAGTCGTTTTATTCAAGCGATTGCAGACCAGCCGCCCTGGTCCGACTTCCCTTTCCTCCTGCTCGTGCGCCGCGGCGCTGAGCGCGAAGGACCGAAAGAGGTCGAATCGAAGATGAACGCGACCATCCTGGAACGGCCGCTCCATCCCGCGTCATTGATCAGCGCAGCGCGAGCGGCCGTTCGAGCGCGAGATCGGCAACGGCTTGGTGCCGAACACCTGGAGGAACGCAATCAAGCCGAGAAGAAGCTGCGCGAGTTCGCGGAAACATTGGAACAGAAGGTAGCGGAGCGGACGAAGGAGCTCGCAGCAGCAAATGACAGACTCACTGCAGAGATTGCCGAGCGCGAAAAGGCCGAGGCGCGGCTGGTTCAAGCACAAAAGATGGAGGCCATCGGTCAGCTGACGGGTGGAGTGGCGCACGACTTCAACAATCTTTTGACCGTGATCGTCGGGTCGCTCGACCTGGTGCTCCGTAAGAGCGAAGACGATGCCGTTCTGCGCCTGGTCCGCAATGCACTTCAGGCGGCCGAGCGCGGCTCCAATTTAACTTCACAGCTGCTTGCATTCTCACGGCGACAACGTCTCTCGCCGGTCGCTCTCGACATTAATGCGGTGATCTACGGCATGCGCGACCTGCTCGTGCGAAGCATCGGACCGCAGGTGGAGATTGGGACGGAACTCCAGCACGACGTTTGGCCGGCCCTTGCTGACCCGACTCAGCTCGAAGTGATGCTTCTGAACCTCACGATCAATGCGCGCGACGCGATGGCCGGCGCGGGACAAATCGTAATCGGCACGAAGAATATAACGACTCTACCCGAATGGTTGGCAGCAGAGCTAGACGAGGGCGAGTATGTTTGCATCAGCGTCTCCGACAACGGCCCCGGAATGCCGCCTGATGTGCTCGCGCATGCGTTCGAGCCGTTCTTCACAACGAAACCGCATGGTAAGGGAACAGGCCTCGGACTTGCTCAACTCTATGGCTTCGCCAAGCAGTCAGGCGGGGCTGCCAGGATCGAGAGTAAGGTTGGTCATGGGACGACGGTCTCCATCTATCTTCCGCGGACGCATGAGCGGGTCACCCAGGACGCACTCTTGCGAACCAAAACGCACGCGCGCCGCCGTGCGAAAATAATGGTGCTGGACGATGACCAAGACGTTCGCACCGTCACCTTCGAAACGGTCAAGGAACTTGGATATGAAGTTGTCGCACTCGGCGATCCCGTCGAGGCGCTCAATCGATTGAGCGATGAGCGCTTCGATTTATTGATCACGGATGTTGCCATGCCGGCGATGACCGGCGTCGAAGTCGCCCGGCATATGCGCTCCGCTGGCAATGCGATCCCGATCCTTTTCTGTAGCGGCTACGCCGATGTGCAGGCATTCGGCGAGGAGCTGGCGGAAGAAGTCGTGCTTAGAAAGCCGTTTCGACTGACCGACATCGCCGCTCGGATTGAAGCCGCGCTCGAACCATCAACTGTCAACGCACCGGTTAGCGCCTGAGCTATCTAGAACGAACGGAGAACATCGCTTAGCTGTTGTGGCATGGGCAGCCGCCGCTTCGAGACGATCTACGACTTCACCAGAAATGATGCAGTGGCGTGCGTGCGGTGCTCCGTGTGCGGCCATGAGCGCCGATTTGATGGGATGGAGCTGGTATATCTGTTCGGCGGCCCTGTGCCTCTCCAGCGGGCCGGCAAACGCTTCAAATGTATGGGGTGCGGTAGCCGCGGTGCCAAAATCGCCGCCCTTCCGAAAGCGTAGGTAGGAGAGCTAACGTCACAGCCATCATCTCCTCCTTCATGCCTTCCCTTTGCAGCTGGTCGAACCTCATGCGGTTCACCGGGAGCGATTTTGTTCTTCCGCCTCAAGCTTGGCAATGTCAGCTTCACCCTCGTTTGCCATTTGCCTTAAGGTCTCCGCAACACGGCTGTCATTGGTCGTCCGTGCAAGCCGGCGGCACTGCTCCACGCGAGCCCGCATTTTCGCGATCACTTCTTCACCCACGCTGCCGGAATGCATGCGCGCTCCGGCCGTTCCGCCGCTGTTTGGTCGTCGGCCACAAATCTCTGGTGAGTGTTGCCAGAATAACTCGGAAGCCACACGCCGCGGAAGTGGATGGGCCTAAGGCTGAAACGCGCGCCTGTTAGGCGGCATCCGGTTCAAGCAGTCGTTTGATCTGTAGGACATCCGAACCTTGCTCGGTTTCGGGTTACCGATTCAATGCAAGCTTAAAGCGGTATACCAAAATCGTGCAAGGTTTCGGTGACCGTCCGATCAATGCTCGACCAGTTGCGTTAGCTCGCTCGACAAATTCCCGCTCGGTGCATCCTGCGCCCACCAGAATAGCACTCGTCCGTCGCTAACCTCGGCAAGACGATTGCCGATATTCCGTTTCTCGCGGTTCTCCTGATTCTCGGCTCTGTCCGCACCCTTGTATTCGATGACGAGCACGCGACCGTCAGTGAGTTCGGCGATGAAGTCGGGGTAGAAACGGTCAGTCGCGGTGGGCAACCAGTATGACCAATAGGTGCGATCGACATTGCGCACCCAGTGCTTCACGGCTGGATGGTCGTCGATGGTCACTGCGCACTGCCATTCCTCGCCGCCGTGCTTGAGGTCGCCGACTTGAGCGAAGAGGTGCTTCCTGGGGCGCCAGCCGCCACTGTAGGGCGTCCGCGGATCGTAGCCGTTCTTTGAGAAGCTGAACCCGTTCTCTCCGATCTCCAGCGCAGGGAGCATGTCGCCGAGGATCAGCTGCATGCCCCTTTCACCGGCCGCGGCACGAAGCTCGCGAACGCGGGACGCGATTGCCCGCCGGAGCGCATATTTGCCTCGCACGAGCTGCGCCAAGGCGATGCGTTGCTCCAGCCGCTCGACAACCCTGCGGCAGTATTCGAGGAAGATCGGCTGCGAGACATCGGCCTGGCGGGTGGTGCGATCGAGCCAGCGCGACAGTGCCGAGGCATCCCAATCCGTGGCGTCGTCAAGAGCCAGCTCTCGATCGGCATCGATGCGCTCCCAAACAATATGATCGCCGTCCACATCCATCTCGAAGGTGTCGGGGCGCTCGGTCAGGGCAAAGCCGGGAAGATCGGCGTCCACTTGCCGAAGATCCCAGCCTCCAACGTCAACGAGCGTTTCGGGGTAGGCGATCTCCAGCTGCCCTTCGCGTTCAATGGCAAGCCGCGGCACATTGATCGTGGCACCCTTTTCCGCTGGCGACTGACTGATGGCACGCCTTGCGATGAAAGCATCGACCGCGGCTTCCGGTTGAAGATCGTCGGTCGCAATGACCTGCGCGACTTCACGGAGCACCTCGTCTGGCGCGTCCCGGTCAAAAGTGACTGCCACCCCTCCGCTCCCGTCTTCGACGATACGGGTGGCCGCGATCATTGCCTGTGACCAGCCGGACTGGTCCGGCCGCTCGGCGAGCGTCAGCACCGGCAACTGCGGATGCTCCTCGAACAAGCCAGTGGTCGGCCGCGTGTAATCGAACTCGGCTGGTTGCTCGACGATCGCGGCCAACGCGGTTTGCTCGTCGAAGCCCATGTCCACCAGCCGGTCGCGAAGCCCTTCGGCGGCCTCGAAGAAGTTCTTCTCGGACACATGGGCGTAAGCGCGGTTCAGTTCCTCCGAGGAGCGTCTCGTTGCGAAAGGCATGCGCAGCACGCGGCCGAGGAGTTGCTCGACGGCGCCGTGGCTGCGAATGCTGGCGAGCGAGCAGAAGACATAAGCGAATGAGCAGTCCCAGCCTTCCTTGAGCGCGTCGATCGTGATGACATGCTCGATCTTGCAGGCCGGATCGAAGAGGTTGACGCCGTCGAGCTCGCGCTGATTGCCGGTCGCTACGGCAATATGGTCTTCGGGGATGCGGCAGTCGTCGATCAGGTGCTGGCGCAGTGCCTCAACCGTCGCGTCGGCATGTTCAGTCGCAGGTTGCGCCTGATAGAGCGCGATCGGCCGAATGCCGCCACCGTCGCGCTTCGCGATGCCTTCCAGCCAGGCGCGGTTATCGATCGCATGCGCGACAGCTGCCTGCCAGCTGCCATGCTGCGACAGGTGGATCGGCAGCTTGATCATATCGGCTGCCTTGAGCTCCGCAGCCGTGGCGGAGACGATCACATTCGACCGCACCGGCGTTGCGGTGAACTCGACCACCGCAGCAGGTCCAATCCTCCCGATCGTCTCGGCGGAAAGCGTCGAAGTGAAGTTGTGGGCCTCATCGATGATGAGCAGCGGCCGATGCAGCTTGAGCAGGTTGGCGAAGCTCGCAGTCGCCTTCCCGCGCCTGGGGCCGTCCTCGTGAACAGCAAGGTCGGCGCTCGCCGGAACTGATGTGAAGTGCGGCTCCAACTCCTCGTCGTCGCGATAGACATTTCGGTCCGCAACATTGTTGACGCGGAACGATTGAACGGTCGCGACCACGATCGTCGTGCGATCAGCAAGGTCCTGCGGTCGGATTTGCCGTCGCTCGTCGATGCCGAGCACGCGCACCGAGGAGCCGAACTTATCTTCGAGTGCTTGCCTGTATGGGTGACCCGGCGTTTTCAGCGCGTCGAGTGTCTGATCGCCGATCGTCGTGGACGTCACCAGCCAAAGCACCAATGGGTGCTGCTGCGTCAGGTAGGTGTCGCGTGCGATGCCGATTGCGTGAGCCGCAAGCAGGGTCTTCCCGCCGCCCGTAGGGAGCCTCAGACAGCAATAGGGAGCGTCAGGGAGGCCGGGGAGAGAGTGATAGGCGGCCGCGTAGGCCCCCGGCTCCCCAACCTGGCATGCGTCTCGATACGCCTGGTCGTGCGCTTTGATCGCCGCTGCATCGAGGAAGGTGCGCAGCGCGTCGAGTGCACGCTCCTGATAGGGCTTGAGCTGCATCAGCGTGCCCTCACATCGTATGGGGTCTGCTTAAAGGTCACCCCGGCTTCCTTGAGCCGTGCGGCTCCCAGGCGGCTCGCCTCCCCGTAGATCACCGTCGGACCCGACCAGCCGCCTGCATCGTCGCGCAGACGGGCAAGCAGCGCCGAGGTCAGAACATTACCACCGCTCACGCTGCGATCGCCGAGGATGCCGTTGTAGAGTAGCGCGTATGCCGTTCCTTCATGGACACCGAGGAGCGCGCTCGCACCGTCGCCTGCGTAAGGCGTGCCGGTCTCACTGAACCACACATGCGCGGCGAGTGTCGGGAAGCGAATGCTTGCGGTGATCGCACCGTCAGCATCGAACACCGGCTCGCCCAGACGATAGAAGCGGTATCCTCCACCCCCTGACCAGCCGACTGCCTCGGAGATGCCTCCCTGCTCTCCGGCGATCACCTGATCGAGGCGAGGCTTGCAGTGAGTAATGGCGTGGTCACCCATCTCAATGCCGATCCATCGGCGACCCATCTTGTGTGCAACGGCTGCGGTCGTGCCGGAGCCCAAGAAGCTGTCGAGGACCAGCTCCCCCGGCCGAGAGGCAAGATTGATGATGGAACGAAGAAGGCGCTCTGGCTTGGGCGAGGGAAAATCTAACCCTAGCGCTCTTACCTCTCGAACGCCCTGTTGGTTGAAGCCGAAGTCCTCACCGCTTGACCAGAGGGTCGTAGGAATTCGTCCCTCCGCAGCCTCCGAGAGAAACATTTTGAGCCTCGGCGCACGGTCACCGTTCGCACCCCACCAAATGCGCCTGTCGTCATCGAGCGCACGGAAGCCATCGGGCAATCGTGACCAGCACCGCCCCGGCGGCGGGTCGAACTGCACGCCGGAGGGAGAGGTAACCGTGTAGAGGTTGGGAGATGTGCCAGTGCGAGCATACGCTCGACCACGAGCGCCGCTCACCAAACTGATTGTCATCGTCACCGACTGCCATGGTCCTCGCGGATCATTGTCGGGGTTCGAGTATCGCTCTTCATGCTCGGCCGATCTGGGGAGACTGCCGAGGTCCAGCTGCGAGTAGCTCTTCGCGTAGACGAAGATGTGCTCGGTCGCCGTTGAGAAGTATTGGGCGTTGCTGCGCACCGCATATGACTTGTGCCAAATGACGTCCGCGACGAAGTTCGATCGGCCGAAGACCTCGTCGAGGACAACCCGTGCGTAGTGAGCCTCGTTGTCGTCGAGCTGCATCCAAAGGCTACCGTCTTCCGCCAGCAGGTCGCGCAGTAGCACCAGCCGCGGGTAGATCATCGCGAGCCACTGCGCGTGCTCCAGGTTGTCATCGTAGTGTTCGAAGGCCGAGCGGGTGTTGTAGGGGGGATCGATGTAGATGCACTTCACTCGCCCTGCGTAGAAGGGCAGCAGAGCCTTGAGCGCGTCGAGGTTGTCGCCCTGGATAAGCATGTTCGCCGCGTCGGCGTCGCCGCCGTCGAGCCGCGGCTGGGCCTCAAACAAGCGATATGGCACACGATCCGCGGCGCGCACATCATCGCCGCGTGTCATCCAGTCCAGTGTTGGCAACCCACTCCCCCGCTACGCCTCAACTCCGAGCGAAGCGACCGTAGCGCGAGAACGGCTGCAATCGCCAGCGCGAATGAGCGTCCGGTTAGCGCGACTGCCTAACGCCGAGCGCCTTGCCGACCTCCGCAACCTTCGGCGCGGCCTTCGTCAGGTCTCCAGCCTTGGCCGCTGCCACAAGAGCGCGCATCATCTCGTCGATCAGCCGGTCGTTCGCAGCCGCACGCTGCGCCGCAGCTTCCTCTTGGGCGCGCCGGACGATCGCTCGACGGCGAGCTCGTCGATCAAGCTCGGCCTCCAGCGGAGCCATAACCTCCGCGACCCTGCGTCCTTTCACGCGACCCCTGCGCTTGAACTCTCGAGAGACGGTAGCGGGCGACACAGCCAGCTCGGCCGCGATCTGGACGCCATGCTTGGTGCCGCGCTCGTAGTCGTCGGCAGCGCGCTTCCACTGCTCTTCGGTGATGGTTTTGCGCTTCGGATTAGGCATCCGCCATTATAGCACAGAAGAGGATCAGCCGCACGGCGAATGGTTGATGCAGTCAACCACGTCCCGATTTTCACCAAATCTCAAAAATGGCGCAAGACGGCCAAAAATCAGCTTATCTTGGCGGCGCCTGTGAGGGGCAGAAAGCAAACGCATCCCCTTCAACTTCGTTTGCAAACCCACCGACCGCCAAGCGTGGCGCTCGACGCCGCTGCATGACCGCACCGTCGAGCGCTGCGCAACCTATGGATCGTCAGTGCTGCCCGCCTGCCCGCCGAGAGGCGCCACAAACGACCATCGCCCAGCCGCATCGCAGGTGACCAGACCCTCCCAGCCTATATCCAGCGCCTCGTAAACCGCATCGTTCGCGGGTTCCTCTAGGTGCTGCAACTCCACCTCTCGATAGAGCACCGCATCAGGGTCACTGCCATGAGTGCGGAGGTGCTGCTCGAAGAGCTCCGAGGCTCGATCATAATCGGCAGCGAGAACGAACGCCTCAATCGGTGTGAGATCCCGCATCTGGAAGATACGGATCACGCCGACGCCCCTTCACTCGCGTCCTCGACCAGCTGGTCGAACTCATCCTGGACAGGACGAATGACCCAGCCTTTCTCATCCTCGTAAGACGCGAACCCCTCAAGACCCCAGGACAGTGCTTTCTGCAGATGCTCGCGATGCTCAGCGACCACCGTGTCCGGCGTGAGCTCCGTGAACCAGAGTTTCGAGGGATTGATCTTCGCGAGGACGATGTAGATTCCGAGAAGCTCGACCGCTCGCTGCTCGTTGGTGGTGAACAGGAACTCGAAGCACCCCACATCCGTGGAGCAAAAGAACAACTTCATAGTGTAAGACCTCATGTGCTTGTTGACGATGAGATCGTCGTAACCATGCGCTCTCATGGATACGGGTGGCTTCGTCTTGGATTCGATTGAGTTCTGACTCGGTAGGCAGCGGCCGATGGCCGCCGCCAGGCGCCGCCTCCGCTTCGCTACGGCGCTCGCCTCGTCTTACTTGCATTTGATGGTTGCTTAGAACGGTTTGAGCATACCGCAGGATCACCGCCGCGGACGTGCGGCAGCGTGCAGACCACGATCTTCTCGTGATGGTCACAAGCCGCCCTGCGACCGCAGGACCCACTTGCGCCTTGGCTCAGCGACTGCGGACCAGGCAGTCACGTCATAGCGTTGCGGCTGGCCGCCTAAGCGGCCTTTCGTTCTGGTGCGATGAGTTTCAGTGCGTCTTTGAGCATCGGATCGGCAATCCGCCGGTCAGGATGGAAGTCCTGCGATAGGAAGTATTCGTGATCGCCGCGCATTGCTTCCTTTGAGATGTATTCGGCCACGGCGCGATCATTGTTGAAGTCGATCTTACACTCACCGGATCCTCGCGTGACCGCTCGCCAGATGCGTGGAAGCTCGTGCTCCCAAGGTTTGTCCAGGCGGTGCTGCCAGTGCGTTCGAGAGAAGTTCGCGACGCAATGCAGGTGGGGGTTAACTTCCAGCTTCTCCGGCATCGCAATAAGGTCCAGCCGCTCCCAGGAATGCCGGCGGTGAACTTCACGCACTCCGAGCATGAACTTGTCTACTTCACAACAGAAGGCGCCAAGCAGGCGCCGCAACTGGTCTAGTGTCAGGCTCTCGCGATTGGGAGCCAACGTGATCGCGTGCGTGTATTCCGGCCGCGACATCCACTCGATCAGCGCCTCACGACGCACTGAGCGTGACATGGGAGAGATGCGGAGCGTCGTCACGATGCACGCAGAGCCTTCTCGATCGATCGACGGTCCTCGTCGCTCAAACCGTTTTGCCGACTGTCCGGCCGCAGCTCGCGAATGAGTTCCACGGTGGTCAGCTCGGCCGGCGCAAGCCAGCGTCGCGCAGGATTACGCGCCGCTACAACCTCCTCAAGCATTGCGCGCGTTTCCGCAGGCAAATCGTCGAGAGAACCCCCCGCGATCGCCTCAAGGCGACCGACCGTCCGACCTGATGAAAATGAAATGTTGAAGAGGGACTTCCAGTCGATGTCAGGAAGCCGCTGCTCAAGAACTGCGAGCAGGAAGCTGTCGCCGTTCATGTGGAGCGCTGCCGCCATGTCCTTTGCACGATCGATCGGGATCGGCACACGACCGGTCGTCATGTGACTTAACACAACTGACGTCCTGTAACCTAGGTCCGCTGCTACATCGCGTTGAGAACGACCGGAGGCTTGCGCTGCCTTCATGGCAGCTTCGAGCATTACCTGTGCGCGAGTGCCGCGCAGCGGGTAATCGCTTTCTCGTGCGACCTGTGTGTTATCCGCCACTTGATCTCCGTTCATTGTGTGATTATACACAACGTCAATGACACCGGCAACCCCTCAACACAGGCGCACCAAGCCAGACCTCTCGCACCCGATCTTCGCGCTCACGGAGCGCCTCCGTAGTGCTGCGCGCACCGGCCGCAAGCTGCACCTGGAGCCGGAGCATGTGCAGGTGCTGCTCTCCGAGGAGCTCTACCGCGTGATCAGCGCAATGGAAGCAAAGGAGATGAGAGCCGCATGCGAGGCCGCAACCGTAAACGACAACGACATCAGGTCGGGGACTTCTGGCTATGGCAGCGCCCCGACAGCGGCACCTGGTGCATCTGCTGGCTCGAAGGTGGTCCCAATCGACGCAGCGTCACGCGGCGCGTCGCTACGGCTGCGCGAGGAGGCAGCCCTGATGCGCCGCCGCAAGAAGCACTAGACGCCCTCGCGGCACACCACATCGCGAACACTCGCCCGCAAAAGCAGGCGAAAGAAGAAGCACTCGTCGAGGCCCTGATGGCCGAGTGGTTGAAGCACCATGTGGCGGAGTTGGCCGCAGCGGAACGCTACATTTACTCTGTGGACCAGTGGAGCGCGTTCTTCGAAGAGGAGCGTCGAAAGGGGAGGATTACAGGTCCCACGGTCGCCGAGCTCACCCCCGATCTCCAAAAGCGCTTTCGGTCCTGGCGAGCAGCACACGGCGTTGGCGGCCATACTATTTCCCGCGACCTTGCGGCACTTCGTGGTGCGGTCAACTGGGCTTGGAAGAACCAGAGGATCGATCACCCGCCGTTTATCGCTGATGTCCCTGCGACACAGAAGGCGCCGGCACGCGATCGCGTCCTCTCCTTCCAGGAGCTGGCCGCGATCCTTGACGAGTGCCTGGGCAAGCCTGAACGCGAGCACCTGATCCGCTTCATCGTTGTCGAGCTAGGCACCGCGGGGCGCCCCGAAGCCGTCTTGGAGCTCACCGGCGCAAACATCGATCTCAAGCGAAACCTCATCGATCCAAACCAGCCGGGTCGCGTCCACAGCCGGAAGCGCCGTGCCATCGTGCCGATCGCCAAGGCCGTGCGGCCTTGGGTAGAGGGCATTGAAGGCAAGCTCATCAAATACAAGGTGCCGATCGCGCAGAAGAACCGCGTGCCAGGCGGTCCCACGCACTTCGAGCGCGAGACCAGCAGCATCAAGACCGCTTGGAATAATGTCTGCGAAGAGGTCGGGATCGAGGGCGCCACACCCAAGACGCTGCGGCACACGATGCTGACGTGGCTCGCCGAACGCGGAGTGCACCCAGAGCAGCGTCAGGTGCTCGCCGGCCATGCTCGTCAAGGAACGACGGCGCGGAACTATGAGCACCTCTCACCGGACTACTTGCGGGATGCGATTGCCCAGGTTGACGCCTTTTTCGACGAGCTCGCGAAGCACACGAAAGCGCACCTGCGATACGCTGGCGATACGCAGCTTGAGCTGCCCTGGGCAGCTTGATCGAGAAAACCCTTAGTTTTCAACGCCGGCGGCTGGTGGAGCTGAGGGGAATCGAACCCCTGACCTCTGCAGTGCGATTGCAGCGCTCTCCCATCTGAGCTACAGCCCCGCGCCAGCCAGGTGAGCCCGTTTGGGCCCTGGGAGAGCGGC
>Ga0068853_100000408_pt1 | contig 29530 bp, 31 predicted proteins | sample KBSCornC32_FD_65655 | JGI IMG/M metagenome (GOLD analysis project Ga0068853, IMG submission 65655) | Corn rhizosphere microbial communities from Kellogg Biological Station, Michigan, USA - KBS Corn C3-2 | ecosystem: Host-associated > Plants > Roots > Rhizosphere > Soil ... | reverse complement strand
GCCCAGCGCGAGATCGGCCTTTCGCTCGGCGAACCCCCCGCGATGAAGGGCTATCCGCCCTCCGCGCTCGCCTTCATCCCGCGCCTGTGCGAGCGCGCGGGCGTGGACAGCAAGTCCGGCGGATCGATCACCGCGCTCTACACCGTGCTGGCGGACGGCGACGACACTACCGACGATCCCATCGTCGATACCGCGCGCGCCATCGTCGACGGGCATTTCGTGTTGTCCCGCCAATTGTCGGAACAGGGCATCTTCCCCGCCATCGACATCGGCAAGTCCCTCTCCCGCGTCATGTCGGACGTGGTGGACCCCGCGCATCTTCAGGCGGCCACCGCCTATCGCCGGCTGTGGGCCGCCTATGAGGAGAATCGCGACCTCATCCTGATGGGCGCCTATCGCCCTGGCAACGACCCGGTCATCGACGAAGCGGTGGAGCGCCGGCAGGAATTGCTCGCCTTCCTGAAGCAGGATGTGAAATCCACCATGACGATCGGGGATAGCGTCGCGCTCCTCGTCCATCACTTCGGCCAGCCAGCATGAGCCGCCTGCTCGCCAAGCGCCAGCGCCTCCAGCGCGTCCGCCATGTCCAACATGTGCTAGCGGTCGCCGAGACCAGCCGCGCGCGGGATGAAGCCGCCAATATCGAGAATAACGCCCGCCGCCTGGCGGAGATGCGCGGCGATCTGTTCGGCCAGCCGCGTCAGACCATCGGCGCGACGCTCGCGTCCCAGCGGGAGCTGGCGGCGCGACTCGAACAGGCCGGGCGCCAGCTCGACGGCGCGCTCTATGATGCGCAGCGCCGCATCGCCCAGCGCGAGCAGATCGCCATCGCCGCCGACCGCGACCGCGAGATCGCCGAGCGACTCAAGGACAAGGCGCGCCGTGCCGCCGACGATCGCTTCGAAGCGAGGATCGCCGCGCTGCCACTCTACAAACGCATCCAGATGAAGGGAAAAGGCGACATATGACACAGATCGCCGCGACCATCGCGACCATGACACACAAGACCCCGCCGACCGGCAAGGCACCGGCCACTGCGGGGGGCGGCGGGATGGATTTCTCCGCCATCGTGGCCGGTCTCGCCTCCGGCGACACGGTCGCGCCCGATGGCGAGGTCATCACGTCCGACGATGCGAATGCCGAAACCGGGCAGGAGTTGCCTGCGGAGGGGAACAAGGATCAGACACCGGGGCAACCCGTGGTGCAGGATCTGGCGCTCACCGCTGCGGCGCAGAGCGCCATGGCCGACATGGTCGTGTCGCAACCCGCGCTGCCTGTGGCGATGCAGGCCGTGCCGGAGGGCACGCGCGCCACGGATGCGATCGCGATGGATGGGGGCGCCCGCCCGTCATGGCGGATGGCGAAGGCAGACCGCATCCCGCTCGCTGACACCCCTGCGGTGCTCGCCGCAGAGACGCCCACGCCCAGCGAAAGGCGCGCGCCCTCGACCGTCGCGACGTCCGTCATCACGAAGCCGTTGGCCGCTGTCGTGACCGACAGCGTGGCCCCGGTTCCGCCAACGCAGGCCTCGCCAGCCGATACCCGCGCCATTGATCCGGCGGCCACGCCGACCGAAGCTGTTCCGGCGATGTCCGCTGCCATTCCCGCCGCCCCGCAGAAAGCCCCCGCCGCGCCGCGAGCCACGACCTCCGCCCGCGCTGAGGCGGCTGCGCCAGTGGCCCATCTTCTCCGCCAGATCGCTGCCGAGATGCCCAAGGCTGAGACGCCCCCGTCCCAGGCCTCGCGCGCGGGCACCATTGCGCCATCGCCAGTCGCAACCCCGGCGGTTGAAACGGCGGCGGCCGTCGTCGTTCCCGCAGGCTCAATGCCCGCCATGACCGCAACGCCAGCCTCGCCGCCCTCCAGCGAACCCGGCCCGACCGCACCCGTGACACGCGCAGCGCCGTCGACGACAGCCGAAATGCCCTTGGCCTCGATAACCGCCGACATGCTTCGCCGCCGCCCCGACATGACGGTCCGCCCGGCAGCGTCCGCGCCGGTCGCGGCGACGCCCGTCACTGCCCCCGCCTCCGACACTCTGGCGCCCGTCATGGCCCAACAGGGAGAGAGTGCCGCGCCGTCACAGGCCGCTCCTCGCCGTAACGGCGCCACCGCGCAGCCAGCCGAAGGGGCTGCCCCGGATACCCCCGCAACCGTGGCGAACCGTTCCACCGCGACCCCGATGTCAACCGCTTTGCCGCTTCTGTCGCCGACCCCTTCTAACCAGTCGGTTGCGACGCCCGCTCCGGTCGCGCAAATCCCAGCCCAGTTGGAGACCGCCATTCCGAGCCCGCTTGCCGTCCCGGACGGTGGCGGTGAAGAGGCTGTCGCCGCCGCGACACCCACTGCACCGACCATCCGTCCCGTGATGTCGGCACTTCATCGTGTCGCGGCGACCGCCGATCCTTCGATCGCCGTTGCCGCCCCGTCCGCGGGAGATTCCGGCGCAAAGCGGCAGGACGGCGACACCGCCCCCGATCACGCGCCACCCGGCCCGGCTGCGCCCAACGCCGCCGATCCGGTCACCACCTCCACCCCGGCTCCACGTGCCTATGCCGACATCGTCCAGTCGCTGCCGCCGGTCGCGCAGAACGCCATCGGCGCGGTCGGCAATGCCGCCGCCGTCCCGTCCGCACCGGATGTCGGCGTCACCCTGGAGAACCGCGTCATCGACATGAGCATCGGGGGTCAGTGGATCGACCGCGTCGCGCAGGAGATCACCCAGCTCGCGCAAGGCACCGGCCATAGCCGCTTCCAGCTCAGCCCGCCCAATCTCGGTCGCATCCAGATCGACATCCGGCAGGCCGAGGGCGGCGGCAGCCACGTCCAGATGCTGACCGAAACCAGCGAAGCGGCGCAGCGTCTGCGCGACGGCCAGTCCTCGCTTCAGTCCGATGCGCGTATCGCCGCGCTATCCCTGGGCACCATCGCGATCAGCCACGCCGCGAGCGCGTTCGACATGGCTAATGATCAGGGTTCATCGCGTCAGCCATCGGGAGACCCCAACGCCCAGACCTTCAATCAGGGGAGCCAGAGCGGGCAGGGGAGCCAGAGCGGGCATCAGGGCAACCCGCCCCAGCACCAGCCCAACCAGTCGGGCCAGGCTGCCTCTGGAGGGCAACTGAGCCAGAATGGCGGCCAGAATGCTCCTCAACAGGGCCAGCAGGCGACACCGGACGGAAATTCTAACGGACAAGGTAAATCTTCGTTGAGAGGTGACGTTCTAGAAGGTGGCGCTGGGAATGCGATGCAGGAGGGGACACCTGCGCGTGGGACCAGCGACCGGCTCGTGCGCTACGCGTGATGGGGTTCGGGCCTTGATGGAGACCGGCAGTGAGTAAGGATGCAGCGGCGCCCGCCGCGCCCAAGAAGAAAGGTGGCTCGAAGAAACTCGTGATCATCGCAGGCGCGGTCGCTCTTCTGGGCGGTGGCGGTGCGGCGGCGGGCTTCTATGCGGCCGGGTCCATGCACAAGGAAGCGGGTCCGGTCGAGGATCCCAATATCCCGCGCCTGGTCCACAAGGGGGAGAAAGCGGAGGACGTCGCCGCCAAATATGCGCCCGCAGAGGGGCATGGCGAAGGCGGCGGTGGGGGCGGAGGCGATTCGGAAGAAGTCGTCGACGATGGTCACCCGCACAAGGGAATCGACCTTCCGCGTCCAAAAAATCCGTCCGCCTATCAAACAACTTACTATCAGATTCCGGCGCCGTTCACGACCAACATGGTGGACAGCGATGCCTTCGCGCAAATCTCCATCGCGGTCTCCACTTTTTACGACAAGCGGGTCATCGATGCGACGCAAACCCATGAATTGGCTATACGTTCTGCCATTTTGATGATGCTGGCTCAGGAGCAGGAACTCGACCTCTCGACGCCGCAGGGCAAGGAAAAATTGCAGGCCAAGCTGGTCAAAATCATCAACAGCGTCCTCAAGGAGAGGACGGGCTACGGCGGCATCGATAACGTTTATTTTACCAATTTCGTTATTCAATAGCGTCCATGGTCGACGGGGGTCGGCCGGGGACGTGACATGGAAGAAGCAAGGCCATACCAGTTCGGCAAGGCGGCACAGCAGTCGCCGGCGCTGCTGAACGCTATCGACCGCATGGGCGACCGCCTGGCGCGGCAATTGCGCATGATCCTCGAACCTTATTGCGGGATGCGCCCGGTCGTGACGGCCAAGCCGATCGACCGCACCATGTTCATGATGTGGGATGCCTGCGTCCCCGCCTTCACCTCGCTCAGCCTCTACCGGCTGCACCCGATCAAGGGTGTGGTCGCGCTGCGCATCGACGCGCCGCTCGTGTCCGCGCTGGTCGATCGCTTCTACGGTGGTCGGGGCAGCCCGCCGGACATGGACGCGCGCGAGTTCCGCCCCACCGAAACCCGCCTGATCGACCGGCTGTCGGGTCAGGTCATGGCTGCGGTGGTCACCAGCTGGGCGGACGTCGTCCCGATGGACGCCACCCTGATCGCGCGCGAGACGGGCGTCGTCCAGGCCGAGATCGCCAGCGCCGACGCCGATATCGTCGTTCAGAGCTTCGAGGTGTCTCTGGGCGACCGCGACCTGTGGACGATCGAGGTCGTCTATCCGCTCGATGGTCTCAGCAGCGTGGAAGGGGTAAACCTGCCACGCGCGGTGGTGGAGCCCCGTCCCACGGATCCCGTCTGGCAGCGCCAGCTTGCGGGGTGCATGGACAATGTCCGCCTGCCCGCGCGCACGGTGCTGGCGCGGCCCAATCTCAAGATGACGGAGTTGATGGCGTTGAAGCCCGGCGACGTCATCAACATCCACATCGCCCGCCACCTGCCGCTCATCATCGGGGACCGAGTCTTCGCGCACGGCACCATCGGCGAGCAGGACGGGCGCGCTGCGTTCATGATCGAAAAACTGGCGTGAGGAATAACAAAACAATGAGCGATATGAGCGACGCACCTCGGCTGGAGGATGGCGCGTTGGAAGCGTCCGGGGGTCGCAACTTCAGGCTTTTGGCGGACATTCCCGTCCGCATGTCGGTCGAGGTCGGCTCGACCCAGCTTCGCCTCGCCGAGGTGATGAACCTTGCCGAGGGCAGCGTGGTCGAACTGGACCGGCAGGCCGACGAACTGCTGGACATCATGGTCAACGGCACGCTGGTGGCACGCGGCGAAGTCGTGACCGTCGGCGGCCGCTACGGCATTCGCGTGGTGGAGATCGCATCGACCGACGCGCGCATCGCAGGCATCGAGCGGCGGAGCTGAGCGCGATGTTCTGGTATTTCCTCAAGCTGGTGATCCTGTTGCCGATGATCGGCGGCATGGCGTTCGGCGCGTTGTGGCTCTGGCGCAAATATCAGCCCGGCCTGATGCAGGGCCAGGCCAATCGCGCGGTCAAGGTGATCGACGCGGTGCCGCTGGGCAGCTTCGGCAAGCTCGCCGTGGTCGAGTTCCAGGGCAAGACGCTGCTGCTGTCCGTCACGCGCGGCCGTATCGAGCGTATCGCGGAGAGCGACGGCCGTGGTTATTGAGCAACGCCCATATCCGTTCGGGCTGAGCGAAGTCGAAGCTCTTGTTCGAGCGGAGCGAGAAGTGCCTCGCCTCCGCTCGACATCACCCTTCGACTTCGTTCAGGGCGAACGGAGGGCGCTTGTTCTCAAGATCGCCCTCTTTGCCCTGTTCATGCTGGCCACACTGGCGCTGGTCAATCCCGCCTTCGCGCAAGCCGTACCTGCCGCCGCCCCGGTGGCCCCCGGCGCGGCGCAAAGCTCCGGCGCGCTGACGCAGGCGCTGGGCGAGGTGTCCGGCGACGGCCGCCCGCTGTCGCTGTCGCTCCAGATCCTGCTGCTCATGAGCCTGCTGACGGTGCTGCCGTCGCTCGTCCTCATGATGACCAGCTTCACCCGCATCATCATCGTGCTGTCGATCCTGCGGCAGGCGATGGGCCTCAGCCAGACGCCGCCCAATCAGGTGCTGGTCGGCCTTGCGCTGTTCCTCTCCATGTTCATCATGCGCCCCGCGATCGACCAGATCACGGCGACCGCCTACACCCCCTATGGAGCCGGCCAGATCAGCATCGAGGAGGCGGTGGGCCGCTCGGCCAAGGTCTTCCACGGCTTCATGGCCAAGCAGACCCGCCAGACCGACCTCAAACTGTTCCAGGGTCTTGCCAAAGCGCCCGCCTTCCGCACCGCCGACGACATCCCGTTCACGATCCTGCTGCCCGCCTTCGTCACGTCCGAGTTGAAGACGGCGTTCCAGATCGGCTTCATGATCTTCCTGCCCTTTCTCATCATCGACCTCGTCGTCGCGTCCACCCTGATGGCGCTCGGCATGATGATGCTTTCCCCCACCATCATCTCCATGCCGTTCAAACTGCTGCTCTTCGTCCTCGTCGATGGCTGGGCGCTCACCATGGGGTCGCTGGCGGGGTCGTTCGCGACATGAGCGCGCAAGTCCAACCATCGTTGCCTTTGCTCCGTTCGTGTCGAGCGAAGTCGAGACACTTTGGCTGGTCGCTGCGGGTTCTCGACTTCGCTCGAACCGAACGGACAGCGGCATAAAATGGAAAATGGTGACTTCTTCGTCGGCATCGCGCAGCAGGCCATGTGGGTGGCCGCGCTCGCGACCGCGCCCATCCTGATCCCGGCGCTGATCTGCGGCGTCATCGTCGGCATGATCCAGGCGGCGACGTCCATCAACGAGGCGACCGTGTCCTTCGTGCCGAAACTGCTCGTCGTCGGCGGCACGTTCATCGTATTCGGCAGCTCCATCCTGATGCTGGTCGTCGATTTCACGCGCGAAATCTTCGAGCGCATCCCCGATCTGCTGAACTGACGGAGCGCGGGCAAGACGATGGACATGATCGCGCCGGGGTTTGCGGGGGTGGAGGGCCATTTGTGGCTCCTGCTCGTCGCGATGATCCGGCCCGGCGCCGCCTTCATCGCCGCGCCGATCTTCGGTGCGCCGGCGGTGCCCCTGCAACTCCGCCTCATTCTCTCGCTCGCCGTCGGCTTCGCCGCGCTCAACAGCGTGACCATCGTCCTGCCGACCCAGGGCATCGTCTCCTTCGCCGGCATCGCGCTCGTCGGCGGCGAAGTGATCGCGGGCGCCGCGCTCGGCTTCACGCTCCAGATCGCCTATGCCGCCGCCTATCTGGGCGGCGAGACGATCGGCAACGCCATGGGTCTGGGCTTCGCGTCGATGGTCGATCCGCAAAGCAATGCCTCGACGCAGGTCGTGGGCCAATATCTCTCGATCCTCGCCACCTTCATGCTGCTCGCGCTCGACGGCCATCTGATGCTGATCCAGTTCGTGATCGACAGCTACCGGGCGCTGCCGCCGGGGGGGGGGCTGATGCCGAACAGCGCGATCCACGATCTCGTCTGGTTCGGCGGGTCGATGTTCGGCGCCGGGCTGACCGTCGCGCTGCCGGTCGCCTTTTCGCTCATCATGGTGCAGGTGGTGATGGGCGTTCTCGCCCGTTCCGCGCCCGCGCTCAACCTCTTCGCCGTCGGGATGCCCGCGACCCTGATCGCCGGCCTCGTCCTCATGGCCATCGCTGCCCCCGTCATGGCGGACAGCATCGGCGATGCCCTGTCGAGCGCGCTCGACATGACCCAGACATTGTCCGGGGGCTGAGGGCATGGCCGAGGAAAAAACAGAAAAGCCGACAGCCAAGAAGCTGAGCGAAGCCGTCAGGAACGGCGACCTGCTTCAATCGAAGGAACTGACCACGGCGCTGGTGGTGATGGCGGGCGTCGCCGCGCTCGCGATCACCGGGCCGGAATATGTCGGCGCGATCCGCGAGATGCTGCGCGAGGGGCTGAGCATCTCGCCGAGCGACATCGCCACCTTCTCCCCGGAAAAGCGCTTCTCGCACCTGCTGGAGTGGATCGTAGTGCCGCTCGGTACGATCCTTGGCGTCACCTTCCTCGCCGCGATCGCCGGGCCGGCGGTGCTCGGCTCGCTCGGCTTTCGGACGAGCGCGCTGGGTTTCAAGTTCAACAAGCTGAACCCCGCCAGCGGCATCAAGCGTATCTTCGGCCTCGGCGGGCTGATCGAACTGCTCAAGGCGCTCGCCAAGATACTGGTGCTTGGCTCGATCGGCTCCTGGCTGATGTGGGATCGCATCGTCGAGATCCGCCAGATGGGCAAGATGGGCATCGTTCCCGCGCTGGACGAGGTCGGCAGCCTCTTCATCATCGTATCGCTGGGCCTTGCCGGTTCGCTTTTCGTCATCGCCGGCATCGACGTGCCCGCGCAGATGATGCAGCGCGCCAAGCGCCTGTCGATGAGCAAGCATGAGGTGAAGGAGGAGCATAAGGAGCAGGAGGGCGCGCCCGAAGCCAAGCAGGCCGTCCGGCGCAAGGCGATGGAGGCCGCGACCGGCTCCGTCCGCAAGGCCGTGACCGAGGCGTCGGTGATCCTCACCAACCCCACCCATTTCGCGGTGGCGCTACGCTATCGCCCCGGCTTCGATCAGGCGCCGGTCGTGCTGGCGCGCGGGAATGACGAGATCGCCCGCGTGATCCGCGAATGCGCGGCGGAGGCGTCGGTGCCGATCCTGCAATATCCCGAACTGACCCGCGCCATCTACTTCACCAGCCGCGTTGGCCATGCTATCGACGAGCGGTTGTTCCTGGCGGTCGCGACCGTGCTCGCCTTCGTGTTCCGTGTCGAAAATCGAATGGCGAGCGAAATGGACCGTCCGCACATCGACCTTCCGGACGATGTCCGCTTCGATTCCGAAGGCCGCGCATCCTGAATTAAACATTATCCGCATGTGTCCGTTCTTTGTTGAGTGGGGCACTGGCAGGATGCTGTGCCATGAATGAGTTTTTTCCTCGCAACGATCCGGTGACTCCGGCAGGGAGCGTGACCGATCGTCTCTCGACCGTGGTACGGGCCGTCGCGTCCGTCCCGCCGGCGCCGCGCAGTGAGGTCGGCCAGCGGTTCACGCCGCGACCGACCCTTGCGCCGAAGATCGTGCCGGACGCGCCCGATGGCATCATGCTGGGGCGGGAAGATACCGCGCGCGCCTTTGCCACCTATTCCAAGATCCAGACACAGATCGCCGATGTCGTGGCCGCTCTCGCCCAGCCCCCGCGTCAGGGACCGACGGCGGTGGCGCAGGCGGACGACAGCCTGCTCTCGATGATCCCCGCGCCATCGGTGGTGCTGCCCCTGCCGCCCGCCGACGAGGAGATGGTCGCATTCGTCGGGCAGGTGGCGCAATCGATCGCCCGTCAGGCCGCGCAGTTCCGCGCCGCCCACGCCAGCGTCTCGCCCGCGGCCGTGGACGCCGCGACGGCCTGAACCCATGGCGAAAAATCGGCGAAGGCGTTTAAGCCGCGCCCGGCCCGGCCGTTCTACGCTGTGACACAAGGAGCCGGGGACTATGGCATCAGTAGACATTGCTAGCGCGCTGGGCGTCGGCTCCGGGATCAACACGACCCAGCTTGTCTCGGACCTCGTCGCGGCGACGCGCGATCCCAAAGAGAAGCAGATCGACACCAAGCAGACGACGAACAACGCCCGCATCTCCGCGCTTGCCTCGGCCAAAGGCTCGCTCGCGACCTTTTCGTCGGCGCTGACCGAGTTGCTGAAGTCGTCCAGCTATTCGGGCCAGCCGGTCTCCAACGATGCGACCATCGCCTCGGTCAGCCTGATTTCCGGCGCAACCGGCACGCCCAAATTGCCCGCGCAGATCGAAGTCCGCCAGCTCGCCAGCGCGCAGGTGCTCCAGTCGGACGTGATCTCGTCCAACCTCGCGATCGCCGGCAACGGCACGCTGACCTTCACCACGGGGACGACCAGCTTCGACGTGACGATCGCCACGCCGAACAACAATCTCGACAATCTCGCCAAGGCGATCAACGACAAGGCCGGCGGCATAACCGCTTCGGTCGTGACGGACAGCAGCGGCGCGCGGCTGGTGCTGAAGGGCGATACGGGCGCGGCCAAGGCCTTCACCGTGTCCACCACGGACGGCGACGCGAACCTTCAGCGTTTCGTGTTCAACGGAACCAGCACCCCTGGCAGCATGACGAAGAGCCAGAACGCCCAGAACGCCCTGATCAGCGTCGACAATGTCGATATGAGCTTCGCGACCAACGAGATCACCACCGCGATCCCGTTCCTGCGCATCGACCTCAACAGCGCCAAGCCCGGCACCAAGGTGACGCTGGCGACCAATCAGCCGACGGCGACCATGGCCGATCTGGTGGGCGAGTTTGTGCAGGCCTATAACAACGTCAAGACCGCGCTGAACGATGCCACCAAGTCCTCGACCGACACGGTGGGCCTGCTGTCCTCCGACCCCGGCGTGCGCGAGATGGCGAACCGCCTGGCCAAGTTGAGCAGCACCAAGCTGGCGAGTACGGGCACTTACCAGACGCTGTCCGATCTTGGCGTATCGACCAATCGCGACGGCACGCTGACGCTCGACACCGCCCGGCTGAACAAGGCGTTGCAGGACGATCCCGCCGGCATCACGCAGATGCTGAACCCGACCACCTCCACCGCCGCCAATCCGGGTATCGGCGGTGCGATGAAGTCGATCACGGACTTTCTGAATGCCACCAATGGGCCACTGGCCAGCTCGGCGGCGGTCTACGACAAGATGAAGACGTCACTGGCCGCCCAGCTGACCGATCTGAACGATAGCATGACCAAATATTCGGACCAGCTTACCAAGACCTATTCCGCGATGCAGACCCAGCTTCTCGCGCTCAAGTCCACCCAGACTTATCTGACGCAGCAGATCAGCGTCTGGACCAACAGCAACCACTGATACAACAACCTCCCAAAAAAAGGGGACGAATACGATGTTCGGGACGCAAGGATACGCCAAGGCCAGCAGCCGCTACGCCGCCGTGGACGCGGGGTCGAAGGTGGAAGGCGCGACGCCGCACCAACTGGTGAAGATCCTGTTCGACGAGTTGATGCTGTCGATGGAGGCCTCCGCGCTGGCGATGCGCGGCGACGACAATCGCATGGCCCGCGACAAGCAGACGCGCGCGCTCACCCTGCTGCACGCGCTCGAAAGCAGCCTGGATTTCGAGAAGGGCGGCGACGTCGCGATCAGCCTGGCGATCATCTATCGCGAAGTGCGCCGCCGCCTGCTGGCGGCCGTGCCGGAGAATGACTCGGACAAGGCGCTGGCGGCCCACGCTATTATCGCCGACATCGCGAGCGCCTGGGGTCAGATCGCCGACCGCATCTGACCTTCTCCGCTTCCCTCCGGAAAGGGAGGGGAGAGGCGGCTTGCCACTTCCCGACTCGCCCCGCTATCGTCGCGCCCATGCAAGCCGATGCGCCATCATCCCCCGCCCAGCAACCGCGCCTCGAACCCGGCTGGCTCGCCGCCGTCGGGGATGAATTCGCCAAACCCTATATGGCGGAACTGAAGGCGTTTCTGCTCGCCCGCAAGGCGGCTGGCATTCCCATCTTCCCCAAGGGCGGCGACTGGTTCCGCGCGCTCGACCTGACGCCGCCCGACAAGGTGCGGGTCGTCATCCTGGGCCAGGACCCCTATCATGGCCCCGGACAGGCGCATGGCCTGTGCTTCAGCGTCAAACCCGGCGTTCCCGCGCCGCCCAGCCTGGTCAATATCTTCAAGGAACAGAAGGCCGACCTCGGCATCGACCAGCCCGGCCACGGTTTTCTGGAGCATTGGGCGCGGCAGGGCGTGCTGCTGCTCAACACCGTGCTGACGGTGGAGATGGGACAGGCCGCCGCGCATCGGGGCAAGGGCTGGGAGAAATTCACCGACGCGGTGATCGCGACGGTCAACGCGCTGGACACGCCCGTCGTCTTCCTGCTCTGGGGCAGCCATGCCAAGGCGAAGGCAGCCATGATCGACGACACAGGAAAGGGCGGACGGCACCTCGTCCTTACCTCCGTCCACCCCTCGCCCCTGTCCGCTTATAACGGTTTCTTCGGATGCGGGCACTTCTCCAAGGCCAATGCGTTCCTGCGCGACCATGGCCTGGCGCCCATCGACTGGGCGCTTCCGCCGTTACCTGCTCCATAAGGATCACCTCCATGTCATCCGGCCTAGCCGCCCTGCTCGACGACGTCGCCGCCATCGCCAAGCTCGCCGCCGCCAGTCTCGATGACGTCGGCGCGGCGGCGGGCAAGGCCAGCACCAAGGCGGCGGGCGTCGTCATCGACGATACCGCCGTCACGCCCGGCTACGTCGCCGGTCTCGCCCCGGAGCGGGAACTGCCGATCATCTGGCGGATCGCGGTGGGATCGCTCAGGAACAAGATTCTCATCCTGCTGCCGATCTCGCTGCTGCTCAGCGCCTTCCTGCCCTGGGCGATCACGCCGCTGCTGATGATCGGCGGCGCCTTCCTCTGCTTCGAGGGCGCGGAAAAGCTGATCGAGGCTTTCTCCGACAGCGACGGGTCGGAGGAAGCGGAGGTGGTCGGAGACCCCGCACACATCGAGAAGGAGCGGATCAACGGCGCGATCCGCACCGACCTCATCCTCTCGGCGGAGATCATGGCGATCGCACTCGCCGACCTCGCCGCCACGCCGCTGGTGACGCAGGCGGTGGCTCTCGTCATCGTCAGCATCGCGGTGACGGCGGGCGTTTATGGCGCGGTCGCGCTGATCGTGAAGATGGACGACATCGGCCTGCACCTCGCACGGGAAGGCAGGGGCATGGTCGTCCCGTTCGGGCGGGGGTTGGTCAAGGCGATGCCCGTGGTCATGGCGTTCCTCTCCAACATCGGCATGGCCGCGATGCTGTGGGTCGGTGGTGGCATCATCGTGCACGGGCTGGAAGTGTTCCACCTCGACGCCATTCCCCACGTCATCCATGGCGCGGCGGATACGGTGGCGGGCGCGATCCCGGCGCTGCACGGATTGGTGCACTGGCTCGTCACGGCGACGTTATCCGGTGTGCTGGGCCTCGCCGTGGGCTTCGTGATCGTATGGGTGCTGCACAAGGTGGTGCCGATGGTCACGGGCAAGAAGGCGCACTGAACCCACCCATCAAATCGCGCACAGCCGTGTCTTGATGGACTCGATCGCGGCGATTTCCCGCTCGACATCGTCCAGCGTTATGCGCCGTTCCGCATTCTTGGAATCGCGGCACAGCAGCGTGTCGGCTTCCGACGCCTGAAAGCCGGAGATCACGAGCAGATGGAATTGCGCGATTCGCTGGATATGGTTTTCCAACTCGGCGATGACGATCAGCGCCTGTTTGTCATGCCGGTCGCGCATCGCGACCAGCGCGCGCAGTTCCGCCAGCAGGCGCGCCATGCCCTGGCGCATGCGCCCGCCGACCAGACGCACGTCGCCGGCCGCGACGCGCATCGTGGCCAGCTTCTCCATCGTGGCATGCTCCAGGCTACCCCAGCTGCATACCAGCGAGCCGACCGCGCGCACCACGGCGTCCCGCGATTCGCTGCCTGTTTGAAATTGTTCGTTATTGGGTGCTGCGAACAGCATGGCGACCATCCCTTATCTGGTTTATAGGATTGGGATAATGATCGCGGGCCGCGCAAAATGCACCCGGCCCGGTCGCGCTACGCAACCATTTCGCCGCAAGATCAGAAGTCTACGGCCACGCCCTTGCGTTCCCAGTCGCCGAAACGGGTGGGATTGAGGGTTCCGTCGAAGTCCCGCTCAAAGTTCTTTTCCGTCTCGATCGGGTCCGGCGTCGGCACGGGCGGGGACTTCGACAGATAGGCGGGAGGCTTTACATGATCCGGTCGCTTGCCCATGGCCCTGATGTGGGCGCGAACCGGGCGCCCGTCAATGCAGGATCGCCACGTAACCGATGACAGATGCCCCCCAACGACCGCAGCGTTCGCGCTATCCGACCCGCGCGGCCAATCCGCCGGGCTTCGCGGCGCGGCAGGCGGCGCTCAGGCTGCTCGACGCGGTGGTCCGGCGCGGCCAGCCGCTGGAGACCGCATGGCACGCCGCCACGCAGGGGATCGGCAATCCCTCCGACCGCGCGCTCGCCCATGCCATTGCGGCGGAAGTGCTGCGCCGCGTGCCCGATCTCGACGCGCTGATCGACGGCGTGACCCAGCAGCAGATACCGGAGGACGCCAAGTCGCGCATGGTTCTGCGCATCGCGCTGGTGCAGATGCTGGTGCTCGGCACGCCTTCCCATGCCGCTGTCGCTACCGCGCTGCCGCTGGTCGATGGCGGTCCGCGCAAGCTGGTGCATGGCGTGCTCGGTACGCTGGACCGGGCAGGGGCCACACTGCCCGCGACCATCGCGCTCCCAGCCGACATCGCTGCCCGCTGGACCGCGCAATGGGGCGAGGGGATGGCGACGGCCGCCGCCCATGCGCTGGGTGCTCGCCCGCCGCTCGACCTTGCCCTGCGCGACGCCTCGGCGACGGCGCAATGGACGGAAAAGCTGGGCGGCGTCAGCCTCGCCCCAGGTCATGTCCGTCTCGACCCGGATCAGGATGTCACGGCCCTGCCCGGCTTCGAGGATGGTCAATGGTGGGTGCAGGATCTCGCCGCCTCCATTCCCGCGCGGCTGCTGGGGGCGGGGGAGGGGCGCCATGTCCTGGACCTGTGCGCCGCGCCGGGCGGCAAGACGATGCAGCTTGCCGCCGCCGGCTGGCGCGTGACTTCGCTCGACAAGTCCAAAGCGCGCATCGGGCGGATGGAGGCGAATCTGGCGCGCACCCAGTTGAGCGCCCGTGTCGAGGCGGGCGATGCTCTTAAATGGGAGCCGTCCGAGCCGGCTGATGCGATCCTGCTGGACGCGCCCTGCTCCGCGACGGGCATCTTTCGTCGCCATCCCGATGTGATGCACCGTGTCGGTCCGCGCCAGATCGCGGAGATGGCGGAATTGCAGGCGGCGCTGCTCGCCCGCACCGCCGACTGGCTCGCTCCGGGTGGGCGCCTCGTCTACGCGACCTGTTCGCTGGAGCAGGCGGAGGGCGAGGAGCAGATCGCCCGCTTCCTCGCCGACCGGCCCGATTTTCGTCGCGTCGCGCCGCCCGAGGGGGCGCTGCCTGCCGGTATCGTGCCTGCCACCGACGCATTCATTCGCACAACGCCGGAGACGCTGGCGGAATCCGGCGGCGTCGATGGCTTCTTTATCGCACTGCTGCAACGCGATTAAAAAAGGCCCGGCGCGAGCCGGGCCCTTTCGTCAGAATTTCCCGCTGAGCGAGACGCCGTACACGCGCGGCTCGTTGAACACCGCCGCCATGTAGTTTTCGATCACGCCCTTGAGGTTCTTCTCATTGGTGATGTTGCGAACGAAGCCGGCCACTTCATAGCGGCCACCCGGCGCGCTGTAGCCCACCTTCAAACCACCCTCGAAATCGCCCTTCGAGTAGAATTCCTGCGTCTTGTAGAGCACGAAGTTGGTGTAGCCCTGCACCATCCAGTCGGTCGAGGCGAACAGCGCGCCGCCATTGGCCAGCGGGAAGTCGTAGCGCGCCGCGATGTTGGCGGTATAGTCCGGCGCGTTGGGCAGGGGATTGCCGTTGATCTGGGCGAAGACGTTGGCGCCGCGCTGGATCGTCGGGTTCAGGACGGTGCAGACGACCACGCCGTTCAGGGCGCAGACCTGCGCATAGACATTGGGATCCTTGATCTCCGTATGCAGCAGGCTGAGGCCCGCCGTGATGCTGAGATTGCGGATCGGGCGTGCCTCCAGTTCCGCCTCCAGGCCATAGGCTTCGGCCTTGGCGGCGTTGAACAGCACGCCATTGCCGTTGCTATCATTGCCGTTGAGCTGGATGCCCTTCACCCGATAGGCGAAGCCCGACAGGTTGAAGCGCAGCCGGTTGTCCAGCAGGCTGGTCTTGATACCTGCCTCGCCCGACAGGATCGTCTCCGAATCCGCCGTGGTGAAGTCGGAGTTGAACACCGCCGAACGGCCCTGGATGGTGGGGCCACGGAAGCCGCGCGCGATACGGGCGTAGACGCTGACCTGCGGGTTGATCGCATAGAGCAGGCTGACGTCCCAGCTCGGCTGCTCATCCGACAGGCGGACGTAGCGGCGGCCGGTGTAGGTCGACACGCCCGCCGCCGTATTGGCGGTCTGGAGGAGACGGGTCTTCTTGGTGTCGTTGGTGTAGCGGCCGCCGGCGGTCAGGGTCAGGCCCGGAGCCAGTTTATAGCTTGCCTGGCCGAAGAAGCCCCAGCTGGTGTTGAGGCTGCGCAAGCGGACGAAATTATTGGGGTTGTTCGCGGCCGTCGTCAGGAAATAGGCGCGCTGGTAGAACTCCGTGATGTTCTGCTCGCTGAAATACATCGCGCCGACCTGCCACTTGAACCGGTCGTCGCCGTTGCTGGCGAGGCGGATTTCCTGACTGAGCTGGTCGAGGTCGCGCAGATTGCCCTGCGACTGGCCGAAGCCGTTGGCCACGCCGCCCACCGGGAAGTTCGCCGCCGCGCCCCCATCCGTATCGCCCCGGCTATAGCCGGACGTCGTCTCATAGGCGGAGATGGAGGTCAGCGTCACGCCGCCGAAATCGACCGCGATCCGGTTGGACGCGCCATAGGTCTTGTAGGCCTGCGGGTTGTTGCGTGCCTCGTCGAGCGCGATGCTGGCGCGCGGCGTCGCATCGACATTGTTCGACCCCTTGATGAGACCGGCGCGGTGGAAGAGGGTCGAGGTGCCCTTATAATCGCGCGCATGGGCGCTCAGCAGCATCGAGAAGCGGCTGTCCTCGGGCGCCAGCAGCACCTGCAGGCGCACGTCGCGTTCGTCGAAACCGCCCATCACATTCTTGCCGCCGACGGTGCCGTCCGCGCTCGGGCCGGTGTAGACATTGTCCACCCAGTCGTCGCGATGCTGGACCAGCCCGGAGAGACGGACCGCCAGCTTGCCCGGGACGATCGGGCCGCCCACGCCGGCGTCGAGCGTCGCGGTGTTGTAGTTGCCGTAGGTCGCCTGCGCACGGCCGGTCCAGCGGTCGAGCGTCGGCTTGATGCTGTCGAACTTGATGATGCCGGCGGTGGTGTTGCGGCCGAACAGCGAACCCTGCGGGCCGCGCAGCACCTCGACCTGGTTGGTGTCGAACACCGGGTTCGACTTCAGCACCACATGCTCCAGCACGACATCGTCCTGGATGATCGAGACGGGCTGCGACGCGCCAAGATAGAAGTCGATGTTGCCGAGGCCGCGAATGTAGAAGCGCGGGAAGATGCGGCCCGTCGTCGTTTCGGCGTAGAGGCCGGGGACGCGGCCGGAAAGCGCGAGGATGTCGTCGCCGCCGGTCTGGAAGGCGCGCAGCTGATCACCCGCGACGACGCCGACGGAGACCGGCACCCTTTGCAGATTTTCCGCGCGCCGCTCGGCCGTCACGACGATCTCGGTGAGTTGCGCCTCGTCGGCGGTGGTTTCTGCTGTCGGGGTCTGGGCGGAAGCGGTCGTGGCGATGGACAGCGCGCCGAACGCGACGGTCAACAGCAGCGCCGACCGGCCGAAATGGGTCATGGACACGTTTTGATTCCCTCTGTTATCTGTTGTCGGCCGGTCGGAACAGCGAAAGCCCGCGCCTTTGGCGCCGGTCTCCCCAGCCGGGCGTGCCGCCCGCTGCCACTTGCGCTATTTCCCTTGGAGCCGATGTGCTGCGGCTAGGGCCGGAATATGGCGCTCGTGTGACAGGGAAACATTCAGGCAACGATCGTGGCTTTGATACAACAGATGGATCAGCTTGCCGGGATGATGTTGACCGCGCCGGGTTGCCGGGGCACGTCTGCTGGCCGGTCACTCTGGAACCTCGACCGAGATCGATCGCTCCAGTATCGCTCGAAGCCGTCGCGCACAGGGAGGATATCCGCTATTCGTCGCCTGCTTTGCATCGTCGGGATGATAGTAATTTTGCTGGCAACGCCGTCAGTCGCTGCCGGCCCGGCCGCGCAGCCCAAACCCGATCCCTCCTTTCCTTTTTCGACGGAGATCGAGGATTTTGCAGAGGCGGAAGCCGCACAGGCCGTACCGGATGCCACCCTCTTCCTGGGCAGTTCCAGCATTCGTCTCTGGAATGTCCGGGACAGTTTTCCAAAGCTCAACGTCATCAATCGCGGCTTTGGCGGCGCGACGACGCCGGATGTGCTCCATTATTACGAGCGCCTGCGCCCGCGCGAACAGCCGCGATCCGTCATTGTCTATGTGGGCGAGAATGACCTGTCCGCCGGCACACCACCGGCCAAGGTGGCGGCCGATGTCCTGATCCTGCTGGGCCGGCTGCGCGCGGACTTTCCCAAGGCGCGAATCCTGTGCCTGTCGCTCAAGCCCAGCCCGATCCGCTGGACCAGTTACCCGAAGATGCAGGCCGTGAACGCGCTCGTCGCGTCGCGGGCGCGTGCGATCGGCTTCGATTATCTGGACGTAGGCGGCCTGTTGCTCGCGACCGATGGCCTGCCCGACGCATCGCTGTTCCGCCCGGACGGGCTCCACATGAATTCGCGCGGCTATGCGCTGTGGAACCGGCTGATCATCGACTGGCTTGACGCTGGACCGCCACTAGGCGTGCCGAAGCCGAGCGGCGTCGCCGTTGCGAACAGGCCCTGAGCCAGTTTGACGGCAACGGCCAAATGCCACCGATCGCCTAGATGGGCGCCGACGGATCGCTCTGGAGCAGCGTGGCCGGTCTCACCCCAAAAATCGCTTCCGGCTCAACTTCATGGCTCAGCAGAAGCCCGCATTGGTCCGGCCCGAGCCAGATGAGCGATGCCGGGACTTCCAGACCGACTGCAATCAACTCGACACTGCTGCCTACCGGGGGGAAGTATCGCCCTTCCAGCATGGCGCCAAAATGCGAGATATTCTTGATGATGACGGGCTCTCCGACACCCTCGAAATAGAGGAATGCCTCGATGTCGAGGGAATGGCGCGGGTCGCTGCGCTTTTCCCATGTCGTGCTGTGCGTCTGGTACATCGCTGTTGGTCTCCCAGGCCCCCCCGGGATGGCTTCACCCTCCGCACGCCGGGTTCATGAAATGCCATCGAACAGGGTTAAACGGGGGGAAAGCCTGCCGATCGTCCAGCGGCCGTGACCAAAAGAGTCTTAATGCCGCGGAAACCGGCAACCATGTTCGGCCGGATGAGTCCTTTCTTGCGAGAGGAGAGGAAAATGCAGGTAATTCATCAGCTTTCCGGTGATTTGGGTTGCGGTCTCCCGATGATATGGATCAGTCGTGGCAGCGATGGCTTCATGCTGTCGTCGGTATTCGCCCCCAATCGAGGTGCCTGCTTCGGGCCCTTTCCCAGCGCGATAGCGGCGGAAAAGGCGGGAATATCGCTTGCCGAGGCGAGCAGCGTCGAATGCCTGACGGTCGTCTGCGATTGGCTCAATGGCGCGGATGAGCGCATCGGCACCGTTCCGGCGCATTGAGGCAATCGGCGGACTCCCGCTCGCAGCCCGGTTGCCTTGCGCCGCCAGCGGTTTGATCCATGCCGCTTTTGCCATGAGCCAGGCGTTGGATCGACTGGCATGCGACCATCCGGGCATCCGCACGCGGGAGTCCTGAACCTGTCCCGCCACGCGAATCGCCGGCCGGGCAGGCCCGGTTGATCGCATAATGCCCGAGTCGCGCGGCTGTCTGAGGCGTGATCGATGTTTCTCACGTTTCGCTTCATTGTGCGACGCCTCACAAAATCGCTTATCCGGCATAAAATGTCCCGAATTAGGTACATTTATGCACTTTCGCGGTTGCAGTGCGAAACATGGCTATATTCGGTTTGATAAATGACCTGTAATCGGGGCGCATGCGACAACGCTCCGCCTTCCTGTGGTTTGACCTGTGCCGGTTTGTGGCAGCGATGTTCGTCGTTCTGGAACATGCAAGGGATTTGATATGGGTTGAGGCGGCCCAGGCCCCCGATGTCGGCATCCTGTACAAGATGGTGTATATGCTGACGGGCTTCGGTCACGAAGCGGTCATCATCTTCTTCATTTTATCGGGATTCTGGATAACCTCGACGATCGATCGACGCCGCCATTTGCCCCATTTCTTCAGCCACTATATGGTGGATCGGCTGACGCGGCTCCTCATAGTGCTCGTGCCGGCCCTCGTCATTGGCGGGTCGCTCGATATGGTGGGCGCCTATGGGATGGACGGGCGTCTGTATCACGGTGCGAGCGGGTCATCCATCTCGCGCGCGGTCGTTTCAACCCTGACGCCCTCCGCCTTTGTCGGCAACCTTGCCTTTATGCAAACGCTGATGGTTCCGGCATTCGGCTCCAACGAACCGCTCTGGAGCCTCGCCTATGAATTCTGGTATTATCTCTGGTATCCGGCGCTCTTTCTTTCCCTCACGACGCGGCGGTTGAGCCCGTTCATCGCCAGCCTGATCGTCGGCGCATTGTGGCCCAAGCTCATACCCGGTTTCGCGGTCTGGATGCTGGGTAGCCTGCTGTACCGGCTGGACGTGCGGCGGGTGGGGCAGGACAGCCTCTCCGCCGGCGTCAAATGGGCTATCCTCGGCGCCAGCATGACGGTCGCCGTCGGGGTGCTGCTGGCTTCACGTTTGCGGATGTTCAACGATGAAAGTTCGATTCTCATCGTCGGCGCGAGCTTCTTCTTCCTGTTCTGGTCGATATTACTCGTCGAACCGCGGTTCCCGAGATCGTTCAAAGCGATGACCAAATATGGCGCGGCGTCGAGCTTTTCGATCTACGTCACGCACTTTCCCTTTGTGGCCCTTGTCGCCACGGTGTTCCTGCATGGTCAGCGGTTGCACCCCAACCTGCTCGCTCTCGGCATATTGAGTGGCATCATCCTTGCGGCCTGGGCCTATGGATGGCTGTTCTCCCAGGCGACCGAAGCGCGCACCGCGACCGTGCGGTCCTGGTTGAACAAGCGGGGACCGTTCGAGGCGCACGCCTAGGCGCGGTGGCGCCAATATGGGCGTGGCTCAGCGCCTCACCTCGCAGCCCACCGGTTCCTGTTCGCGCAGTCGTCCCGCCCAGAGCAGGCACCGGCTCTGCTGCTCCGCCGCGAAATAGGCGCCGATCGCGTGGCGTTTCTGCGTGAAGGTCTCATGCTGCATGCGGCCGCCCGACGCCGCCTCGATCTCGTCGCGATAGCGTTCGTCCGAGGCGAGGCGCGTATCGCCCAGCACACTCCCGCCCAGCCTTATGCCGAGCATGGTCTTGGACGTCTGCTCATCCGCATGGTTGAAGCCGATATAGACGCGGTCGAAGAACTGGAAGAGATCCTCCGGCACGGCATCGTCCTTGCGCACCAGCCCGTCGCCCACCGCCGGCGCGAAGGCGACCAGCGCGACGTCGCCGAGGCGGGTGGGAGAGGGCGGGACAGGCGTGCAGCGTTCGGCGCGGCGTCCCTTGTCCTCGGGGGGATCGGTCGCGACCGACAGGGCCACGGCGGCCCCCCGGCTGTGCGTCACGAAGGTGACATCCGTCCCCTCCGGCAGCAGCGCGAGGAGGGGACGGACGCCGCATTGCCCGGCAAGGTTGGACGAGCCGATCGCCGACAGGAAACTGGTCGTGACCAGCGGCGTCGCCACCGTCCCGCTGGTATAGGCGTCCCAATAGACCTCCATCATGGCCCGGTCCGGATCGGGGGCCAGCGCCGCCAGCCGTTCGCGCAGGAAGTCGAAGCCCTGCTCCGTCGCCTCATAGCTGTTGTTGAAGCCGCGAATGAGGATGACCAGCCGGCGGGCATGATGCCGGGCCATCGCCTGCTTCACCAACCCTGCCACATGCGCGCGGATCGCGGCCTGATCATAGGGCAGTCCGAGGCCAGCATAATAGCGCCTCAGTCCGAAATCCCCCTGCCGCGCCATCTCGGGCGGCGGCAGAGGCTGTCCGTCTGTCCCCGCATCCGGGTAGATGGCGCCATATTGGTCGAAGGCGACCCGGACGATGCGGTCGTCGTCGCCGTCCATGCTCGCAAAGGTCGGCGGGGGCAGGCTGTGCACGCTAGAGCAGGCGGAGAGTGCCAGCATCATCCCCGTCATCATCGCGCGAAAGCTGCTCCCGCCCATCACCGCTCCATTCCCGATAGTCACTGCTGACAGATGACAGACACGCCCGGCAATGCTAGCGACCTGTTCATCCAACCTGAGAAAAGAAGCTGGTTTCGACGATGAACGCCTTTTCCACCCTGACCCACGGCGCCCTCACCAGTGCGGAGGACCGCGCCGCCCTCCTCACCGAACCGGGCTTTGGTAGGGTATTTACCGATCATATGGTCACGATCCGCTATACGGCGGGCAAGGGCTGGCATGATGCGACCGTAGGGCCGCGCGGGCCCATCCAGCTCGATCCCGCGGCGGCGGTGCTCCATTATGCGCAGGAAATCTTCGAGGGGCTGAAGGCCTATCGCCTGCCGGACGGCGGCATCGCCAGTTTCCGCCCCGACGCCAATGCGCGCCGCTTCAACCAGAGCGCGACGCGCCTCGCCATGCCCGAAATTCCGGAGGAACTGTTCGTCGAGAGCATCCGCCAGATCGTGGCTGCGGACGCGGACTGGACGCCTTCGGCCGACAAGGGGAGCCTGTATCTGCGTCCCTTCATGTTCGCGGACGAGGCGTTTCTGGGCGTGCGTCCGGCGAAATCCTATCTCTACTGCGTCATCGCCTCGCCGGTCGGCGCCTATTTCAAGGGCGGCAAGGAAGCGGTCACTCTCTGGGTCAGCCATGACTATGTCCGCGCCGTCCCCGGTGGCACCGGCGCGGCCAAATGCGGCGGCAACTATGCTGCCAGCCTGCTGCCCCAGGCGCATGGAATCGAAGAAGGCTGCGACCAGGTGCTGTTTCTCGACGCGGTGGAGCGCCGCTATATCGAGGAACTGGGCGGCATGAACATCATGTTCGTCATGGCCGACGGCAGCATCATCACGCCGCCGCTCGATGGATCTATCCTGCCCGGCATAACCCGCGACTCGCTGCTCAAGCTGGCGGGCGCGGCCGGTTACCGGATGCGCGAGGAACGCTACAGCTTCGAGCAATGGGAACAGGATGCCCGTTCCGGCGCGCTCAAGGAATGTTTCGCGTGCGGCACGGCGGCGGTCATCACGCCGATCGGCGAGGTTCGTTCGCGCAAGGGCAATTTCGTGATCGGCAACGGTGCGGGCGGCGAAGTTGCGCGGATGCTGAAGGATAAGCTGGTCGGCATCCAATATGGCCGCGTCGAGGACAGCCACGGCTGGCTCGAACGGCTGGTGTGAGGGCGCGGGGCTGGCATCGCTGGTTCGGCAAGGCGGACTGTCGCGCCACCTCGCCGAATCGACGACAAGGGTTGCCGTGACGCGGATCAGCCCTTGAAGTTGCCCGGATAGGCGATGTCGTCGAGCGGCTTGCGATCGCTCGGCACGTCGCGCGCCCGCAGCGACTCCGGCAGGACGGAAGGGTCGCCCTTGGTCCCGATCGCGATTGCCGCCTCGATCCGGAAGCCCTCCGGCACGGCGAGTTCCGCGCGCGCATTGTCGAGGTCGAGCCCGATCATCCCATGCGCATGATAGCCGAGCAGATGGGCCTGCAGCGCGATAGATCCCCAGGCCGCGCCCGCATCGAAGCTGTGCGTGTGACTTGGCTTGTCCGGCGAACCCATGGTGGTCTCGCTCAGAACATAGATGAGAACGCTCGACTCCTTCACCCAGTTCGCATTGAAGGGGATCAGCGTGTCGAGGAAGCGCTGCCAGTTCGCTGCGTCGTCACGGGTCGCATAGAGGAAGCGCCAGGGCTGATAATTGAAGGAGGAGGGCGCCCAGCGGCCTGCGTCCAGGATCGTGCGCAGGTCCGCCGCGGGAATTGCGGTGCCGTCGTAGGCGCGCGGCGACCAGCGGTGGAGAAAGAGCGGGTCGAGTGCGGTGTCGGTCGTGCGATTGGTCGTCATGATGGTCGTTTCCCTTGGGCGACTATGAGGGGGCATTTACGGCACGCACCATAGAGGCGCTGGGCCGTTCACCCTCATGGATCGCTTCGATCAGGGTTGATCGAGACTTTGCGGCAAGGGGCGGGTCAATGCCAAGCCCGAATCGCTTGCCTTTGGCGGGGCTTCTCCCTATAGGCGCGCGTTCTCGCCCCCGGCGGGAATAGATGGGACGGGCCGGCCAGTAGGGCTGCCGTGTTCGTTCGCAATCGTCTGCGGAGCCTGCCTCCGCTACAGACACAAGGAGACGAAAATGCCCAAGCTCAAGACCAAGAGCGGTGTGAAGAAGCGCTTCAAGTTCACCGCCACCGGCAAAGTGAAGCATGGCGTCGCTGGCAAGCGTCACCGCCTCATCAGCCACAACGCAAAATATATTCGCCAGAATCGCGGTACGTCCGTGTTGTCGGAAGCGGACGTCGGTCACGTGCGCCTCTGGGCGCCCTACGGCCTCAAGTAAGGAGTAGAGACACATGGCACGTGTGAAACGCGGCGTTACGACGCGGGCGAAGCATAACCGCATCCTGAAAGCGGCAAAGGGCTATTACGGCCGTCGCAAGAACACCATCCGCATCGCGCGGCAGGCGGTCGAGAAGGCCGGCCAGTACGCCTATCGCGATCGCAAGGTAAAGAAGCGCAGCTTCCGCGCCCTGTGGATTCAGCGCATCAACGCGGCTGTCCGCATGGAAGGCCTTACCTACGGCCAGTTCATGCACGGGCTGAAGCTGGCGGGCGTCGAACTGGACCGGAAGGTTCTGGCCGACATCGCAATGCATGAAGGCGAAGCGTTCAGCGGGATCATCGCGCAGGCCAAGGCCGCGCTCCCCGCCTGAATCGCCGAATAGCGAGACAAAAGGGGGCGCCGGGCGACAGTTCGGCGCCCCTTTTTTTATTTGTCCGCACCCCACCGATGAGAGCCCGGCCTGCGCGGGTGAGGAAGGGACCGAACCTATGTCGCTGCATCTCTGGTGGATATATGTCTCCGCCGTGTTCCTGATCTCCGCGACGCCGGGGCCGAATATGCTGCACGTCATGACGCAGAGCATTCATCACGGCCCCCGCCGCGCGCTCCTGACCATGGCAGGGCTGATGAGCGCGGTGCTGCTCTGTCTCATCGCCTCCGCGCTGGGGCTGGGTGCGTTGCTCAAGGCATCGCCGCGCCTGTTCGACGGGCTGCGTTATGCTGGCGTCGCCTATCTGCTGTGGCTGGGCGTCAAGGCCTGGCGGGCGCCGGTAGCACAGGAGGCTGGGCCAGGGGCGACCCGCGGGTATCTCGCGCGCACCCTCTATGCGACCGGCCTGCTGACCGGACTTTCCAATCCCAAGCTCATCATCTTCGCCGCCGCGCTCTTTCCGCAGTTTATCGAGGTCGAACGACCCTTCGGCGTGCAGCTTGGGATATTGGTGGCCAGCTTCGTCGTGATCGAAAGCTTCTGGTACGCGGTCTATGCGCTGGGCGGGGCGCGGCTGGCGCATTGGCTCGCGCCTTCACGCCGCCAGCGCCTGTTCAATCGCGGCACCGGCGTGCTGTTCATCGGCTTCGGCGGCGCGTTGCTCGGCGCGCGTGCCTGATCCCTTTCTTCCTGCGCTCTCCCTCGCTAAGGCGCCTTCATGACCGAAGTAGAAGCACTGAAAGCCGGCCTCGTCGCCGATATCGAACAGGCCGGCACGCTCGACGCGCTGGAGGCCCTGCGCGTGGGCGCACTGGGCAAGCAGGGGGTGGTGACCGGCCTCCTCAAGACGCTGGGCAGCATGACCCCCGAGGAGCGCCTCGAAAAAGGCCCGCCAATCCAGGGCCTGCGCGAGACTGTCACCGCCGCCATCGCCGACCGCAGAGCCGCGCTCGAAACGGCGGCGCTCGATGCCCGTCTCGCCTCCGAACGGGTGGACATGACGTTGCCGGCGGCGGACCTGCCCACCGGCTCCATCCATCCGGTCAGCCAGGTGATGGACGAACTGGCGGAGATTTTCGCCGATCTCGGCTTCTCCGTCGCGACCGGGCCGGAGATCGAGGACGACTGGCATAATTTCACCGCGCTCAACATCCCGGAGACGCATCCGGCCCGCGCGATGCACGACACCTTCTATTTCCCGGACAAGGATGCGGAAGGGCGCGCGATGCTGCTGCGCACGCATACGTCGCCAGTGCAGATCCGCACGATGGTCGGCGGCAAGGCGCCTGTCCGCATCATCGCGCCGGGCCGCGTCTATCGCTCCGACAGCGATGCGACGCATACGCCGATGTTCCACCAGATCGAGGGGCTGGTGATCGACAAGGGCATCCACCTCGGCCATCTCAAATGGACGCTGGAAACCTTCCTCAAGGCCTTTTTCGAGCGGGACGACATCACGCTGCGCCTCCGCCCCAGCTACTTCCCCTTCACCGAACCGTCGGTCGAGGTCGATGTCGGCTACAGCATCGAAAACGGCCAGCGGGTGATCGGCGGGTCGGGCGATGCGCCCGGTGGCGGCTGGATGGAGGTGCTGGGCAGCGGCATGGTCCATCGCAAGGTGATCGAGGCGTGCGGGCTGGACCCCGACAAGTGGCAGGGTTTCGCGTTCGGCACGGGTGTCGATCGGCTGGCCATGCTGAAATATGGGATGAATGATTTGCGTGCCTTTTTCGACGGCGATCTGCGCTGGCTGCGCCATTATGGCTTCTCGGCGCTCGACGTGCCCACGCTGTCGGGAGGAGTCGGCGCATGAAATTCACCCTCGGCTGGCTCGGCGAGCATCTCGACACCGATGCTCCGCTCGACGCGATCCTCGTCGCCCTCACCGACATCGGCCTGGAAGTGGAGGGCGTGGAGAATCCCGCCGCGAAGCTCGCCGGCTTCCGCATCGCCCGGGTGCTGACCGCCGAGCGTCATCCGCAGGCGGACAAATTGCAGGTGCTGACCGTCGATCAGGGCGAGGGCGCTCCGTTGCAGGTCGTGTGCGGCGCACCCAATGCGCGCGCTGGGTTGGTCGGCGTGTTCGGGGTCGAGGGCGCCGTCGTGCCATCCAACGGCATGGTCCTGCGCAAGACGGCGATTCGCGGTGTCGAGTCGAACGGCATGATGTGCTCCACGCGCGAGCTGGAACTGGGTGACGATCATGACGGCATCATCGAATTGCCCGCCGACGCGCCGGTGGGTGCCGCCTTCGCCGATTATGCCAATCTCGACGATCCCGTCATCGATGTGTCGATCACGCCGAACCGGCAGGATTGCATGGGCGTGCGCGGCATCGCGCGCGATCTGGCGGCCAAGGGCATCGGCACGCTGAAACCGCTCCCGGTTCCCGCCATAACCGACAACGGTCCCGGCCCGGATGTGCGGACCGAAGACCCGGAAGGCTGCCCCGCCTTCTTCGCGCGCGCCGTGGATGGCGTCACCAATGGCGCGTCGCCCGAATGGATGCAGCGCCGGCTCAAGGCGGTCGGGCAGAAGCCGATTTCGGCGTTGGTCGACATCACCAATTATGTGATGGTCGACCTCGGCCGGCCGCTCCATGTTTATGACAGGGATGTGCTGAAGGGCGGGCTGGTCGCGCGGCGTGCCAGTGGGGGCGAGCAGGTGCTGGCGCTCAACGGCAAGACATACGCCCTGCCTGCGGGCGCGACGGTGATCGCCGACGATGAAGGCGCGCACGACATCGGCGGCATCATGGGCGGCGAGCGGTCGGGTGCGCGGGACACGACCAGTCGCGTCCTGATCGAATGCGCCTATTTCACGCCGGAGAGCATCGCGCGGACCGGGCAGGCGCTGGGCCTCACCTCCGACGCGCGCCAGCGGTTCGAGCGGGGCGTGGACCCCGCGTTCCTGAGCGATGGCCTGGATATTGCGACCGACTATGTCCTCAAGCTGTGCGGCGGCACCGCGAGCGCGATGACGCGCGCGGGAGAGCCGCCGGTCGCGTTGAAGAGTTTCCGGTACGACCCGACCTTGTGCGACCGGCTGGGCGGCATCAACCTGCCCCACGCACAACAGAAGGCGATCCTCGAACGGCTTGGCTTCGCGGTGGACGGCCAGTGGACGGTCACGGTGCCGAGCTGGCGCCGCGACATCGACGGCCAGGCCGATCTGGTGGAGGAAGTGATCCGCATCCACGGTCTCCGTCATGTCGCGCCCGAACCCCTGCCGCGCGTGCCCGGCGTCGCGAAGCCGACCGCCACGCCCGAGCAGATGATCGAACGGCGCATCCGCCGCGCGGCCGCCGCGCGTGGCTTCAACGAGGCGGTGAACTGGTCCTTCCTTTCGGAGAGGGAAGCGGCGTCGGTCGGCGGCGGCGACTGGACGCTGGCCAATCCGATCAGCGAGGATCTGAAAGTCATGCGGCCTTCGCTGCTGCCGGGCCTGTTGTCGGCGGCGCGGCGCAATGCGGATCGCGGCGCGAGCGCCATTCGCCTGTTCGAGGTGGGCCGGCGCTATTTCCGTAACGAGGATGGCTCCAGCAAGGAGCGGCTGACGCTGGGTTTCGTGCTGGCGGGCGAAAAGTCGCCGCGCGGCTGGCAGGCGGGTAAATCCGCGTCCTTCGATGCGTTCGACGCGAAGGCCGAAGTGCTGGCGCTGCTGGCGGCGGCGGGCGCGTCCACCGCGAACCTTCAGATGATGGGGGAGGCAGGCGGGAGTTTCCACCCCGGCCAGTCGGGGACATTGCGGCTGGGGCCGAAGACGGTGCTGGCGGCTTATGGCGTGCTGCACCCCGGTCTGGCGAAGACGTTCGACCTGTCCGGCACCGTGGTCGCGGCGGAACTGTATCTCGATGCGATTCCGTTGAAGCGCAAGTCGGGCTTCATGCGTCCGGTCTATGCGCCGCCCGCCTTGCAGCCGGTGACGCGCGACTTCGCCTTCCTGGTGCCGGAGGCGCTGGAGGCTGGGGCGCTCGTCCGCGCGGTCAAGGGCGCCGACAAGAACAGCATCGTCGCGGCGCGGCTGTTCGACATGTTCGTGGGCGCGGGCGTGCCGGAGGGGAGCAAGAGCCTCGCCATCGAGGTGACGCTCCAGCCGGGCGACAAGAGCTTCGGCGACGAGGAGTTGAAGGCGATTGCCGACAAGGTGGTGAAGGCTGCCGAGAAGCTGGGCGGTGTGCTCAGGGGGTAGCCGTAAAGCCCTGGGCAGTCAGGCCCGGGGCAGGGAGAGGCGCACCAGTAGCCCGCCCAGATCCTCGCTCTCGTCGAGCGTTACCGCCCCGCCGTAGATTTCCGCGACATCGCGCACGATGGCGAGGCCGAGTCCCGTGCCCGGCTTGCTCGTGTCCAGCCGCGCGCCCCGGTCGAAGATGCGTGTCCGCTCCTCCTCCGGAATGCCCTGCCCGTCATCCTCGACCAATATGTCGACGTGGGTGCCGACCGGCGGCACCTCGATGGTGACGAACACGCTGCCGCCGCCATATTTGGCGGCGTTCTCGATGAGATTGCCGAGCAGATCCTCCAGATCCTGGCGCTCCACGCGAACGGCGGCCTCGCGGTCGCCATCGAGATCGAAGCGGACGTCGGGGTAGAGCCGGGCGACGGCGCGTTCCACCGCTTCGAGGCTGGGCCAGACCTGCGCGCGCGCCTGCGCCGCGCCGCGCCGGCCGACGGCGCGGGCGCGGGCGAGATGATGGTCGATCTGGCGGCGCATCACCGCCGTCTCGCGCATCACGGTGGGGCCGAGATCGCTGGCCTGCGCGGTCGCGGCGTTCATCACCACGGTCAGCGGCGTCTTGAGCGCATGGGCGAGATTGCCG
>Ga0068853_100000407_pt1 | contig 29562 bp, 23 predicted proteins | sample KBSCornC32_FD_65655 | JGI IMG/M metagenome (GOLD analysis project Ga0068853, IMG submission 65655) | Corn rhizosphere microbial communities from Kellogg Biological Station, Michigan, USA - KBS Corn C3-2 | ecosystem: Host-associated > Plants > Roots > Rhizosphere > Soil ... | reverse complement strand
TGTGAACGTGAATACCCGTATTTCGTTGCCGTCGAGCTCACCGTCTCCTCATCATATATCCGCCGACAAGGCCCCCGTTACCCAATCGAAGCGGCCGCAATTTACCACGGGAGGCCGGGTGGGGGGATGAGGGATGCGCGACCTTTCGACGCCCTTCGGGAGAGGAGCTGTCGGCAGGTCGTCACCCTCGTGGTACGCTAATGATGCTCGGACTACGCACGAAAGTCAGCGTAGGATCATCGGAAATCCCAGTTTTTCAAGGGCGGTCTCCAAGTGGCACTCAGGAACACCGACAAAATTCCGACGCGTTATTCGTACCGGGCGCAGATAGCCCGGACCGCGACCCTGGCGACGGGACTGCTGGCCGTGGCCGTCGCGGTCGGTCGCCATGCCCGTCCGGCGGCGTGGTTGCTGCTGCCGGCCGTGTGGGTGTTCGCCAACTTCTTCGAGTGGACCGTGCACCGATTTCCGATGCATCGCGCGCTCGTGCCACGGATCATGTACCGCAACCACGCCCAGATTCATCACACCGCCTTCACCGACGAGGCCATGGCCATCGGGGAGCCGCGTGAGCTGTGGCTCATCATGATGCCCTGGTACACCATCGTCATGTTGCTCGTGGCGGCCTCGCCGGTCGCCGTCGCGTTCGCGCTGGTGGGCGGGCTGCCGCTGGCCGGAATCTTCTACGTCGGCGCGCTCAGCTACTTCCTGTTCTACGAGGCGGTGCACGCGGCCTATCATCTGCCGGCGGCGACGCTCGAGCGCCTGGGTCTGGGCGAGGGCACGCTGTTCGCGAAGCTGCGCGCCCACCACGCGCACCACCACGCGCTGAAGCGAATGGCCCACGTGAACTTCAACGTGACCATCCCCCTGGCCGACACGCTGCTCGGCACCAGGGAGCGCCCCGAGCCGCACGACGCCACGGCGGGCGCCCGGGCGGCGCCGTCGAGGACGTGAGAGGGCCGGGGCGGGCTCGATTCCGCGACCCGGCGCTACTTGAGGCTGGGCGCGAGCTTCGAGACCTCGGCCTTCGTGCAGACCTTGGTCGAGGCGTTCACGCTGACGAAGTAGCCTTTGCCGGGCAGCCAGAGGCCGGTGGCGTTCGCCATCATCGGGGCGGCCTTCGGAGACTTGGCCTTCTCGGTCAGGAAGGCCTTGCCGACCTTCTTCCACTGGAAGAAGGGATCGTTTGGCGAGGTGGGGACCTCTTTCTGGGCCGGCGCGTAGACCTGCACGAACGTGTCGTCTGCCTTTTCGCCTTCGACCTTGAAGACATACTTGCACGTCTCCTTCGAGCCGACCTCGCCCAGGTAGGTGGCGTCGGACTCGCCGCACGCCTTGAAGACGGCGTCCTTCGTCAGGTGGGCCATGACCGCCGGGTCGCAACATTTCCCGCCGCCGTAGGCCTTACAGTTCGTCGGCAGGTTCCCCGCCGCACCGCCCGCTCCTCCAGTGGCCGCTCCGGCCGGGGCCGCCGCCTTGTCGGCGAGGGCCTGCCGCGCATAGCCCGCGCCGAACGCCAGGGACGCGGTCAGAGCCAGGGTCACGGAGAGAAACCGGCGGTTCGTCATCGGGGAGCCTCCTGTCGTCTTTGCGGATCGTCTGCGCGCGATCCGGGCGGGTGTGATGAAGCGGCCCGACGCTAACAAAAGAAAGAAAATCGTGTGCAAGAAACGGCCGGCGGGCCGGTCTGCAGGGGGGGCGGCGCCGGAGCCACGACATCGGCGCGCCGCCCCCACCCGTGACGAACGAAGGAGGTCCCACGGCGGCTGTCGGCCGTCCGCCGCGCCCTGCGCCCGCCCTCTGCCACCGCGGCGTCGCGAAACCGTTGACACCGGACCCCGACGCGGGTAGATCCAGCGCCGCGAAACGCCGGCCAGCTCATCGGCCGTCGCATCGTCCGGCAGCTTCATCGCCGGTTGAAAATCTGGGGTGGTAGTTAAGTCGGTTATAACGCCGCCCTGTCACGGCGGAGGCCGCGGGTTCAAGTCCCGTCCACCCCGCAAAGCTAGTAAGCGATTCACTTCATGGTGGGCGCCGTCCACGAGATCTCGCGCGCCACTCCGGCTCTGTGAGCCGAAGGTCGATCACGGCGTGGCCCGAAGCTTCGCGGTCAGAAGGTCGATGAGCGGCTGGTTGGCGTTCGTCGGGTCCACGGGCCCGCCGTTGCCGTAGTAGAGGGCGAACGCCTCCTCGTGGTACTGGTGGAACGAGAGCCCCGCCACCCGCGGCGCCTGGGCGTCGCCGTCGCCGGTGGCGAGGTCGTAGGTGTCACGCACCCAGTCGAGCCCGCCCTTGCCCGCGGCGAAGCAGGCGCGGTAGACGCCGAACTCGCCGAGGAACAGGGGCACGCCGCGCGCGCGGCCCCACGCCAGGTAAGGCGCCATCATCTCGCGCAGTCCGGCCTTGTCGCGGGCGCGCACGGGCGTCGAGCTGCCGACCAGATCCAGGCGGATACGCGCGACGGCGCCCGCGGGCAGGTCCGTCCCCTTCATCCAGCCGGAGATGCTGTACTGAAAGCCCGCCCGTGGCGCGAAGTAGTGGGCGTAGCCGCCCCAGCTCGCATCGTCGCTGGTGCCCGTGATCGTCAGGCAGGTCGCGCTGGTCTTGCACGAGGACGTGGTCGCCGCGGTGCCGGCGCCACCCTTGGCCCAGAAGTACCAGCCGCTCGTCGACGTGGGGAGGATGCGCGCGATGTCGCGCGTGTAGGCGCCGGTGGCGTCGAACTCCTTGATCGTGAGATCGTCGAAGGCGATGGTACCGGCTCCGACAGCCTGCCCGACCAACGTGGGCTTGCCGGCGGCGATTCCGACGCCGGTGGCCGCGATGCGTGTCCCCTCGTAGTAGGTCCAGCCCGACGTGCCCGCGGGGGCCGTCGGCGCGTCGAAGGTCGCGAGATCGATCCACTGTTCGGTCACGCCAGCGATCCGTGTGGGGTCTGGATAGGGGCCGCCGTCGGGGGCGTTGTTCCACGGCTGAAGCTGGAAGGTGTACTCGGTGGGATCGTAGAAGTGGAACTCGTAGACCGCGTTGGCGTCCGCGATCGTGAACAGGTTCATGTCGGCGTCGTTGCCGAAGTCCCCGGCGACGGCGATGGGGCGCTCGACGAACAGGATGTGGTTGGCGTCGACCGAGCGAATGGCGGTCGCGATGCGGGTCGCCAGATCGCGCCACTGCGCACGGCCCTGCAGCGGCTCGGGCTCGTTGACCAGCCCGAACCCCGCGATGATCGGCTCGCTGGCATAGCGCCGCGCGATCTCCTTCCACAGCGCGGCCAGGCGATCTTGGTTGGCGGTCACGCTCCAGAGGGAACCGCCCTCGCCGTTCGACTGAAAGCCCCCTTGCGGGACGTGCATGTTGAAGACGAGGCGGATCCCGTGGGCGCGCGCCCACACCAGGTTCTGGTCAATCCAGGCCCAGCCCGACGGCTTGTACACGCCGGGCGCGGCGTCGTCCTCGAAGGTCCGGTAGTTCAGCAAGAACCGCGTCGAGCTGGCGCCCATGGCCGCCAGCCTCGCGAAGTCCTCCTCGCCGTGGTCGGTCGGCACGGCCACGTTGGCCCACACCTCGTTTCCCAGGGACACGCCCTGGAGGAAGACGGGCCTCCCGTCGCCGTCGACGATGGCAGTGCCTTGCACACGCAGGAACTCACGCGACGGCGTCGCCGCGCCGCCCGTGCCTCCTGATCCGACCGAGCCATCCGGCGTCATCATCGCTGCGCCGCTGGCGCCGCCGGTCGCCGGGGTCGATCTGGCCGAGCACGCCAGAGTCATCATCAGGATTGGCAGGCTCAGGCCAAAGCCGCACCCTGCGTCGCGAAACCTCCTGGCCTCCACGGACTCGTTATCGAGCGCCCCCGTTTTGGTGTCAACCCTCGCTCCTTCGCGGCCTCGTCTCGCGGACGTGGCCGCGGTCCCCACGTGACGTTGTCAGCGGAACGTCTTCAACCCGATGCGCTTGATCGCATGATTCGTGGCTGCACACGTGATGGTCATCACCCGACGGGCCGGCGGGGCAATTCACAACGATGCGCACAATGGAGAACGTACTCGCGCGAAATGACAACCGATGCACCTTTGATCGGCGAAGCGTTATGAAAACGTTATATCAGGTAGCTTGACAACTTATCTCGACCGCCTTACTGTCGCCCCGCGATCAAAAGGGGCGTGCTGATCTTCCTGCACGGAGGGGCCGATGGCGATGAAGGCGAGAAGATGGCTTTCGGTTGCGGCATTCGTAGCGAGCGTCGGTCTGATCGGCGCCTGGTTGTGGCTGGGCAAGGCAGAGCCGCAGCCGACGTCAGCCGCACGCAGCCCGACGACCGGACCGACGAGAGCCCGCGCCGCGAACGAGTCGGTCGCCACTCCGGAGGGCTCTCTGTCCGGTGTCGTGCGCAGCGCTGCGGGCGGCGCCATCGAGAGCGCGCGCGTGTGCGCGACCACGGTGCGCTCCGAGGTCTCCTGGACACCCGAATCGAGGTGTGCGACGACGAACCGCCAGGGAAGTTACCGGATCGCGCCGCTCGAAAGCACGGTCTACGCCGTGTCGGCCTTCGCGCAGGGCTTCCAGCCGACCACCGGGCCGCACCGCCGGGACGTCTCCCTGGGACCGGGCGAGGCGAAGACGGGGCTCGACATCGTCTTGAGCCCCGGAGGCGCGCGACTCGCCGGGCACGTCTTCGACGCCACGGGCGGCCCCATCTCGGGGGCCACGATTCGCGTGTTGCGCCGAGTGGCACCGCACGAAACGACGGTCACCAGCAGCGCGGCGGACGGCTCCTTTGCCGTCTGGATGACGAAAGGTCCGGTGACCGTTCTGGCGGAGGCGTCCGGCTATGCGCCGATCCGAACGGCGCACGTCGCGCCCAGCAGCGATCTGGTTTTGCGTTTGGCGCCAGGCTCGACGGTGAGCGGACGGGTCGTGGCCGAAGGGACCGGCGCCCCGGTCGCGGGCGTGCGGGTGCGCGCGATCGCCGCCGGTTACTGGAACGATCCCACGCGGCCGTCCGCGATCAGCGACGGGGACGGGGGTTTCGAGGTCCGGGGTCTGGACCCGAACCGCTATGTGTTGGTCGGCGAGGGAAGTGGCTGGCGCGGTGAATTGAGGTCGCCCGTCGAGGTGGGCCTCGCCGGTCGGGTGGACGGGGTGGCCCTGACCGTGTCGCGCGTGGCGGTCGTGACCGGCAAGGTGGTTCAGCGGGGCAGCGGCGAGCCCTGTTCGCGGGGGAGCGTCACCTTCGGCCCGCTCGATGCGGCGCCATCGCCGGGATCCCCCACGGGTGGCCCGGCGTCCACCGTTCCCATGATCATCGGCTCCGTCGAGGCCGACGGCACTGCGCGGGTCGCGGCGGTCCCGGCCGGCTCCTACCAGGTCGACGTTCAGTGTGCGGATGCCTTTTTCGCGGAGGGACCCCGGACGTTGCAGGTCCAGCACGACGACATCGACGGCCTCGTCTGGAAGGTGGATCCCGGCAGCCGCGTGGTCGTGCACGCCGTCGACGAGGCGGAGCAACCGACGGCGAACGTGCGCCTCGTCCTGCTCGGACAAGACGCGACGGACGGCGCCGCCGCGGACGCTGCCCGCCGGCGCCTGGCTCCGCTGCGGAGCTTCACGACGGGGGTCGACGGAACGTACGAGCTGACCGGCCTGTCGCCCGGCCTCTACACGGTCGAGCCGGGGTCGGAGCACAAGGGCCAGCCCGTGCCGATCGATGCTCGCAAGCCGGACCGGATCGAGGCCACGGTCCACCTGGAGGGACGGGGGCGGATCGTCGTGACCGTCCGTACGCCCGAGGGAAGCGGGGCCGATCAGGTCGAGGTCAGGGCGGCTCCGGTCGCTGCCGACGGGGCGTCGCCTTCGGCGCTATCGCCGGAACGCAGCGCGAACCAGGCGGCGTCCGTCTCGAGCGCGCCGAGGCCCGCGGTTCCGAGGCTCGGCCTCCTCGCCACCGCGATCGGTGACGGACAGTTCGAGATCGGCCCGCTGGCTGCCGGCGCCTACCGCGTGAAGGTGAGCGACGGAGTCAATCCACCTCGGGAGCCGAACGATTGGCCGCAGGGGATGGTGCGGGTCGGCGCGGGGGTTGCGCGCGCCACGGTCGTTCTGGCGCGCGGCGGGGCTGTGGCGGGGCGGGTGATGGACAGCTCCGGGCACGCGCTTCCGGACGCCTGGGTGACGGCGGATTGCACGGCGACGGCCGGCCCTGGTGGGCCTCGTTCGTCGGTCCGCATTCCCGGGCGGGCAGGTGCGACGGGAGGGACGGTCACCGACGATGACGGTCGCTTTCGCATCGATCGAATCGCCAGCGATGCGCGATGCACGATACGAGCGGAGAAGGCGGGCGGCGGTGGGGTCGGGGTGGCGAGAGACGTCCGCGCCGGCGCTGAGGCGATCATCCGCCTGCCGGAGCTCGGGTCATTGCGCGGCACCGCGCTGCTGCCCGACGGCACTCCGGTGACCGCGTTTCAGCTCTCGATTCGCGGGCAGGACAGCGCGACCCGCACGGAGAACGTGACGACCACGGACGGTCATTGGTCCCTCGCTCGGGTCGTACCCGGGCCGATCCTTCTTCTGGCGTTCGATCCGTCGCGGGGCGACGCCCAGACGCGGGTCGATCTGGCGCCAGGCGAGCAACGCGAGGGCGTGGCGCTCGTGTTTCAGCCGCCTTCGCCGCTGGCCGCCACGATGGAGCCTGGCGGCCGTCAACCCTAGATATCGGACGCTGCCGTCCCGTCGCGTTCTTCGGGGCCGACGTACGCCCCACCGAGGCCGCGACGAGCGCCGTTCTCACTTTGTGCCGGTACACCCGTCGACCCGCTGGACCACTGACCAAGGAGGAAGTCATGAAACGAAGTCGCATCGTCCCTGCATGTTCCGCGTTCCTGTTCCTGGCCGCATCGACCCTGGCCGCGCAAGCAGACGCCCACCAGACAATCTACCGCGGGTACTCCTATCCCTCTGGCACCAACGGTCTTTACTCCTCGGGGACCATGACCTGCAACACGGGCGCTCCTGATTACGACGCCGATTGCACGAACGGCGATTCCATATCAATCAAATGGTTTGTCAAAACCCGCACCACGGCGCAGGCCGACATCGAGTACAAGACTCCGTTGAACGTGAATCTGAGCTACGGCGCCCATTGGACCTGCGAAGAGGTCCTGTATTGCTCCGACGGATCCGCGCCCAGCACTTACTTCGTCGACGGTCCGTGTGGCTGGACCGTCTGCCCAACCGGCGCGTCGGCCAGCTTCGTCGGGATCTACCTCGGCATCCAGAACCACCCGCTCTGAAGGGATCGTCCCGTGGCGCGGGGCCGCGGCGGCCTCGTGCCACGGGAGCGCACGCGGCGATCGAGACCCGCGGGCGAGGGCGATCCTAGGCTTCGCGCGCGCTCTTGCCCTCGAGCAGCTCCTCGAGGGCGGCCGTGAGGAGGTCCACCTTCACGGGTTTGGTGAGGTAACGATAGAAGCCGACCTCCTTGGCGCGGGCGGTGTCGCGGGGCAGGGCGGCGGCCGAGAGGCCAATGACCGGGATTTCGCGCGTCTCCGGCCAGGCGCGCAGGCGCTGGACGGCCTCGAAGCCGCTGATCCCGGGCAGGTTCACGTCCATGATCACGATGGTCGGAAGGTGTGCGCGGATCAGCTCGAGGCCGAGCTCGGCGTTCGGCGCGGTGATGAGCTCGATGCGCGGCAGGTCCTCCATCAGCTCGCGCATGAACGCGATGTTGGATGGGTTGTCCTCGACGTAGACGACCTTGTGGCGAGGGCCGGCGCCGGAGAGCGCGGCGGTCGGCGGGCTCGGGGTCGGCTCCAGGATGGGCAGCTCGCCCGTGGCGCTCCGCTGGACCGGGACCTCGATCCAGAAAGACGAGCCGCGCTCGACCTCGCTCGTGAACCCGACGCGTCCCTTCATGAGCTCCGCCAGCCGCTTGCTGATGGCCAGCCCGATCCCGGTGCCCTCGATGGGGCCGGTCTCCTGCCCGGCGCGCTGGAAGGGCTCGAAGATCTTGTCGAGCTTGTCCGCCGCGATGCCGAGCCCGTCGTCGACCACCGTGATGCGAATCCTCGAGGGATCGGGACGCGTGATCTCGAAGCGGACATGGCCCTGCGCCTTTCCGTACTTGATGGCGTTGGAGCCGAAGTTCATCAGGATCTGCGCCAGCCGCGTCCGGTCGACGACCACCGAGGGCAGCCGCGCCGGAACCGCCACCGGCGCCAGCTCGATGCCGGCGCGGCTCGCCATGGGGCCGAGCGTCGTCACGACCTCGTCGAGCACCTCGCGCAGTCCGACGGGCTCCAGCGAGATGGCGATCCGTCCGGCCTCGATGCGCGCGAAGTCGAGGACGTCGTCGATGAGGCGAAGGAGGTGCTCGCCTCCGCGCATCACGTGGGACACGCGCTCCCTGTGGCGTTCGGACAGCGGCTCCTTCCGATCGCGCTCCAGGAGCTGCGCGAAGCCGAGGATGGCGTTGAGGGGTGTCCGCAGCTCGTGGCTCATCGACGCGAGAAACTCGCTCTTGGCGGCGCTGGCGGCCTCGGCCTGGGAGCGTGCTTCGCGCAGCTCCGCCTCGCGCAGGGTGTCGTCGGTGATGTCGACGATCAGCGACACGGTCCCTTGCTCGGGGGTCTTGCGTTCGATGACGCGCAGGTGACGGCCCGTGGCCGTCGCCAGCTCGAGGACCCCGGACGGCGCCCGGTGATAGGCGAGCCCCCGGGCGCGCATGGCCTCGCCGGAGTCGCCGCCGCCGCGGAAGGTGCCCCCCGCGTACAGCTCGTCGGTCAGGTCCTCGAAGGTGCGTCCCACGATGGGTCCCCGCATGTCGACGGGCAGCAGCCGCCGGAAGGCGCTGTTGACCAGGACGACCCGGTCCCGCTCGTCGCACAGCATGAAGGCGTCCTCGATGCTGTCGACGGCGCTGGCCAGGTACGAGCTCACCCGCCGGACCTGCTCCTCGATCTGCTTGCGGGTGGTCACGTCGCGGATGGCGGCGGTGACCATCAGCCCCTGGTCCGTCTCGAGCGGGCTCAGGCTGATCTCGACGGGGAACTCGCTGCCGTCCTTGCGGCGCCCCGCCAGCTCGAGCCCCGAGCCCATCGGGCGCAGGCGCGGCGCCGACGTGTATCCGGCGACGTGCGCGGGGTGCCGCTTCCGGAAGCGTTCGGGGATCAGCATCTCGATCGGCTGGCCGAGCATCTCGGCGCGCGAATATTCGAACAATCGCTCGGCCTGGACGTTGACGAGCAAGATCTGGCCGCGCTCGTCGCAGACCACGACCCCGTCGGGGGCCAGATCGACCAGCTCACGGAACTGGATGTCGGCGCGACGCGGCTCGTTCTGGCTCTCGGCGCCTCGCTGCTGGGAGCGCACCAGGCTCGTCACGTCCTCGACGGCGTGGATGACGTAGCGGATCTTCCCCGTCCCGTCGCGGACCGGCGTGTTCACGGGCCGCCACCACCTCTCCTCGAAGCCTCCGCCCTCGGAGGCGGGCCGTCGAATGTCGTACTTCTGGAGCGGCATCTTGTCGGCGGCCCCCGTCTCGATCGTCCGCGCGAGCGAGGCGGCCAGGTTGCGGGTCCCGTCGGCCGACGGGTCGTCCGGGTTGTCGGGGAACACGTCGAACAACCGGCGTCCCAGGATGTCGCGGCTGGTCTTCGTCGCGTGCAAGTACGCGTCGCTGGCGGCGAGGATGATCAGGTCCGGGCCGGGCTCGAGGATCAGATACAGGCCCTGCGCGGCCTCCAGCAGTGCGCGGAAGTCGGGTTCAATCGACATGGGGGATAGTCACGCAGAACATCGCGCCGGGGTCGGCGTCTTCGATGTGGATGGTCCCGCCGTGGGCTTCGACGGCGAGCTTGCAGAAGGCCAGGCCGAGGCCACGGTTCGAGCGGATGCCATCCATCCCCTCGGCCGCCTGGACCAACCGCTCGAAGATGCGCTCGCGCTCGGCCGGCGGGACGCCGGTCCCGGCGTCGGTGACCAGCAGGCGCGTCGCCTCGCCGGCGCGCTCCGACCGCAGGCTGACCGTCGTCCCTTCGGGCGCGTGGCGGATGGCGTTGTCGACCAGGTTCTCGAGGACGCGGCGGATGAGGTCGCGGTCGGCGTTCGCGCTGCCCGTGGCCATGTCCGCGACGAGCGTGACGCCCGAGCCCTGGGCCCGCGCTCGCAGGGCCTCGAGGACCTCGGCACCCAGCGCGTCGAGATCGATGTCCTCGCGCTTTGGCGCGAGCTTTCCCTCGTCGGCCTTGCTGATGTCGAGGAGGTTCGTGATCATCCGCATGAGGGCCGCGGTCTCGTCGAGGATTCGATCGGCGGCCCGCCGCGCCCGCGGGGATGCGCCAGGCTCGCGCCGGATCAGCTCGGCCTGGAGGTTGATCGAGCTGACCGGGTTCTTGAAGTCGTGGACCAGGAAGGCCGCCAGTTGCTCCTTCTGCAGCTGGACCCGCTGCAGATCGTCCCGCTGGTGCTTCACCAGCGCGTACAGCTCGTTGCGTTCGCTGGCCACGCGCCGCAGCCGGAGCGCCGCCTCGACCCGCACCACCAGCTCGGTGGGCCGATACGGCTTCGTCATGAAGTCGTCCCCGCCCGCGAGCTGGGCGCGATCGAACGTCTCCACATCCCGCAGCGCCGTCAGGAACACCACCGGGACGTCCCGTCCTCCGGGCCGCGCGCGGATCTGCCGGCAGGCCTCGACGCCGTCCATCCTGGGCATCTTGATGTCGAGGAGCGCGCAGTCCGGCGGTCGTCTGGCGAACGCCGCCACCGCCTGTTCGCCGTCCTCGGCCAGAACGACCTCGTACCCTTCGTCCTCGAGCGTGGCCTGGGCGACGGCCCGGTTCTGGGCGTTGTCGTCGGCGACCAAGATGAGAGCCTTGGCGGCGGGCTCCATGGCGGGACCATAACGCACTAGACCCGGTTCGAGAACGGAGATCGTTGCGGTGGAGTAACATCTCCGATCCGAACGTCGATCGGGCCGAGTGGCTGGGCGGGCCGCTATCGCCGTCCGGACCGGCGGCGTCGGCGCGCGGCCGAGACGCCCGCCAGGATCGCGATCGAGACGGCGGCGGTGCGTGATCCGGCCTGGTGGGGCCCGGGCCCGCCCGCGATCGCACAGCCGAGCTGCGGGTCGCCGAGCGGCCCGCGCGTCGCGGGGGTGCTGGCCGCGGAGTTGGGATCGGTCGCGGCGACGAGCTCGTCGGTGTCGCTCACGCCGTCGCCGTCGCTGTCGACGTGGTCGGCCTCGACCCGGGCCAGGGCCTCGTCGAGCGAGCCGCCACCGGTGAGGCCGCGGGCCCTCATCGCGAGGGCGAAGGGGGTGACCAGGGTGTCACCGCCCGTCTTCCCGTACTGGTGACACAGCCCGCAAGGCGGCGCGGTGGCGGCGCCGAGCGCTTGCGCGATCCTGCCGGGGAATTCCTCCTTGGCCCGAGCGTCGGGGTGGCTCGCCAGGAGCGTCGTCGCCAGCAGGCCCGCCGCGAGCAAGAATTTCGGAGCTCTCATCGGCGGCCTCCTCACAAGTAGACGTGTCCCTGCAAGAGCAGCGCGGTGGCATCCAGCCGATCGGATCCGAAGGCCATGCGCCGCCACATGAAGTCCAGGCGGAGGTCCACCTGGCGAAAGCAGAACCAGTCGATCCCGGCCCAGCCGCCGTAGGAGGTCGCGCTTCCCGTACCGCCGGGCCTCCAGGTCTCGCCCGTCAGGATGAAATGGAGACCCTGCACTGGTTCGATGTCTCCTTGCAACGCGGTGGCGATCCCCTTGGTCGTCGTTTGGCCGGCCGGCGCGTTCAGGACCAGATCCGCCTCGCCCAGGATGACGAGCGGCACCACCGGTGAGACGCGCACGAACAGGCCGTGCGCCTGCCGCAGGGCCTCGACCTGGAGCTGGACGTCCCGCGCGGCCCGCGTGATCAGGCTGCTGGCGCCGACGGCGATCCCCGACGCCGGCACCACCTCGACGCTCGCGCTGTACCCGCGCTGCCGGTACTCGTCGGGGCTGATCTGGTAGTTGCCGAGGATCCCCATCACCTCGGCGCGGACCAGCTTCGAGCTGTAGGCGAACGCGACCCCGTGTTGCTGGGCGTCGTTGATGTCCGTGCGCGTTTGCCGGCGGATCCACAGCGTGTGCTCGATCGAGCGGATGCCGAAGGGCAGGTTCATGCGGCCGGCGCGGACGAGATACGCGTCGTGATCGAAGGCGTAGCCGAGCCAGTGTTCGCGAGACACGAGGTCGCCGGCCACGGCGGCATACGACCCGTCGTTGACGACCCCGAGGCTGGCGGAGGCGCGGAAGCCTCCGGCGCGGACGCCGGCGCGAAGGTCGGCCTGCATCAGCACGAGGCTGGCTCGCCACCCCGCCGGTGGTGAGCCGGGAGGCCCGGCCGGCGCGCCGCTGACCTTGGTATCGAGGACCGCGCCCCGGAAGCCGGCGCCGACCAGCAGCCATTGCGGGGTCTGGAGCGCGCCCCACACGGGGCCCGTCGTGCCCGCGTCGGAGGACGAGGCGGCGCCGTAGCGCATGGCCAGCTCCTCGTCACCTTGCTCTCGTCCGTAGCCGGTGAGCAGGCCCGAGCCCGATGGATCCATGTGGCACTGCGCGCAGCCGTCGTGCCCGTGACGGATCATCCACGGATGGGCCTCGGCCCGAGATGCGTACGCGCCGGAGCCCAGGGACAGCGCGGTCGCAACGAGGGCGATGCGGAGCCGCGGCCGCAGGGCCAGCGTGAGGCCGGAGCGAAGACCGGGACCGTTCGAGCCATTGGTTGCTGACATTCCTCGACGAACCTCCGCACGAGCCCAAAGCACGGGCCGTGCCGCGAGGCTGGCTCACCGGCACGCGGCGCGAGCCGGCCTGGTGCTGGGCTTTTCGAGCGGCATCACCGAGGCGTCGCTGCTCGGGCCGCGCAATCGTCGACGGCAATCGACGCCGCGGCGCAAGTCTTTCGCGCCGAGCGAGCTGGCGAGCCGTCGCCAAGCGAGGCGCCGCTCAGAGGGAGGCGGTGACGCGGGCGCCGATCGGGCGGGCGAATTCGCGGCGGAGCAACGATGCGTGCAGCGTCTCGGCGGCGGTCTTCCCGGCGGGCAGGTTCGTGCGGACGAACGGGAGCCGGTGGAGGACCGCGTCTCCCGCCTCGAAGCCGAGGAAGAGGGCGGCCACCACCAGCGAGGCGAGCACGATGGACGTGGCGCGCGAGGGCGGGGCGCAGGGGGGGCGCAGCGGGGCGAGGAGCCGCCGGATTCGCATCGCGAGGTCGAGCTCCGCGCCGGTCAGGCCCGCGGCCGCCGCCGGCCAGGCGGCCGGGCGCCCGCTCAGGAGGCGGGTCACGGCCAGCACGGCCGCCGCCAGATCCTCGCCCGGGGTCCCCGACCGACGAGCCTCCTCGTCGCGCGCGAGCTCGAGCGCGGAGAGCCAGGTTCGAAGGCGGCGCTGGGCATCCGGGTTGGGCCACTGGAGATCCGTCGCGAACTGCGCGACCCACACACGAAGGGGATCGCGATGGCGCACGTGCGCGGCCTCGTGGGCCATCGCCGCGTCGAGCGCCCGCGCATCGAGCACCTCCAGCACCTGGGCCGCGCAAAGGACGCGCGGCCGGAGCAGGCCCACCGTCACCAGCGGCGGCGATCGGGTGCCGGCGCCGGCGGCCAGCAACGAGCGAAGCGCTCGGGCGCTGGCCCGCAGCCAGCCCAGGGCGACGGGGAGCGCCAGCAGGAGGACCAGGGGGTTCAGGACCTCGTCGGTCTGGCCCGGCTCCTGGAGGGCCCACCCGCCGAGCGCGAACGCCGCCAGCACCGACGGCACCAGCGGGACCCAGACGCGACGCCAGAGGCGCTGCTCGAGCACCTGGCCGCTCGTCCCGTCGTCCTTGCGGGCGGTCCGAACAGCGCCGTCGCGGTTGTCTCTTCCGTAACTTCCGATGGAATCGCGCCGGCGCCGAAGCACGAGCCTCGCACCCGTGATCAACCAGCCGCCGACCCAGGCGATGGCCCCGGCGATGCTGGCGACCAGTACCGCCAGGACCAGGTTACGGTTCACCGCGCGGCCTTAGTCGGGCCGCCTCGACCGCCTGGGCCAGGTCCTCCAGGAGCCCCGCGTCGATCGACTCGATGGCCTCGACGAGCGCCGCCATCGCCGGGCGTGCCCCGCCCATGAACAGACCCCCGATCGTGCGCGACATGCGCGCGCGTTCGATCTCGGGACGCGGCGTGGTCGCCCGATACGAGAACGCCTTGCCCTGGCGCTCGCGGCTCAGCAGCCCCTTGGCGCACAGGCGGTCCAGCACCCGCGACGTCGTCGTGTAGACGAGATCGAGGGGGACGCCCACGCGCTCGTGAACCTCGCGCGCGGTCAGCACCTCGGCGTCCCACACCGCGCTGAGCACCGCGTATTCGAGCTTGCCACCGGGAACGGGAACGTTTTCGCTGGTCGTTGCGCTCGTCATGAAGGCACCAATATACGATGGCCAAAGCCCCGGGGCGGACCTTTCTGCTCGACGCCCGGCGGTCGGGCGCCGTCGACGCGAGAGGTCGGCGGGCCTCGGGTGGGCAGGGGGGCGGCCCGTCAAACCGGCAGCGCGATGGTGAAGCAGGTGTCGCCCGGGCGTGAACGGACGCGGACGCTGCCCCCGTGATCGGTGACGATGCGGTGGACGATGCTGAGGCCGAGGCCGGTTCCAATCGACTTCGTGGTGAAGAACGCGTCGAAGATTGGCGTGTCTTCGCCGAAGCCGGGGCCGGTGTCGGCGACGTCGATCTCGACCTGCCCGGCCCTGGCGTGGGCGCGGAGCGTGATCACGCCGCCCGTGGGCATGGCTTCAAGCGAATTTCGCATCAGGTTCTGCAGGACCTGGCGGATGCGCTCGGGGTCGACCTCGAGAGGCCGGAGCTCGGGCGCGACCTCGACGTCGATGCGGACCTTGAAGGCCTCCGCTTCCGGAGCCAGCAGGGTGGCGACGCCCCGGCACAGGTCGCCGATGTCGGTGCGGTGGCGCTCGAGGGGCCGCGGGCGCGCGAACGAGAGGAAGTCGCTCACCAGCCGCTCGAGCCGCCGGATCTCGTCCTCGACGACGGCGGCCACCCCGTCCAGCGAATCCCTGGCCAGCTCGCCGCGGGCCAGGCGCCGGCGCAGCACCTGCAACTGGAGCGCCGCCGAGTTGAGCGGGTTGCGGACCTCGTGGGCCAGCCCGGCCGCCATGGTGCCCACGGCGGCCAGGCGCTCGGCGCGCAAGGTCCGGCGCAGCATCTCCTGCTCGGCGGTGACGTCGGTGCCCACCGCGTAGGTCCAGGTCTCGCCGCCGGCACCCTCCGAGGACACGCGCGCCGTCTCCCAGCGGACCAGGCGCTCGGCGCTCGCGCCCTGCTTGCCTTTGATGGCGAGGGGCCGCACGCCGCCCGAGCCCACCAGCGGCTCCCCGGGCTGTCCGATCATCTCCGCGCGCGAGAAGCCGGTCGTCTCTTCCAGACGGGCGTTCCAGATGGCGATGCGTCCCCGGCCGTCCAGCGCCAGCACCAGCGCCGGCACGGCCTCGATGACCTGGCGGTGCCGCTTCTCCGAGCGCTCCAGCTCGTCGCGCAGCCGCTCGCGTTCGATGGACATCCGCGCCTGCGCCAGGGCACGCCGCGCGATCTCCAGCATCTCGGGAGGCGAGAAGGGTTTGAGGACGTAGGCGAACGCCCCGCCGCGCACGGCCGCGATGGCGCTGGCGACCGTGGCGTCGCCGGTGATGAGCACGACCTCGGCGTGAGGCCAGCGGGCGCGCAACGGCTCGACCAGGTCGGTGCCGTTTCCGTCGGGCAGGCGGACGTCGCTCAGCACCAGATCGAAGCGCCGCTCCTGGATGCGGAGCAGCGCCTCGTTCAGCCGGTCGGTGACCTCGACGTCCACGGGCAACGCGTCGCCGACGATCTCGGCCACGTTCTCCGCCAGCGCGGCGTCGTCGTCAACGACGAGGATTCTTTGCCGTTCCACGTCCCAGTGCCCTCGCCACCCGGGTCGGGAGGCTCTCGATGTCGACCGGTTTTTCCAGGATGATCACGGTCAGGTTCACCGCCAGATCCCGGGGATCGTCCACGACGGGGACCCGCGCGCGCAAGCGGAGCTCCGGACCTCGCGGGCTCACGCCGTCTCCTCGGCGCGCGCGGCGTCGGGGATCGTGACCAGGAAGGTCGCGCCCGTCTCGGAGGGTTCCAGGGTCACGCTCCCACCGTGGGCCTCCGCGATCCGCGAGCACAGCGCCAGCCCCAGGCCCGTGCCCCTGGCCTTGGTCGTGAACAGCGCCTCGAAGACCCGGTGCCTGATCTCGGCCGGGATCCCCGGGCCGGTGTCGTGGATCTGGATCCTTGTCACATCCCCGTCGCGCGCGGCGCGCACCTCGACGCGGCCGGGCCCGACCGCGTCGATCGCCTGGCCCGCGTTGATGAGGAGGTTCGTGAGGACGCGCGTGATCTGATCCGGATCGAGCCGCGCCATGTCGGTCGCCACGGCGTCCAGGGTCACGTCGACCGTCGCCGGCAGGTGGGCGGCCGCCGCGGCCCCCTCGAGCAGGGCGCGCACCGAGACGAGCTGCCGGTGTGGCGGGCGATTGCGCGCCAGCTCGAGCAGGTCCTCGATGGTGCTGGTCGAGCGCTTGACCTCGGCCGAGATCTTGTCGAGGTGGCGCAGGACCTTCGGGTCCGGGGGGGCCGGCTGCTGCTGGAAATGTTGGCGGAGCAGGAACACCGACGTCTCGACCACGCCGAGCGGGTTCCGCAGCTCGTGGCCGATGCCTGCCGCGAATTGCCCGATCGTCGCCAGGCGCTCGGCCGTGCGGTTCTTGGCCTCCAGATCTTCCCGGTAGGTCTCCAGCATGATGGCGAGCTCGATGTCCATGATCTGGTGCAGGGCCACCACCGTCTCGTCACGGAGAAGGGGCTCCGCCTCGAGCGCGCGCTGGATGACGGCCGCGACCTGGATGCGCATCCGATTCATCGCCGTGAACATGTAGGCCTGCGGCAGGTTGATCCGCACATGGACGCGCCCGATGCGCGAGCGGCGCAGGACGTAGTCTTCGTCGTGAGGGCCGAGCAACATGTCGTCGAGCCACCGCTCGAGGGTGCGCTTCAGCCGGTTGATCTGCGCCTCCCCGCCGGTGATCGATTGACGCGCTCCCGGATGCGCCTCGATCGTCGCGTAGAAGTCGTCGATGATGCCCGCCACGTGCGGCGCCACGTAGGGGCGCGCCGCCCGGAGCAGGGCGCTCGATTCCTCGGTGAACCCCACGTAGGTCTCGAGGCTGCGCAGGTACGTCTCGCCGGGCACGAGGTCTCTTTCTAACATTCCGGTGCGAGCGTCAGAAGGGCGCTGCCGGCCGCCTGTGCGACGAGCGCGAGGGCCAGGCGCCCCCGGTGGGGTGAACGAGGGCGCCGAGGGCATCAGGCGAGGGCCCCGCCGAGGGCGCGGCGGCCGGCGGGCACGCGAACGCCTGGTCGAGACGTGCTGGCGGAAGCGACGGTCCTGGTGGTGATCTCCTCGGCCGCTCGTGCGGGGGCCACCGCGACGGGCTCGGGGGCGATGCCGCCGATGATCAGCAGCACCGCGCAGGTGCCGAGGCTCGCCAGGCTGCCGACGGGCGCCGCCGGCCCGAAGTTCAGCAGGCCCAACGCGAGCCCGAGCGCCGCCGTGCTCCAGCGGGCCGTGGACGACGTGATGCGCAGGGGCGCGAGGACCAGGGCGGCGATCCCGGCCGCGACGACGGCGGCGGCACGGAGCCCACTTTCGAGGCCGAGATAGGGGCTGAGCATCATCCAGACAGCCGTGCAGGCGACGAGTGCAGAGAACAACATGGTGGACCTCCTGGAGCCGCTTGCTCAGCGAAGGGCGTGCCAGCGTCTCTCCGGCCGCGGCGGGCGCCCAGCCGGCGAGTTTCGCGTCGACGGGCCGGAGCTGCGCAAGAAACGCGCGGTCGGCGTGCGGCGCGCACGCGCCCGGCGCCAGAGGGGCCCTGGCACGGCTGTCGCATCGCGACGTGCTCGTCGAGGAACCAGCTTCATCTGAGCGGCGGGTCATATCGACCGGCCGCCGCCGAACCGAGAGAGGAGTCGAAGAATGAGCACCAACACGATGCGCGCAGCGGTATTCGAGGGGCGTGGAAAGATCGGGATCCGGGAGGTGCCGCGTCCGAGCCCCGGCGTGGGTGAGGCCCTGGTCAGGGTCACGATGACGACGATCTGTGGGACGGACGTGCACATTCTGAAAGGCGAATACCCGGTCCGCGAGGGATTGGTCGTCGGTCACGAGCCGGTCGGTGTGGTGGCCGCGCTGGGGGCGGGCGTCAGCGGGTATGCGCTCGGCGATCGCGTGATCGTCGGCGCCATCACCCCGTGCGGCCAGTGTCGCGCTTGCCTGTCGGGCGACGCTTCTCAGTGCGGCGGGGGTCCGGGCGATCCGGCCGGCTACCGCGCGATCGGCGGGTGGCGCTTTGGCAACACCATCGATGGGTGCCAGGCCGAGTACGTGCTGGTGCCGAACGCCCAGGCCAACCTCGCGAAGATCCCGGACGGCCTCAGCGACGAGGAGGTCCTCCTGTGCCCGGACATCATGTCGACAGGGTTCTCGGCCGCCGAACGCGGCCACGTCCGCCTGGGAGACGCGGTGGCGGTGTTCGCGCAGGGGCCCATCGGCCTGTGCGCGACCGCGGGGGCGCGTCTGGCGGGCGCGGCCCTGGTCATCGGCGTCGACAGCGTCCCGCAGCGGCTCGAGTTCGCGCAGCGCATGGGCGCCGACGTGGTGCTGAACTACAAGGAGCAGGACGTCGTGGCCGAGATCAAGAGGCTGACGGGCGGCGGTGTCGACGTCGCCATCGAGGCGCTCGGGCAGCCGTCCACCTTCGAGGGGGCGCTGCGCAGCGTGCGCCCCGGAGGCACGGTGTCGAGCCTGGGCGTGTACTCCGGGCACCTGGCCCTGCCGGTCGACGCGTTCGCGGCGGGGCTCGGCGATCACACCATCGTCACGTCGCTGTGCCCCGGCGGCAAGGAGCGGATGCGCCGGTTGATGAGCATCGTCGCCGCCCATCGTTTTCCGTTTCGAGAGCTGGTCACCCACCGGTTCGGGCTCGGCGAGATCGAGGCCGCCTACGATCTGTTCTCGCACCAGCGCGACGGTGTGATGAAGGTCGCTATCCGACCGTGACCATCGCGGAGCCCGGGCCGGGCGGCCTGACCAGCGCGGAGGCGGCCGCTCGACGTCGCGCCTTCGGTCGAAACGTGGTGGCCGAGGGCCGGCGCCGCTCGCTCGCGCTGCAGCTCGTGCAGCGGTTCCGCAACCCGCTCGTCATCCTCCTGGTCGGCTCGGCGGCGGTGTCGGGCGCCACCGGCGACGCGCGCAGCGCCTTCGTGATCGTCGCGATGGTGCTGCTGAGCGTGGTGCTAGACTTCGTCCAGGAGAGGCGCGCCGGACGCGCCGCCGAGCGCCTGCGCGAGACGGTGCTCATGCGCGCCACGGTGGTGCGCGACGGGCAGCCGGTCGAGATCCCGGTCGGGGACGTGGTCCCGGGCGACGTCGTCCTGCTGGCGGCGGGCGATCTGGTGCCGGCCGACGGCCGCTTGATCGAGGCCCGCGACCTGTTCGTCAATCAGGCGCTGCTGACGGGCGAGCCGTACCCCGTGGAGAAGCGCGCGGCGGCCGGCCCCGGCGACGACGAGGCCCCGCGGCCCGAGGCCGCCGACGCCGTGATGATGGGAACGTCGGTGGTGGGGGGCGCGGGACGCGCCGTGGTCCTCCGGACGGGGGCCCGCACGGCCGTCGGCCAGATCGGGGTCTCGCTGCAGCGGACGCCGCCGCCGACCTCGTTCGAGCAGGGCACCCGCGCGTTCGGGCTCTTCATTGTCCGCCTGGCGCTGACCATGGTGCTGGTCGTGATCTTCGTGAACGCGTGGCGGGGCCGGCCGTGGCTCGAGTCCTTCATGTTCGCCATCGCGCTGGCGGTGGGGCTGACGCCCGAGCTGCTGCCGATGGTGGTCTCGGTGACGCTCTCTCGCGGGGCGATTCGCATGGCGCGCCGGAAGGTGATCGTGAAGCGTCTGTCGGCGATCCACGACCTCGGCAGCATGGACGTGCTCTGCACGGACAAGACGGGAACCCTGACCGAGGCGCGCATCCGTCTGGCGCGCAGCCTGGATCCGACCGGCGCGGCCAGCCCGCGCGTGATCGACCTCTGTTATCTGAACAGCCGTTTCGGTTCGGGCGTGAAGAACCCCCTCGACGAGGCGATCTTGGCCGCCGGAAGCCCGCCATCGGCGGAGGGCTGGACCAAGCTGGACGAGCTGCCGTTCGACTTCGAGCGGCGCTGCGCCGCCGTGCTGGTGGGACCGCCGGGCCAGCCGCCGCTGCTGGTGGTCAAGGGCGCGCTCGAGGAGATCCTGCGCCGATCGTCGCGGTACGAGGACGGCAGCGGAGCCGAGCGGGACCTCGGGGCCGGCGAGCGGGCCGCGCTGGGCGCGCGCTTCGAGGCCCTGAGCCGCGAGGGGTTCCGGGTCCTGGGGGTCGCCACCCGGCGGTTGGTGGAGCCCGGGCGGGCCCTGGTGAGAGACGACGAGCGCGACCTGGTCTTCGCGGGCTTCGCCGCCTTCGAGGATCCGCCCAAGGAGTCGGCCGGCGCGGCCCTGCGCAACCTCGGACAGCTGGGGATCACCGTCAAGGTGCTGACCGGCGACAACGAGCTGGTGGCGGCGCACGTGGCGGCGCAGCTCGGCCTCGAGACGGAGCGGGCCCTGACCGGCGCCGAGCTCGCGACGCTGGACGACGCCGCGCTGGCCGTGCGCGCCGAGCGCGCGACGCTGTTCTGCCGGGTCACGCCCGCCCAGAAGGATCGCATCATCCTGGCCTTGAAGCGCCGGCAGCACGTGGTCGGCTTCATGGGCGACGGCATCAACGACGCGCCGGCCCTGCACACGGCGGACGTCGGCATCTCGGTCGACGGGGCGGTGGACGTCGCCAAGGAGGCGGCCGATCTGATCTTGCTCGAGCACGACCTCGGCGTGCTGCGCGACGGCGTCGTCGAGGGGCGGCGCACCCTGGGGAACATCATCAAGTACGTCCTCATGGGGACGAGCTCGAGCTTCGGGAACATGTTCAGCATGGCGGGGGCGTCGCTGTTCCTGCCCTTCCTGCCGATGCTTCCGATTCAGATCCTCGTCAACAACTTCCTCTACGACCTGTCGGAGATCCCCGTGCCGACCGATCGGGTCGACGCGGCCTTCGTGCGCCGGCCGCACCGGTGGGACATGCGCTTCATCCGGCGCTTCATGTTGATGATGGGGCCCGTCAGCTCGCTCTTCGACTTCGTGACCTTCTTCCTGCTGTACCGGGTGCTCGGCGCCGGCGAGGCGGTCTTCCAGACGGGGTGGTTCATCGAATCGCTCGCCACGCAGGTCCTGGTGATCTTCGTGATCCGGACGCGGCACAACCCGCTGCGCAGCCGGCCGAGCGCGCCGCTGGTGGTGACGGCGATGGCCGTTGTGGGCTCGGCGATGTTGTTGCCGCTGACCCGCGCCGGCGCGGCGCTGGGCTTCGTTCGTCCGCCCGGGATCTTCTTCCCCGTGCTGGCCGCGACGGTGGTCGCTTACCTGTGCGCGGCCGAGCTGGCCAAGCGCTGGTTTTACCGGCACGTCAACCCCGAGCGCGCCGGGGCGCGGTGGTCGCCGGTGACGGCAAGGTAGGAACGGCGCACCCGCTGCGCGAGAGTCCGGCCGTGGCGCAAACTCTGCGCGCCTCGGCGGCGGCTCGTGGGCGCCGACGGGCGGATCGCCGGTGGTCCCGCCCTTGCTGTGGGAGAGCGGCATGCCCCGCTACAACCTGTCCCGACCTCGCGTCCTGGTCCTCACGGCCGCCGTCTCTCTCTTGCTGGCCGGTGCTCGAGGCGTGCTCGACGGCCGGGGCTTCGCCAGCACGGCGGGCGCCGCCGAGAAGCGTCCCGGCGGCGGCGCGCCTTTGCGTCGCTTGCCCGCGCCTGCCAACGCCGCCGCGGAGTCGCGGGCCGCGCTTCAATCGCGCATGGTCCAGCACGGCAAGACCATGTCGAGCCTGGTCACGGCCGTCGTCCTCCTCGATCGGCCGACCATCACGACGCTGGCGGTGAGGATCTCCGACGAGGAGGTGGTGGGCCGCGCCGACGCCGGAGGGACCGACAAGCTGCGACAGGTGCTGCCTTCGGCCTTCCTCGGCCAGCAGGACGCGCTGAAGACCGCCGCCCGCGAGCTGGCCAAGGCGGCGACCGAGCATCAACCGGATTCGACCCTGGCCGACAAGTTCGCCGAGCTCACGCGCACCTGCGTGAGCTGCCACAGCATCTACGTGGGGTGGCGCACCGGGCCGCTGCCATGAGCGGACCCCCGAGAGCCTGGCACCCCCTGGACGGACACGCGCGGCTCGCGTACCACGACGATTCGTTCGTCGAGAGCGACGACGCGCGCCCGATCCGGATCCTGGCCGAGTACCTCGGGCCGCTGCGCCGATTCCGGCAAGAGCGTGTCCACGACACGGTGGTCTTCTTCGGGTCGGCCCGGATCGCCCCGACCGGGCCGTTCGGGCGCTACTACGACGAGGCGCGCGAGCTGGCGCGGCTGCTGACCGAGTGGGCGAAGACGTTGCCGGGCCGGGATCGGTTCGTGGTCTGTTCGGGCGGAGGCGGCGGCGTGATGGAGGCCGCCAACCGCGGCGCCGCGGAGGCCGGCGGACCGACCGTCGGACTGAACATCGGCTTGCCGCGCGAGCAACGTCCGAACCCCTTCATCACGCCCGCGCTGTCCCTCGAGTTCCACTACTTCTTCATGCGCAAGCTGTGGTTCTCGCACCTGGCGCGCGCGCTGATCGTGTTCCCGGGCGGCTTCGGGACGCTGGACGAGATGTTCGAGATCTTGACCCTGAGTCAGACCCGCAAGCTGGAGCGTTCGATCCCCATCATCCTCTACGGGACGAGCTACTGGAACGAGATCGTGAGCTTCGAGGCGCTGGTCCGGCACGGCATGATCGATCGCGCCGATCTGGACCTGTTCACGTTCGCCGACGCGCCGGCGGACGCGCTTCGCTTGCTGCAGGCGAAGCTGCCCACGCATCGTGAAGCGACCACGCCCGCCTTCGCGCGATCGTGCCGGGCGGCCGAGGGGCCTGGCGGAGGTGGGGCGTGATCGAGCTGTCCTTCATCGGGGGCGCGCGGACGGTGACCGGCTCGAAGCATCTCCTGCGGACGAGCCGGGCGGCCGTCTTGCTGGACTGCGGTCTGTTCCAGGGGCGACGCCGCGAGTCCATCCAGCGGAACCGCGAGCTGCCGCTCGATCCGGCCAAGCTGAACGCCGTGGTCCTCTCGCACGCCCACATCGATCACGCGGGCGCCTTGCCGATGCTGGTGAAGGGCGGCTACCGCGGGCCGATCTACGCGACGGCGGCCACGCGCGATCTCTGCGCGCCGCTGTTGCTGGACGCGGCGGCCATCCAGCAGTCCGACGCGCGCCACATCGCCCGGCTCATCGAACGGGGCGCGACCGATCTGGAGCCGGTCGAGCCGCTGTACGACGATGACGACGTCGCCGAGACCGTGGCGCTGATGGTGGGGTTGCCCTACCACCGGCCCACCGAGGTCGCGCCGGGGGTGACCGTGACCTTCCTCGACGCCGGCCACGTCCTGGGGAGTGCGATCGTGGTCCTGGACGTCGAGGACGAGGGGCGCCCGAACGGCCATCGACGGATCGCGTTCACCGGCGATCTGGGCCGCCACCACCTCCCCATCCTGCGAGACCCGGAGGTGCCGGACGGCGTGGACTGCCTGCTGAGCGAGAGCACCTACGGCGATCGACTGCATCCCTCGATCGAGGACACGTCGGACGAGCTGGCCGCCATCATCGCGCGCACGGTCGCGCGGGGCGGGAAGATCGTCATTCCGTCCTTCGCGCTCGAGCGGACGCAGGAGATCGTCTACGAGCTGAAGCTGCTGCGCGCCCGGGGCCGCGTCCCGGCCATTCCCGTCTACGTCGACTCGCCCCTGTCCGTGAAGCTGACCGACGTCTTTCGCCTGCACCCCGAGTGCTACGACAAGGAGGCGCGGGCGCTGTTGCGCGGTGAGGACTCGCCGTTCCAGTTCGATGGCCTGCGGTACGTCTCCGACGTGGAGGACTCGAAGGCCATCGACCAGGAAGAGCGGCCGTCCATCACCATCTCGGCGAGCGGGATGTGCGAGGCGGGCCGCGTCCTGCATCACCTGCGCGCCACCGTCGAGGACTCGAAGAACACGGTGGTGATCGTGGGCTTCCAGGCGCCGTACACGCTCGGGCGGCGGATCGTGGAGCGCCGCCGGCAGATCCGCATCTTCGGGGTGATGCGCGCGCTGCGGGCCGAGGTCGCCGTCTTGAACGGATTCAGCGCGCACGCCGACCAGCGCGGGTTGCTCGAGTTCGCGGAGGGCGTGCGCCGGCGCGGGCCTCTGGAGCAGGTGATCCTGGTCCACGGCGATCCGGCCGCGCAGGAGGCGCTGACCCGCGAGCTGGGCGCGCGCAACTTCGCGCGCGTCGACGCGCCCGGCCCGGGGCAGTCCCTGTCGCTGTGACGTCGCGAACGAGGGCGGGGCGCGCGCGCCGGCGCGGCGAAAATGTTTCGCTTGTCGGACATGGGCCGGTGCGCAGCCTTGCCAGACATGAGCAGCAACACATCGCTCGGTCGTCTCGGCGGGCTCTCCGCGTTTGTCGCGTCGGCGGTCGCCTCGCTGGCCGTCGGGGGCTGTGCTCCCAACACTTCTGGCAACACGTCGGCGGAGTGCCGCGCGCTTTCGGCGACCGCGGCCCAGCGACCGTCCGGCTGGGGCGGAACCGTGTTCACGATCGTGATGGAGAACCACGATCGCTCACAGATCGTCGGTGACGCCGGCGCGCCGTACATCAACGGCCTCGTCGCCCAGGGGGCCGAGGCCGCCGGCTACCACGACTCGTACGTCCACCCGAGCGAGCCGAACTACCTCTGGATGGTGGCCGGTGAGAACTTCGGGATCCTGAACGATGACGATCCCCACGCCGGGCAGACCATCTCCAGCACGTCGCACCTGGCCAATCAAATCGAGCGGGCCGGGCTGACCTGGAGGACATACCAGGAGGACATGGGCGCCGGGTGCGGGCTGACGTCCCACGGGAACTACGCCGTCAAGCACAACCCGTTCGCGTACTTCAGCGACATCAACGGATGGAACGGCTCGACCTTCCAGCCCGGGGCGCGCTGCACCGAGCACATGGTCGACTACGGACAGCTCGACGCGGATCTCGCCTCTGGTCGCGTGCCGAGCTACGCGTTCATCACGCCGAACATGGTCCACGACATGCACGACGGTTCGGTCCGGGACGGCGACGACTGGCTCGCCCGCGAGGTCCCGAAGATCCTCGCCTCGGAGGCTTATCGCAACGGGGGCGTGCTCTTCCTTCTGTGGGACGAGGGCTCCGGCCAGGGGGACGATCCGCCGTTCATCGTCGTCTCGCCCAACGCCCGACCGGGCTTCGTCTCGCACGTCGACTACGACACGAGCTCTTACCTGAAGACGGTCCAGGCCATCCTCGGCGTCGAGCCGCTGCCCTGCGCGGCGGATCCCGCGAAGGTGTCCACCATGGACGACCTCTTCACCGTTCCCTTGTGAGGGCCCGGCCGGCGTCAGAAGGTGGCGACCGAGAGCAAGAGGCGCCAGCCGGCCTGGGGGCCCCACGCGACCTGCAGGCCGTCGGCGGCCGAGGCCCTCCAGTAGCGCGCCTCCGGATAGGATCGGCGGAGCCCGAGCCCGAAGTCGGGGAAGACGTGATCGAGGCGCACGTTCGAGAAGTGGGGCCCCGCGACGGTGCCCGCGTCCACGAACAGCGTCGCGTCGAGGTTGTAGGCCACGAACCATCGGTACTCGAGCGTGGCCACTCCGCCGCTCGGCCCGCGGAAGCGCCCATCGGGGAAGCCGCGCATGCCCAGCGCTCCGGCGGGGGCGACGAGCTCGTCGAACGGCACCGGGACGCCGTCCCGCAGGCTCTCGACCATGCCCGCGCGCAGCCGCAGCAGGAGGGCCCGATCGTGTCCGCCGACGCCCGTCACGATCTGACCGGAGACCTTCAGATCGCGGGTGGGGTCGCCGGCGACCCCCGCGCCGTAGACCACGTCGGCTTCGATCCGGAAGCCGCCGCCGTCGCGCGCCTCGGCGAAGGCATCGAACGCCAGCCCGGCGCCGCCGTGAAGCACGCGCAGGCCGTCATCGAAGCGCGGCAGGATGGCGGGGTCCACGCAATCGTCGGGCAGCCCTCGTTGCGCGCAGGGGACGGCGCCCAGCCCGTAGAGCATCGCGATGGACGGGCCGCCGCGGACGTCGCGGGCGCTGTAGTCCCGCCAGGTGACGTCCGTGTGCAGGTCGACGGTCAGGCCGGCCGGCAGATTGCGGGACCAGCGCAGGCCGACGTAGGCGTTGTCCGAGCCATAGCGGGCGAGCCCCTGGCCCTGGCTCTCGAGCTCGCGGTCGGTCTGGGGGCCGAGGCCGGCGAACAGACGATCGCGCCGGCGATCCCAGCCCGCGTTCAGCGTCAGCCCCAGCCAGGCCGGTCCGGCCAGGGACGCCTCGCCCAGGATGGCCGCCGGACCGCCCGTGATGGCCCGCGCCGCGAGCTGACTGCCCGGCAAGGGCAATCGTCGATCGAAGAACCGAAGCCCGGCGGTCGAGACGAAGCCCGTCGAGTACTGTAGCTGGGGCCGCACCCCGACCAGGCCGTCGTCGGTCGTGAGCAGGGCTTGCATCCAGTCGAGGACCTTGTGCTCCTCGGCGAAGTCGCTGGCCGCCACGAGCGGCCAGAAGAGCGCCCGCGCGCCCAGCCGCGGCACCGCCAGCGCGGCGCGGGACACGGTCAGCGGCGTGGTGGGCGCCGCGCGGCCGTCGAGGGTCTCGCCGCATCGTGGATCGGGCGCGCGGGCAGACTCCGGTCCGTCGCAAGGCGCGGCCTCGGGCGAGCCGGGCGCGGGCGGCGCCCCCGGCGCAAACGCCGTCGGGGCGTCGGCGCGCGCGGCGCCCGGACCGAGCGCGGCCACGAAGAGGGCGGATCTGACGAGCCGCGCCCACCTCCGGTGCCGGCCCGTCGGGATCATTCGTCGCGCTCCAGCCCGACCACCACGAAGCGGCGCTCCGATTCGCGCCAGCGCAGGTGAATCCGCGCTGCCTTGCAGGTGTTCGTGGCCGGCCGGCCGGTCCCGCCCGTCAGATGAGTCGTCACCTGGACGATCCGGTAGCCGCTCTCGGTCGGGGCGGCCAATAGCGGCGGGACGAACAGGCACGTGCGCGGGCCCGCGGCCATGATCTCGTCTCGGCGCAGCCGGTGATCGAGCCCGTCGGAGATCTCCACCCGGTAGCGGACCTCGAACGCCGACGCAAAGCCGCGCGCCACCGCCAGGTCGTCGAAGCAGACGGATGGCCCGCCGCGGTCGCGATCGGTCCCCCCGCCGTCGCCTGCGCCGCCGGTGACGACGGTCGGGGCCTCGACCGCCGTCACGGCGCGCAGGTAGCGCCGGCCGATGATGTCGCGCCGCACCTGCAGCGCGTGCTCCAGGTAGGCGCCGTCGCGCGCCGGCATGCCGGCTTGCGCGGCGATGGCGCCGAGCTGCGCGTTCGAGAACGAGGTCACCACCTTGGCCGCCCAGTACAGATCGCGGTCGGTGCGTCGCATGTGGGCGGGCACCTTGATCCGCGGGCGGTACTCGTCGGGATCGTAGGTCTCGGCCGGAAAATACCCGAGCGACGGGTACTGCAGCACGGCCTCCTCGAACTCCGGCCGCTGCTCCTGGAAGGGCCGGCGGTAGAGGCCCAGCGTCCCGATGGCCTCCAGGGTTCGCCCCACCTCGATGATGTGCTCGGTCCCCTCGTGCAGGCCTTTGTTGCGCAACGTGAACGAGCCGAGCGTCGCGCCGAAGTCGATGACGTAGTGGCGCACGAAGCGGCGCCCGTTCTCGGTGACGTAGGTATCGAGCGTGTTGACGGAGCCCGGGTCGAGCTCGCTGATCCACGAGAAGAAGAGCCAGGTCGCGCGCAACGAGCGTCGGTGCTCGTGCGGGATCCGATCGTTGGGATCGTCCGGCCGTCGTCCGAGCATGTCGAAGCCTCCCAGCACCTGGCCGGCGATCCAGGGCGTCGCCACCCCTCGGATGAGGCCGTCGGGCGTGTGGGCCACCCCTTCGAGCACGGCGCGGACGCGGGCGGGGGTCACGCGGCGCTTCTGCACCTTGAACAGGCGATAGGTCGCGCCCGGGTCGAGCGTGAGGTCCTCGGGGCGGAGGTCGATGCGAAACGAACCCGGCACGTTGTAGCCGGCCGCGTGGAACAGCCGCTCGCCGAGCATCTCGGCGCCGGTGGAGAGACCGACCTGACGGCCCAGATCGAACTTGAGCATGAACTTGCGGCCGGCGGCGTCGACCACCTGGAAGCCGGGGCTGGCGCCGTCGTCCTTCCCCTTCACGATGCGCAGAGGCGGTCGCGGCGCCTGGCCCTGGCCGGGTGGTCCGGCCGCCGCCTGTTCCGGGGTCAGGGGACGCAGGTGGTTTCGAGGGCAGTACCAGGTCGAGCACGGGACCTCGTCCATCGCGTTGACGTCGAGGGCCGGAGCCCGGGGATCGACCGCGAGGATCCGATCCACCTCACCCGCGACCGAGTCGCGCAAGATCAGCGTGGTGTGGATGTCTTGAAGGTGCGTCCCCTGCGGCGCCCTGGGTACGTCGGCGTCGTCGTGCTCGTCCCACGCGACCGGGCGGTCGGGGAACCATCGAGCGGCGTCGGCTCGGGCCGGGGGGGACCATGACGACGCGACGAGGCCGACGAGCATCGAGATCGCGGGAGCGGTCCCGCGGGTGAGCCCTCTCGTCATTCCGAGTGCCCCGATGCAAGAGGTCGTCCAGGCGCGGCGGCCCCCACCAGGGCGACCCGGCCGTGGCTGTCGTCGTCGCCCAGCCGCGACGCCTGCGCAGGTTCTGCCGCGACCGGCGGACGGCGCGCAGTTCTTGCCGGCCGGCCGTCGGGCACCGCCGGTGCGCACGGTCGCGCGTTCGGCGCCCGCCTCTGATAAAACCCCGCGCATGGGCCGAATCTTCGAGACCAGAAAAGCGACGATGTTCAAGCGGTGGGACAAGATGGCCAAGGCCTTCACCCGCATCGGGAAGGACATCGCCATCGCGGTGAAGTCGGGCGGCCCGCACCCCGACTCGAACCCGGCCCTGCGGCGCGTGATCCAGAACGCGCGCGCGGCGAACATGCCGAAGGACAAGATCGACAACGCGATCAAGAAGGCCTCGGGGCAGGGCGCCGAGAGCTACGACACCGTCGTCTACGAAGGGTACGCGCCCCACGGCATCGCGATCATCGTCGAGACCGCCACCAACAACGTCGTCCGGACGGTCGCCAACGTTCGGTCGGCCTTCAAGACCTACGGCGGAAGCCTGGGCAACGAGGGCAGCGTCGCCTTCCAGTTCAAGAAGATGGGCGTGTTCCGGGTGGGGCAAGAGGCGCTGGCCGGCAAGGACCTCGAGGCGCTCGAGCTGGATCTGATTGACCAC
>Ga0068853_100000403_pt1 | contig 29662 bp, 28 predicted proteins | sample KBSCornC32_FD_65655 | JGI IMG/M metagenome (GOLD analysis project Ga0068853, IMG submission 65655) | Corn rhizosphere microbial communities from Kellogg Biological Station, Michigan, USA - KBS Corn C3-2 | ecosystem: Host-associated > Plants > Roots > Rhizosphere > Soil ... | reverse complement strand
GAGCGATCGCCCTGCCCCACCCCCTCCCCCCCGCCGCCGAGGACGAGCGCAAGCGCATCATGGACGCGCTGGCGGCGTGCGCCGGCAATCAGAGCCGGGCGGCGAAGCTGCTGGAGATGCCGCGCAGGACCTTCGTGGCCAAGCTGGACCGCTACCACATCCCCCGCCCCAACAAGGGCTGAGGCCAAAGTGAACGTCACGGCTCGTTCCACCGACGGCCGACGATCCCTTCGGGAGCTTCGGGTCCTCCACACCCTCCCATCCCACCGCGCGCTTCCCGCGCGCTGGTCCGGCCCGCTGGCCTACGGGCAATCGGTTCGGGATACTGGGCTGGCATGAGCTCCTCGCATCACGGCGCCGAGCGGGCGCCTTACAGCATCTCGACGGATCCGGACCGGCTGGATGTGGACGCGATCTGGGGGTGGTTGCGCGAGTCGTACTGGACGCCGGGCATCCCGCGGGCGGCGGTCGAGCGCGGGATCCGCCACTCGATCGCGTTCGGGATCTACGAGGGAGCACGGCAGGTGGGCTTCGCGCGGGTCATCACCGACCGCACCAGCTTCGCCTACCTGGCGGACGTGTTCGTCGATCCGGCGGCGCGCGGGCGGGGCCTGTCGAGCTGGCTGATGGAGGTGATCGCCGCCCACCCGGATTTGCAGGGCCTGCGCCGCTTCATGCTGGCCACGCGCGACGCGCACGGGCTGTACGCCAGGCACGGCTTCCGGCCGCTCGCGCACCCCGAATACTTCATGGAGATCCACTGGCCGGGCAGGTATCCGGTGGGCGGCGGCCCGAGCGGCGGCGACGGCGGCGCCGGCTGAGCCCCGGCGGGTGCCGGGGCCTACGCCAGGGAGGCCGCCCCGCCCGCGAGCGTCTCGCTCTCGATCCACAAGCGCGCGGCCAGCGCGTCGTCCTCGGCGACGGGACGGGGCAACGCCTCGCGCTCGTGCTTGTAGTAGCGTCCGCTCGCGGCGGCGAGCTCGGGCGCCGTGGCGCAGGCGAGGACGGTGCGGGCGCCCTCCTCGGGCGACAGCATCGAGCGCATGGCGAGCCAGCGGAGCGGCTGCGGCAGCCGTCGCCAGATGCCGGTCGCAACGACGCCGGGGTGTACGGCGTACGCGGTCACCCCGCTCCCTGCCCAGCGGCGCGCCAGCTCGCGCGTGAACAGGATGTTGCACAGCTTGGAGACCGCGTACTCGGAGAGACCCGAGGACGACCCCGGCCGCCGCAACGCCTCGAAGTCGATGCCCGGCGCGCTCCGGTGGGCCTCGCTGGCGACGTTCACCACCCGCGACGGCGCCCCGGCGCGCAGCGCGGGCTCGAGCAGCCGGGTCAGCAGGAAATGGCCGAGGTGATTGACGGCGAAGGTCAGCTCGATCCCGTCGCGGGACAGGGCGCCGCGCGTGGTCAGCCCGGCGTTGTTGATGAGGCCGTGCAGCGCGATCCCCCGCGCCAGGAACGCCGCGCCCGCGGCGCGCACGGACGCCAGATCACCCAGGTCGAGCGGCAACGGCTCGAGAGCAAGGGCCGTCGCGCCCGCCCGCGCGCGCAGCCCTTCCGCCGTCGCGGCGGCGGTCTCGCCGGTCCGGCAGCCGAGAAACACCCGTGCGCCGCGCGCCGCCAGCTCGCCCGCGACCACGCGCCCGATGCCGCTGTTCGCACCCGTCACCAGGAACGTGCGCCCGCCGAGCATGTCGGCCACGGGACGGCCGGGCCGAGCTCAGATCGAGCCGCCGCGGGGCGCTTCGGCCGGCGGAGCTTCGGGCTCCGCCGACGGCGGCAGCGGGGCATCCTCGGACCGAACCGGCGGAGGGGTCGTCGACGTGCGGGGCGCGGCGACGACGACGGGGGCGGCCGGCGGACGGGGCGCGCGGGCCCGGGCGGCGCGCAGGGCCGCGTGAGCCTCCGGGGCCTGCCAGCCGCGAGGCGCGACCGCCAGGTAGCGCCGGAACGTGCGCGCCGCCGCTTCGACGTCACCCGAGCGCCGCTCGATGCGGCCGAGGATACCGAGCGCGATGGCCTGGTTGGGCGCCAGAGCCAGCGTCTTCTGCGCCCAGTCGCGCGCCTCGCCCAGGCGATCCCGCGCGTAGAGGGCCTCGGTCGCGTGGAGCGCCAGCTCGGCGTCGTCCGGCCGGGCCGCGAACGCGGCCGTGCACGAGTCGGCCGCCGCCTTCCACCGTTTGTTGGTGTAGTGGTCCTGGCACTCGACAGCGTCGGCGACCACCGGCGGGAACGTCGGCGACGCCTTGGCGGGAAGGTCCGCCACGCCGGCCGCCAGCAGCCCACCGGCGGGTGGCGCGGCGGCGGCCCCGACCGCGCCGGCTTCGGCCCCCGAGGCCCCCTGCGGCGCCGCCGGGAGGCTCTTGGTGGGCGTCGCGGCCGAGGCCAACCGCCCGGCCCGCAGGCGCGGCCGGACCACGAACAATCCCACCACGGCCACGGCAGCGATCCCGCCGACGATCACGCGGGCCCGCAGGGTCTCGCGGCGCGCGCGCTTGCGGGCCACCAGCTGGGCCTCCCGGACGGCCTCGAGGGACGCACGGACGTCGTCCGACAAGCGCCGTCCCGGCGGCGCGACGTTGATGGTGACCCGAAGTTGCGACGACGACGCCTTCGCGCTCGGCCCGGGCGGCCCCACCTCGGTCGCCTCGGCCCCGAGACCGGCGCCTGCCAGTCGCTCCCGGGCCAGGCCCGAGCCCCCCGGCCGTCCGTCGTCCTCGTCCGTCATAGAGCCACCAGCAGCGTCCTCACGTGTTCCATCCATGGTCTCAATCGAGACACTGGTCGGGGCCGAGGGCAATTTTTTTGCCTGTATTTTCTCCAGTCCCGGGGCCCGCCGGCCGTGGATACTTCCCGTTTCGAGTGTCCGTTACCGACGGCGGCGGCATAAAGCACCAGAGAGGCAGCATGTCGGCCCGACCCTGCGTGAGTTTCCTGAAGGCATTGGCCCTGAGCGCCGCTCTCGGCTGCGGAGCGAGCGCACCGGCCGTGAACACACCGGACGGCGCGGCGCCGGATGGTTCGTCATCGGATGTTGCGCTGCCGGATGCCGCGTCGACGGATGTCGCGTCGACGGATCAGTCGTCGTCGGATGTCGCGTCGCCGGATGCCGCGACGTCGGACGGCGCGCCGCTGGATGGCACGGTGCCGGACAGCGCGGTGTCCGAGGTCGGAGAGACCATCTGCAATGGAGACCGCTGGGGTCAAAGCGCCGCTGAGCTGGAGGCGATCGCCGGATGCACCGTCATCGACGGCAATCTCAGCGTCACGGGCAACGACCTGCTGATCGCCGAGCTGCCCCGCCTCACCAGGGTGAACGGGTTCCTCACCGTCTGGGGCAGCCCGAAGCTCGCGCGGGCCTCGTTTCCCATGCTCCAGCGGATCGGCGGATATCTCGACGTCAGCTTCAACGCCGCCCTGGCCACCCTCGAGTTGCCTGCGCTCGAGAGCGTCAACGAACGCGCGCTCGTCGTCGCCAATGACGTGCAGATCCGCGACAACGCGCTGCCCGCGTGTCAGACCGACGCGATCCGCGATCGGCTGGCCGCCCACGGCGTCCGCGACAAGGTCAGCATCGTCGCCGACGGCGCCGTTTGCCCGCCGCCTTAGGCGATGGAGCGCAGCACGTTCCGGCGCGGGCGCGACGCCCTGGTGGTCCCCGTCAGATGCTGACCCGCAAGCCGAGCCCGAGAGTGAACGACTGCGGCTTCAACGAGAAGGTCTTTCCGGCGATGGTCAGGTCGTCGACGCCAAGACGAAACTCCCCCTGTCGCCGACCGTAATTGACCATCCCGAATGCCTCGAACGTCATGTGGGTCAAGAAGGTGTACGAGTAGTCGAGGCGGCTGAAGAATGACTGATCCGACAGATTGCCGATCGTCGTGAAAATGAAGTTCGAGTAGTTCCAGGACCAGGGCGCGTTCAGGATGGCCGACAGGGCCGCATAGTGCCGCCCGGTGTAAAAGAATTCGAAGAGCCCGGTGGCGAAGAGCTGCGGATAGACGTGCGGGTCCGAATAGCCGCGCGTGTTGTAGAAATACTCGCCGGCCACCATGAACACGTCGTTGTCGTTGTATTTCAGCGAGTAGGTCCCGCCCGCCGCGACCTGCGGTTTGATGCCGACGGAGTAAGAGATACCCCCGTCCTCGAGGACCCGGGGGATCTCGCTGCCGTAGCGAAATCCGGCGTCCACGTACAGGTCGAAGTCGCCGATGCCAAATGACAGATCAGCGCCGTAGCGCGGCTTCTGGTTGTCGTAGACGACCACATCCAGGCCCAGCTCCGCCGGTCCCAGCACCAGCTCGGCCCGGGCCGCGCCGCCGAGCTGCCCGAGGTTCGCGACCGTGTCGCTCCCGGCCGGGTACGAGTTGGTGCTGGTATCCAAGCGTCGCACGCCTTCGAACAGACCGAACGCGTAGAAGTTCCAACCGCGCTCTTCCCACGGCAGGTGCAGCTTCAACATCGTGAAGCCCGGGCGCGCGTCGAAGACGGCCACTGGGTTGCGGCGCTCCGGGTGAAGGTAGTCGGTCGGCGTCCAGAAGCGCGCCGTCCCCCACTTCACGTGCTGTCGCCCGACGGTGACGAACACGGTGCGCGCCAGGTCGAAGCGCAGCCAGAGCTGGTCCAGGACCGCGGTCGGCCCGCGTGTGTTGGCCACGCCGGACAGGCCAAGTGCGGTCGGGTTGAGCGACGCATTGCTCATCGACGACGATCCGCTGCCCGACATCGAGCCCGAGCTCGCCGAGGTCCCCGTCAGCGGCATGCTGGAGGCCGGAAGGGTGGGATCGAAGAACAGGCGGCCGAGCACGAAGCCCCGCACGCGATCGTTCGGGCGGGCGTCGAAGTACGCGTCCACCAAGGAAGGCGCCGAGAAGGTCGTGTACGACTTGGGCGAGATGTTCGGGCTCGGCTCGGAGAAGTCGAACCTGGCCGACCCGGGATTGTTGTAGGAGGCGCGCAAGTAGATGCGTCCGCCGATCTTCAAGGGATCTTCGGGGGCCACGGACTCGCTCAGCTTGGGGCCCGCGTTCGGATCGCCCAGCAAGGAAGCGTCCCGCGCCGCGCTTCGATCCTCCGGAGCCGGCGGAGAGACGGGGACAGCCGCGGCCGCGACTGCCGGGTCGCTCGAAGCAGCGCCGGCGGTCCCCCCCGTCCCCGTGGCCGCCTCCGCTGGCCCCGCTCCGCCGGCCGCCGTGGTCCCGGGAGCCTGTTCCGCCCTCTCGGAAGGCGGCGAAGGAGCTGCGGCCGGCGCGCCGCCGAACATCTCGTCCTCGTTCGGCCGATCGGCGGCGTGCGCGCGACCGACGCCCGCACTGCCGATCGCGGCGACGAGGGCGACGGTGCACAGCGCTCGCCCAGCGGCGCCGCGGTCGCCGCCCCTCGATCTCGCCGCGTGCGCCCCCATCACCGGCTCTTGCTCTCGAGCCAGGCCTTCGTGAACAGGTTGGCGGGGAGCGAGCGGAAGTCGACCTCCTTGATGAGGATCAGCGTCGAGTTCGCCTTCTCCACCTCGTCGAAGAAGCGGATCTCCTCGGGGAACCAGGCGTCGCCCTTCTTCGATTCGCTGTAGGCCTTCTTCCACTTCGGGTAGTACGACGTGCGCAGCAAGCGCCCCGACAGCGCGAACTCCTGGCGTTTCAGGATGTTCTTGCTGTCCTTGTCGACCCACAGCTTCACGACCGGAAACGCCAGGTCCAGGCCGGGCTTTCCCTTCAGCGTCATGGCCTGCGCGGTGTACGCGCCCAGCTTCGTCTCGCCGTTGTCCTCAGGATCGTACTCCAGGTGCAGCCGCGACTCGTCGAAGTCGGACCGCCGCGAGTTGGTGCCGCCGATCCGCTCGCGCTCGGTGCGGCGCTCCCACTTGCCGACCGCCGGGTCGTAGAACCACAGGTTCTTGTCGATGCGCAGATAGCCCTGCCCCTGGGACGCCTTGGGCTTGTCGAACACGATCACGAACTTCTGGTCCTCGCTGCGCCGGTAGACCTCGCCCTGGTAGACGACGTCGACCTTGTCCTTCTCCTTCTGCTCCATGTAGAAGTGCGAGTGCCAGTCGCCCGAGCTGTTCTGGCGGTCGTCGACGGCCGTCAGCAGCTCGACCATCTGGTCCTTGGTCATCGCGGCGCGCGCCGTCGACGGCGCGGTCAAGGCGGAGAGCGCGGCGAGAACGCCGCCGGCCACGAGGGCCCGACGGCCCAGGACGAGCGCCGCACGGCGCGCAAAGAACGAGGTTCGATTGGTCATGGGAGATCCGTTTCCTGTGCTTGGACTGCTTCTGGGGTCAGCTTCCTGGTCAGCCGAAGTGAGACATCGCTTCGATGGGACGCAAGCGCGCCGCGCGGAACGACGGATACAGCGCCGCCAATCCGGTCAGGATCGTCAACATCACGACGGCCCCGACCACCGCGCCGCCGTGTATCGACAGGTGCAACCGGTCGGACATCAGAAAGAACTGCATGGTGCCGGGCACCGAGATCTGCAGCGCGTTCAGGCCCGCCGCCAGCGCGCTGCCCGCCACCGCGCCCGCCACCGCGCTGCCCAGCCCGAGCAGCAACGATTCGAAGAGGAACATCGAGAGGATCCCGCGGCGCTGCATGCCGATGGCGCGCAAGGTCCCGATCTCGCGCGTGCGCTCGCGGATGGCGATCCACATCGTGTTCATGATGCCGGTGATGACGATGGCGATCAGGATGACCAGCAGCAACGTCTTCAGCACCACCAGCAGCTGCAACGTCCACGTCAGGAAGGACAGCTCGTCCTCCCAGGTCGTCACGTCGAGCTTCTGGCCGGTCCACGGCTCGCGGTTCACGGTCTCGAACTTCATCCAGAACGCCCGCGGATCGGCGTCCATCATCTTGAAGCCGGCCTTCTCCAGGTCGGTCCGCAGCCTCGCCGCGATCTGCGGCGCGCGCGGCTGGTCCTGTGGCTTCAGGTGGATGTGGATGGCCCCGGTGGTGTTCGGCCCCAGCTGATAGAGCGCCCGCAGCGTCTCGATGGGCACATAGACGTTCCACTTGCTCATCAAGCCGACGTCCTTGGCGATGGCCACCACCCGGCAGTCGATGGTGTTGGCCACGCCGCGCGTGGTCTGGGCCGAGATCGTGATGGCGTCGCCGATCTTCACGTCCAGCTTCTTCAGCTGGTCCTCGAACACCAGGATGGTCCCCGGCTCGGCCAGGTCCTCGATCTTCCCGTGAACGATGCGGACCACTTCCTTGAACGCCGGCTCGTTGCGGATGTCGACGCCGTTGATCCCGGCCTGCATCGAGCCGCTGTCGGACACCAGCTTGGCCCAGCCGCGCCCCCGCTGGACCGTGAAGGCCATCTCGGGAACCTTCTCTTTCACGACCTTCAAGACCGGCTCGTAGTTGGTGACCACCGGCGCCGACTGCCCGCCGCTGATCTTGAAGAAGCCGCCCACGTTGACGTGGCCGCTGCTCAGCGTGGTGGCGGTGTGCTCCATCGCCTCGTGGACGCCGGTCGACAGCCCGTTCAGCAGCACCAGCAGCGCCGTCACGGCGGCGATGGCGCCGCCCAGGAAGAATGCCCGCCGGCGGTGCTGGATCAGGCTCCGAAACGCGATCCGAAAATTCGTGGTCAGGTTCGCCATCACGACTCCTCCGATTGCATGGCCTGCCGCGGGTTGACCCGCATCGCCAGCCACGCCGGATACAAGCTGGACACCCCGCTGACGACGAAGACGATCGCCAGCGCTTTCACCAGGTTCGCGGTGGCCAGCGTCACGTGCAGGCGCGGCCCCGAGAAGAAGAAGTACGACACGTCGTTGGGCGCCGGGATGCCGGCCTTGCCGAGCACCGCCACGATGACGGCGCCCAGGCCCGCGCCGAGCCCGCCGAAGATCACGCCCACCACGACGGCCTCGATGATCAGCATCGCCAGGATGAAGCGCCGCTGCGCGCCCACCGCCCGCAGCGTGCCGATCTCCTGCACGCGCTGCAACGTCGCCATCACCAGGGCGTTGCTGATGATGACCAGCGCGACCAGGAAGATGATCAGCACCAGCACCAGCAGCACGGCCTGGAACGCCACCACGAGCTGACCGATGAAGCCCGAGGCCTCCTGCCAGCTGATCGCCTTCAGGGGCAGACCGTCGCGCTTCCCGGCCTCCTCGATGGCCTTGATGGTCTCGGGGACCTTGCGGTCGTCCTGGAGGATGACGGCCGCGTTCAGGACGGACCCCGACTCGAGCTGGCTGGGATCGTAGACGCGCCTGACCAGCTCCTCGCGGGCGAGCTTCCCCCCCACGCCTTCGGAGGTCGGCGGCCGGATCCCGGGCGTCGCTTCGGCCACGATGGTCCGTGGCGCGGGTCGCTCGGGCGCGGCCGCGGTCGGCTCGGGGCGCGTTCCGAACAGCTCGGCCTCGGCGTTGTCGCGCGAGATGTCGCGCGCGTTCATGGCCGCCTTCAGATCGCTGATCTCCTTGGCCCGCTCCGCGGTCAAGAACCCGTACAGGTCACGGAACGAGACCATGTCCATCAGGTTCAAGGACCCGGCCTGGGGCGACTTCTCGAGGCCCGTGAAGTCGAAGGTCCCGTAGACCGGCACGTTGACCGACTGGACGTACCCGCTGCGCGTGAAGGCCTTGATGGTCAGCGTGTCGCCGATGCGGATGCGGTACAGCTCCAGCGACGGCGCCAGCTGCTCGTAGAAGAACTTGTAGCGGTCGTCGAAGTTCTCGTCGGTGGTCTTGAACAGCTCGGACAGCAGCTTGGCCACCTCGGGCTCGCTGCTGCCCAGCTTGGCCTGCAGCCGCTGGCGGAACAGGGTCGTCTTCGGCGCGTCGAGCTGCAGGATGATCTCGCGGACCTGCGTGCTGTTCTCGCGCACGAAGCGCTGCAGCTCGGCGTCCTTGGCGATGCGCTCGCCGCGCTCGTCGCGCGCGATCTTGAGCTTGTCCAGCCGGCGCGCCGTCTTCAGCTTGACCTGCTCCTCGTACACGAACTTCGCGAACAAGAAGCCGCGCTTGCCCTGCGGGATGTTCTGCCCGTCGACGATCTTCATGCGATCGAACGACTTCGTGAACATGGCCGGATCGGTGCCCACGTAGCGCAGGAACAGCATGTCCGCGTCCGTGGCCTGGGGCGCGATGCGGTTCTCGAGGAACTCGAGCGAGTCGAGCGGCTTGGCGTCGAACGACGCCCAGAACTCGGGAGACACCGCGCGCGCGACCGCCTCCGCGTCGGCGTCGGCGTCCGGATCGGCCAGCGCCTTCTCGTCCTTCAGCAGCTTGGCGTTCCCCATGTCGCCCTGAAGCACCGACAGGATCTGCCGGACGTGCCCCTTCTCGGCCTCGTAGGCGGCCAGATCGGCGGCGCTCGGCTTCCCGTCGAGCTTGCGGCGCACCAGCTCGCGCAGGTGCGCCAGCGCGATGTCGATGGTGTTGCCGGACGGGACGATGGCGCCGTTGACGCCCATGGGGACCACGGCCTTCACGCCCGGGATCGACTCCAGCGTCTTGCGGACCTTCGTGAAGTCGTCGAGCGGCGCCAGGTCCGCGCCCTCCAGGTTGAAGGCGCCCATGACCTCCAGCGGATCCTTCGACTTGGACGAGTAGACCTGGATGTCGCCGGCCACGCTGCCCACGATGCTGCGCCTCATGCCGGCCACGATGCTGTCCACGAACGAGCTGCCCACCACGACCAGCAGCGCGCCGAACAGGATGATGCCGCCGACGATGATGGTCTTCAGTCGGCTGGCGAACAGGTTGCGGAAGGCGATCCGCGCGATCACCCCGAACGTCGCGAGATACCCCTGCCTCATGCCATCCCCGCGGTGTGAGAGGGTCGGACCACGCCCGCCGCGATCGCGTCGGCGCCGCTCAACCGATCGAGGAGCTTGCCGTCGGCCAGGCGGATGACCGCGCTGGCGTGGGACATCACCTGCGCGTCGTGGGTCGAGAAGATGAAGGTCGTGCGCTCGGTCCGGTTCAGCTCCTTCATCAGGTCGAGGATGTTCTTCCCCGTCACCGAGTCGAGGTTGGCGGTCGGCTCGTCGGCCAGGACGAGCTGGGGGCGCGTGACCAGCGCGCGCGCGATCGCGACGCGCTGGCGCTGGCCGCCCGACAGCTCGCTCGGCCGGTGCTCGGCGTGTCCGGAAAGCCCCACGCGCTCGAGCAGCTCGAGCACCCGCTTCCTCCGCTCGGCGCCCCCCAGCTTGCGCTGCAGGAGCAGCGGCAGCTCCACGTTCTGGAACACGCTCAGCACCGAGACCAGGTTGAAGCTCTGGAAGATGAACCCGATCGTGTTGAGGCGCAGGTCGGTCAGGGCCCGCTCCGACATCTCGCGCGTGTTCTTTCCCGCCACCTCGACGACGCCGTCGGTCGGCGTATCGACGCAGCCGATCAGGTTCAGCAGCGTGGTCTTGCCGCTGCCAGAGGGGCCGGCGATGGAGAGGAACTCGCCCTCCGCGACGTCCAGCGAGACGCCCCGCAAGGCCGGCACGACGACCTTCCCGAGCAGATAGTTCTTGGTGGCGTTCTTGACGGAGACGATGGTGTTCATGAGACGTCCTTTGGCAACGACGAGAGCTCTGCGATGACCTTCACCAGCACCCGACTGAATTGACGAACGACCTCGGTGGACATTCCCGCCACGGCGTCGGTCATCTCGCGGGTCCGCGCCCGCTCCACGCGGCCGACGAACCGGCGTCCGGCGGCCGTGATAGTGACACGTTTCTGCCGGCGGTCGACCGGATCCTCGATGCGGACGACCAGGCCCTCGCTGACCAACCGGTCGACCAGGTGGCTGGTCGCCGCGGGCGACAGGCGAAGCCCCGAGGCGATGGCCGAGACCGTTCGCACCCCACACTCGTCGAGGATGTTCAGGCACACGAGCTGGGGCAGCGTGAGGCCGGCGTCGTTCAGCACGGCCAACGTTTCCCCGGCGGAGCGCCGGTACACGTGCTTCATGAGGTCGCCGATGAGCGCGCCCAGTCCGGGCAGCCCGCCGGTGGCAGCCACCGGCGGGGCTACGGCGCTGGCCGCTCCGCCCGCCTCGGTCGCGATCGACGTCGACCGCAGGCTGAATTTGGGTGACTTGCTCGCCATTGTGACCGACCGAACAATTCGATGCTTCGAACTAACGCGCGGCCGGTATCGGGTCAATCCTCATTTCGATGAAGAAGCGTGAAGGGGCCCAGGGTCTCGCGATCTGGCCGGCGGCTCCGGGGTCGATTTCCGCAGTCGATCCCGCAGTCTTCGGGATCGTCGTCGAGGAACGGCTCGTCGAATCCGGCGGGCCTGGGGGGCATGACGAGGGCCACCTCCCCGTGCGATAGTGCGCGCCATGTCGCGTCCGTCCTCGCTCCCCGGGGCCGCCCGAGCGGCCCCCAGCTCGATCCTGATCCTGCTCGGCGGCTGGCTCGTGATGGCCTCGGCGGCCCAGGCCGCCGAGACGACGCCCGCGCCCGGCCCCAGCGCCGAGGCCTCAGCGGCACCACCGCCCGCCCCCGACGGCGCCACCCCGGCTCCGTCGGCGGCGCAGCCGGCGCCGCGGCCTCGCCGGGATCCCGACGCCCCCTTGCCGCTGCGGCTCGGGGTTTTCTACGGACACGCCTTCGGGCAAAGCGGCGATCTGACCCGCAACATCACGTTCAACGGCGGGACGTCGTTCCAGCTCCCTTCGCCGTCCGTCGTCGGCGTGGACGTGGGCACCGGGCTCGGTAGCCACGTCCGGTATCACTTCGGCGTCGGGCTCGAATGGGAGGGACAGAGCCAGCCCAACTACGCGGCCAAGGGCTTCCGCATCGATCTGGCCGGGCTCGGGTTTCCCATCCTGCTGTGGTCCAACGAGCAGGTGGCGATCCATGTCGAGCCGCTGCTCCACCTGATCCGCGGAGAGATCCTGTTCCAGTCGGCGCCGGCTTCGGCCGACACGTCGCTGTTCCGGATCGAGAGCGGCCTCGCCGCCGCCGTGACCGTGGTGACCCACAACTGGTACTTCGGGCTCGAGCCCTTCGCCATCGACTTCCGCGTCTTCGAGGCCAACAACAAGTGGGTCCACACCGGCTTTTCCCACCTGTTCTGGTTCCAGCTCGCCGCCGGCTACGAGTTCTAGCGCCTCCGGCGCTCGCGGGAGGGGCAGGCCCCTCCCGCGGGCCCACCCCAGATTGGGCCGTCGACGCCGGCGCAGCAAAGCTGCGCCTCCAGGGTGCTTGGACCCACTCGCTACGCTCGCTCCGGCGTCCGGGTCGCCGGAGAACCTGCGGTGTTCCTCAAATCCCGTCAGGCGTGAGGCGTCTCGTGCACCTTCGCCGCACGGGGCGGATCAGCCGGACCTCGACGGCGACGTGACCGCGCCGAGCGAGGCCGACGACACGCCGGCGGCGTACTTCGCCATCACGCCGTAGTGGTAGCGCGGGGCGGGCGCCTTCCAGCCGGCGCGCCGGGCGTCGATGTCAGCGGCCACGTCGATGCGCCCTCGATCGACGTCGAGGGTCACGACGTCGCCATCGCGCACGAAGGCGATCGGGCCGCCCACCGCCGCCTCGGGCGAGAGGTGCCCCCCCATGAAGCCGTGGGTCGCGCCCGAGAACCGTCCGTCGGTGAGCAGCACCACGCTGTCCCCCAGGCCCTGCCCGATCAGCGCCCCGGTGACGGCCAGCATCTCGCGCATGCCGGGCCCTCCCACTGGACCTTCGTGGCGGATGATGACGACGTCGCCGGCCTTCACCTCGCGGGCCTGCACGGCCGCGAAACATTGCTCCTCGGAGTCGTAGACGCGCGCGGGTCCCGTGTGGTGGCGCCGCTTGTGCCCCGCCAGCTTGACCACGCACCCCTCGGGAGCCAGCGAGCCCTTCAGGATCGCCAGCCCGCCGGTCGGGCTCATCGGCCGGTCCACCGGCCGCACGACCTCTTGCCCGGGCGTCTCGCGGGCCAGGTCGCCCTCCTCTTTCAGCGTCCGCCCGCTGACGGTCGGGCCGTCGCGCAGCAGGCCCATATCGAACAGCCGCTTCACGATCAGACGCTGCCCCCCGGCGCGCTCGAGATCCGGCGCGGCGAAGCGGCCGCCCGGCTTCATGTCGACGATGATGGGCGATCTCTCCGAGATCTTGCCGAAGTCATCGAGCGACAGCTTCACGCCGGCCTCGTGCGCGATGGCCAGCAGGTGCAGCACGGCGTTGGTCGAGCCGGCGCTGGAGGCCACCCCGGTGATGGCGTTGTCGAAGGCAGTGCGCGACAGGATCCGGCTCGGGCGCAGATCGTCGGCCAGCAGCTTCATCACGAGCTGGCCGCACTGGAAGGCCGCGTCCGGCTTGCGCGGATCGGTCGCCGGGATGTCGTTCAGGCCCATCGGCGACAGGCCCAGGAGCGCGACGGCCATCGACATCGTGTTCGCGGTGTACTGTCCGCCGCAGGCGCCGGCGCCGGGGCAGGCCGCGCCCTCCAGGGTGCGGAGGTCGGCGGGCGTCATCTTGCCGGCCGCGCAGGCGCCGACCGCCTCGAAGACGTCCATGATGGTCACGTCGCGGCCCTGGAAGCGGCCGGGCATGATCGACCCGCCGTACAGCATCAGCGATGGCAGGTCCATCCGCGCCAGCGCCATGACGGTGCCGGGGATGGTCTTGTCGCAACCGGACAGCGCCACCACCGCGTCGCACAGGCCGCCCAGCACCGCCAGCTCGATCGAGTCCGCGATCACCTCGCGTGACACCAGCGAGGCGCGCATCCCCTCGCTGCCCATCGAGATTCCGTCGGAGACGACGATGGTGTTGAATTCGACCGGCGTGCCGCCCGCGGCGCGCACGCCTTCCTTCACCTTCTCGCCGAGGGCGCGCAGGTGGATGTTGCACGGCGTGATGTCGCTCCACGTGTTCGCGATCGCGACGAGCGGCTTGTCGAGCGCCGCGTCGTCGAGCCCGGTCGCCTTCAGCATCGCGCGCGCGGGCGCCCGGTTCATGCCCTTCTTGATCGCGTCGCTGCGCATGGTGCGGGTCACCATCGCGCATGCCCGCGCCCTTGGCAAGCCGCGCCCCGGGTCAGCCGCGCCTGGCGCGTGACGGGCCGCCCCCTTAAAGTGACCCGCGTGATCGGCGTGTTCGACTCGGGCTTCGGCGGCCTGACCGTGCTGGGCGAGCTCGCGCGGCGGCTGCCCGAGTACGACTACCTGTACCTCGGCGACAGCGCGCGCTGCCCGTACGGCACCCGCAGCGCCGACGTCGTGTACGAGTTCACGCGCGAGGCGGTCGAGTACCTGTTCGCGGCCGGGTGTCCGCTGGTGATCCTGGCCTGCAACACGTCGTCGGCGCGCGCGCTGCGGACGCTGCAGATGCGCCACCTGCCCGCCTTCCACCCCGATCGCCGCATCCTCGGCGTCGTGCGCCCGACGGTGGAGGCGCTGGCCGATCTGCCGCCGGGGGCGCTGCCGGGACAGACGCCGCCGTCTGCGGTGGAGGGCACCGTCGCGGTGCTGGGCACGCCGGGCACCATCGAGTCGGGGTCGTACCGGCTCGAGCTCGAGAAGCTCGCCCCCCGGCTGCGCCTCCTCGAGCGGGCCTGCCCGCTGTGGGTGCCGCTCGTCGAGGCCGGCGAGCTGTCGGGGCCGGGCACCGACCACTTCGTGCACAAGTACCTCGACCCGTTCTTCGCGACCGGCGCCGGTGCGACCCGCCCGTCCTCCATCGCGCTCGCCTGCACCCATTATCCGCTGTTGCTGCCCGCCATCCGCGCCGCCGTTCCGCCCGACGTGCGCGTCCTCAGCCAGGGGACGATCGTCGCCGATCGGCTGGCCACCTGGCTCGACCGCCACCCGGAGATGCGCGCGCGGCTCTCGCGCGGCGGCGAGCGCCGCTACGTCACCACCGACGACCCGGTGTGGTTCGCCCGCCGGGGCGAAGGAATCCTGGCGCCGCTGCTGGGCGCCGGGGGAGCGAGCCTCTCCGTCCAGAAGGCCCACCTCCCTCGCTTCGAAGAATAGCCGGGGACCCGAAACGAAAAACGGGACCCTCGCGGGCCCCGTTTTCGTTGAATCAGGCTCGAGCGAGCTCGCGCTCGCCGAGAATCAGAAGATGTACCAGAGGCCGAGCTGCTCGCGCCAGTCGTGGGCCTTCGCGCCGTCGAGGTACTTCTGCTGCGTCCACGAGAGCTCGAAGCCGACGCGCATCGCGCCGTTCACGTCCCAGAACAGGTTGCCATCGGCCCAGTCCTGCTTGTCGAAGACGCCGGCGCTGGTGCCGAACAGGTCCTTCAGGTTCTTCGACTGCAGGTGCGAGTAGTTCACCGAGACCCAGCCGCAGCCGCACGGGATGTAGTACTGCAGGCCGCCCATGGCCGACCACCAGTCGATGGTGTGGAGCGCACCGCCCGCATCGTAAACCACGACGCCGCTGTCGACGTTCGACGTGTACGTCGGCGCCGGGGTCGTCATGTTCGGGTTCGGCACGGCGGGGTTCATCACGCCAGCGCCGCCGGTGAGGTTGGTAAAGAGGTCGCCCAGGCCGGAGCCGACGACGAACGAACCGGTCAGGGTCAAGCCGTTCCCCTTGTCCGTACCGGTGACCGGAATGATTGGCGCCATCAGGTCGACCGACAGGCCCTGGGCGTGCTTCTTGTTGTACGTGGCGGCGGACGGGAAGCTGCTCACGTTCATCGTGCGGTAGATCCCGCTGACCGCGAGGCCGGCCGGATCAATCGAGGTGCCGGTCGAGTTGGCCGTATGCACGCCCTTCCAGTTGTTCAGGAGCAGGCGAAGGCCGCCGACCAGGTCGGGCCAGCCGGAGTCGCGCTGCACACCACGGTTCGCGCTGGCCGCGATCTCGATGGTCACCGCGTCCAGCTTGATCGGCGCGATCAGGCGGAACGTCGGCGTGCGATTGAAGACCTGCCCCGGCACACCCATGATCTGCACGGTGTTGGGGAAGTAAGCCGCGCCCCATCCGAAGAGGTTCCAGGTCTGACCGGCCAGGACGTGAAGGAACGGCGTCTCCAGCTTCAAGAAGGCGTGTCGAACACGCAGCCCCGCGTTCGTCAGGAGCGAGGACTCGGACAGGGTCGCGCCCGACGGAGCCGCGGCCTGCGGCTGATTGCCGAGGAAGTCCATCTCGAGGACCGCCGAGGTCTTCAGGTCGGGGCTGTCCGGCCCCTTCAGCTTCACGCCGAAGCGGGAGTTGCGAGGCGAGAACGTCAGGCGGCTGTGGTTCGCGCCGTAGGGGGTCGAGGTAGCGGCTGCCGTCTTGTGGGCGATCGGCTGGTTGCCGGCCACTTCCTGATAGCTCTGGGTCGAATCACGGATCACGTCGAGCTCGACGAAGCCGTAAAGATCTGCCGAGAACTTCGAGCTGACCGACGGCTTGGCCGGCGGGGGAGGCGGCGGAGGAGGAGGCGGCGGCATCGGCGGCACCATCTCGAGCGGCGGGGGCGGCATCGGAGCCTCGGGGGGCGGCGGAGCGGCGGGCGGCGGCGGCTCGGCCGCGGGCGGCGGGGCCTCGACGGCCGGTGCCGCGGGCGGCGTGCCGGTCTGGGCGAAGGCCAATCGGCTCGCGCCGCTGAAGGCGATCCCGGACAACACGAGCGCCGAGACGAACCGTACTACCTTTCTGGGGCTTCTAGTCATTTCAAGTTCTCCTGGGGCAGGTTCACGCAGTGGGGCTTAGTAGGCGAGCATTGTGACAGCGCCATGGCGAGCGCGAAACAATTTCGTCCCACGTCGCAGGTTCTCGGATCTCCAGGTTCAATCATCGCGTCAGCTGCGAACGGGGAGAGCGGTCCGGCGCGGAGATTTCCACGTCGCGCCGTAGAAGGCAATATACAAATAGCAGACCGCCGGAATCACGAAGGCGTGGTGAATCCCGATCCCGTCGGCCAGCGCGCCCTGCAGCACGGGGATCAGGGCCCCGCCGACGATGGCCATGCACAAGATCCCGGAGCCCTGGCCCGTGTGGCGGCCCAGGCCGTCGATGGCCAGCGTGAAGATGGTCGGGAACATGATCGAGTTGAACAGCCCGACGGCCAGAATCGACCACATGGCGACCGCGCCCGTGCTCATCATGCTGATGACGACCAGCACCGCCGCGATCAGCGCGTGCGCAGCCAGCAGCTTGCCCGGCTTGATCAGACGCAGGGTCACGCTGCCGATGAAGCGACCGACCATGGCGCCGCCCCAGTAGTAGGGGAGGTAGCGCGCGCCCTGCGCCTCGGGCAATCCGGCGATGAGAGGTTCTTTGAAGTAGTTCACGAGGAAGCTGCCGATCGCGACCTCGGCGCCCACGTACGTGAAGATCCCCACCGCGCCGAGGACCAGCGGCCGATGACTCCACGCGCTGCCGCCGGCGGGCCCTGCAGCCTCGTCCGAGCCGCCCGAGGCGGCGTCGATCTTCGGCAGCTTGAACAGACCGATCGCCACCGCGAGGACGACGAGGGCGATGGCCAGCCCGACGTAGGGCACCTGCACCGACGACGCCTGCGCCGCGCGGTACGCCGCGAGCGCCTCGGGCGACAGCGCCTTCACCTCGGCCTCGCTCTTCACCGCGTTCGCGAGGATCACCAGCGCCCCGAAGTAAGGCGCGATCGTCGTGCCGAGCGAGTTGATCGCCTGGGTCAACGTCAGGCGGCTCGACGCGGTGTCGGGCGGCCCCAGCACGGCGACGAACGGGTTGGCCGCCACTTGCAGCAAGGTGATGCCCGAGGCGAGCACGAACAGGGCCAGCAGAAAGAGCGGATAAGCCTGCGCGCTGGCCGCCGGGAAGAACAGCAGGCAGCCGAGGCCCGCCGTGCAAAGGCCGACGATGATCCCCGTCTTGTACCCGAGCCGCTTGACGATGGCGCCCGACGGGAGCGACACCACGAAGTACGCGGTGAAGAACGCGAACTGGATCAACATCGCCTTGGCGTAGTTCAGGTCGAACACCGCCTTCAGGTGCGGGATGATGATGTCGTTCAGGCACGTGATGAAGCCCCACATGAAGAAGAGGCTCGTCAACACGGCCAGGGCGGGCAGGTAATTGCGGCTGGCGCCACCGGGTTCGGTCGACGCCGACGCCGTGGTCAGAGGTGCGGATCCACCGGCCATGCGTTCTCCAATGAAGACGAGAAGAGTGACGAGCCCAAACGCGAGCACCGACCGAGCTCGGAACGAAGGCGAAGCGTGCTCAAGGGCAAGAGGGTCGTTGGTGAGGACGAAGCCAAACGGGCCTACGAATTCGAGCGGTACTGTATCCGCGGGGCGCCGGCATCACAAGCGGCTCACCAGGAAAGACGCGCCCGTTCGCCGAGCTTCGCCCGATTCACGAACGACCGCGCGTGAGTCCGGCATCGCCCGCTGGGGATCCGGCGGCTGCCGCGCCGCCAGCTAACGGAGCTCTTGCGGCGGCGGAGGCGCCGAGGGCGCGAACGACGGCGGAAGCGGCTCTGTCGGCGGTGGCGCCAGAGGGAGCGGCGCGGGCCCTTGCGGCGGCCAGGCCGGCGGCGGATATCCGGGCGGCGGCATGGCGACGCCCGGATAGAACCTCGGGAGCTGTTGCCAGCGAAGCTCGCGCCTCGCGATCCGGCACCTCTTCACGCTGCCGAAGCCATGGCTCGCCGATGCGGTGGCGGCGACGGCCGCGGCGGTCAGGACCAAGCCGGTGGCGATCCGCGTCGGCACCCGGTTGCTCTCGCGTCCGTGGACGTCCCAGCTCGGGGCGATCTCGCTGTCGGCGTTCCGCTGCGCGCCGATGCCGTCGAGGAGCTCGAACGCGCCCACTGCACCGACGCTGCCTGCCAGGACCACGTCGACGATCGGTGGAAATACCGAGCTGCTGCATTCGCCAAGCTCCCGGATCGGATGATCCGGTGGCGGACGCGAGAGGATGGCCGAGCAAGCGACCTCCGTGGTCAGGCCCGCGGCGGTGGCGACCGCGGTCGCGGCCACCTGCAGACCCATCCGCAGGGATCGAAGGATCGAGCGCGGGCGCCGGGTCATGGACAGCTCGACGGCCGGTAGGTGACCACGACCTCGGCGGCGCGGCTCTGGGCGCCGGCATCGACCGTCGGGACCAGAGAGAGCTCGCATCCCGAGATCGCTTCTTCCCCGGGAAACTGATCGATGATCTCGAGCAGGCGCCGGCAGAGCGGCAGGCACCCGCAAACGATCTGCGACGAGGAGGTCTGACCCTGACACGTTTCGTGGCTGCCCAGCCGTGTGGCCCGGCATTCGTCGATCAACCCTTGAAGGTCCGGCTCGGCGTTCACCACGAAGACCTGCTGGCGGACGAGCGGACAGTCATCCACACACCCGCCCGGACCGAGCCCCATCAGCGCTCCGAAGGCGATGGCCACGGCCGCGGCGGTCACTCGCACGTCAGCTCCTCGCGAAGCCCGACGTGGACCTGCACGTATCCGCTGCTGTCCTGGTGCAGCTCGCAGTGCTCGATGATGCCGTAGGGGCTGGAGGTCGAGAGCGTCCGACATAGGGGCAGACAGTCGCGCCGGGCCTGGTCGCGGCACGCGTCGATGAGCGGCTGCAGAGACGGATCCGGGTCGTGGATCAGATAGACCTGATCATCGACCGACTGCGGGCAACACCCCACGAGGGCCGCCGCCGCGAGCGGCGCCGCCATCACCGCGGCGCGCCGCAACCTGCCACCGCGCGGCGCGAAGAAGAACGACAAGAAGGTGAACGTCCGCGAGATCATGTCCGGCCATCCGAACGCTTACGCAACGATCGTGCCGACCCGGTGCCGCCGGACCATCGGTGCAGCACGCGACGAGATCGCGGCAGCAATGTCCGGGATCGCGGTCAACCGGCTTCGTCCGACCATCGCGCGAGGCGCTCTCGGCGCTCGGCGCGGAAGTTCGTGATCTCCAACCTCAGCCCGTCCGGATCGTCGATGAACGTTGCCCGATAGTCCGGGGCGTATTCGGGATACCGTCGCGGGGGCGTCGGCTCGAGCCCGGCGGCGACCAGCGCGGCGGCGACCCGGTCCACGTCCTCTTCGCCCTCGACGCGAAGGCAGAGGTGATGCAGGCCCGGCGCGTAGGAATCATGGGCGGCCGCGGCGCGCGCCGGGCGCAGCACGATCCCGAACAGCCGGTTGTAGTACTGGACGTGCGGCTCACCCCCGAGCGCGAAGCCGTTCTTGCGAAAGCCGAGGACCTGCTGCAAGAGCCGGTCATAGAAGAGCTCGGCCCGGCTCAGCGACGAGACCGTCAAGTAGACGTGATCGATTCCGATGACCTCCGCGACGGTTGCCATTGTTCCCCAGACGCTAACACGCACGGCGGCGTCGCCCGTCGCCACGACGGGGCTTCCCTCGTCGATCGCGGCTCGTCCCCTCAGCCGCGATCGAGGTCGCGATCGGCGCAGAGCCGCGCGAGGGTGCCGGCGTCGCCGCCCGCGACCCGCACCGTCTTTCGTTTGCCCGTCTGGCCCCGCAGGATCGTCACGTCGCGGGGGCGCACGCCGAAGGCCTCGGCCAGGGCCTCCACCACCGCAGCGTTGGCCGCGCCGTCGACGGGGGGCGCCGTCACCGCCACGCGGAGCCGCTCGCCCACGCGCCCGCCGACCGCCGCGCGCGACGCGCGCGGAACGACCTGGATGTCGATCGTCAGATCCTGCGTCAGATCCTGCGCCAGATCCTGTCTCGCCCCGCCGCCGCCGGCGGCTGAACGAGCGCGCTTCACGAACGCAGGACCGGCGCGGGCGACTCGATCACCGACCTGACCGCGGCGTCGGGCGGCCGCACCGGCAGATCGAGCGTGAAGCGCGCGCCGCGCCCCGCGCCGTCGCTGTGGACGAACAGCGCGCCGCCCAGCTCGCGCGCAGTGATCGATGCGCTGTAGAGCCCGATGCCGTGCCCGTCTTTGCGGGTGGTGAAGCCGTTCTCGAAGATGCGGCTCAGGTGCTCGTGCGCGATCCCCGAGCCGTTGTCGGCCACCACGATGCGCACGCGGTTCCCCGCCCGCTCGCCCTTCGGCGTGTCGATCCTCACCACCACCCGGGCGTCCTGCCCGTCGGCGGGCCGCCCGTCGCACGCGTACTTGGCGTTCCCCAGCAGGTTGACCAGGATCTGCAGCACCTTGTGCTTGTCGATGAGCAACGGAGGCGAAGGCGCGTACTCCCTCACCACGCCGATCCTGTGCCGCTCCAGCGCCTCTCGGTTGATGCGCAGGGCGTCCTCGATCAGCGTCTCGGCCGCGACCTCCTCCTGGGTTCCGCTCAGGCGCGCGTAGCCCTGCTGCATGGCCACGATCTCCTTGATGTGCTCCACGCTCTGGCCCAGCGCCTCGAGATCCCGCCCCACCTCGAGATCCGGGACGCGACCGGGCGCGCGCAGGCGATCGGTCAGGTGCGCCACCGAAGCCGTGACGCTGGAGAGGACGTTGCCGACGTTGTGCAGGACCCCGGCGGCCACCTCGGCCATCCCGGCCCGGCGCGAGGTCTCGATCAAGCGCTGGTTGGCGGCCGACAGCTCGGCCTCGGCCCGCTTGCGCTCGGTCGTGTCGCGCGCGACGCCTTCCACCGCGGTGATCTGGTCGCCCTCGCCCCCGTCCACGATGGCGCGGATGCTGACCTCGAACGGGATGATCCGACCCGACTTGGAGAGCAGCTCCCACTCGAAGGTGGGCCGGGTGGCCTCGCCGGCGGCGAGCTTCTGCAGCCACGACGAGATCGCCTGACGGCGCGCCGGCAACGCGAGATCGAAGATCGTCATCGAGAGCAGCTCGTCCCGCGTGTAGCCGGTCGCCAGCTCGCCCGCCCGGTTGACCGTCAGCAGGCGCCCGCTCATGTCGTGGGTGTAGATGACGTCGTTGGCGTTCTCGAACAGGTCCATGTAGCGAGCGGCCAGCGCCGCCTCGTTCTCCATGCGCAGCTGGATGATGCGGGTCTGCGCGCGCACGCGCCGTCGCAAGATCACGCCCCAGGCGACCGCCAGCGCGGCCAGCACCGCCAGCACCGCCAGCATCCAGACCAGTCGCCCGAGCGTCCACCACGGCGGCTTCTGCAGCACCGTGATGTCGTCGAGCGCCCGCATGAGCAGGTGGAACTCCGAGGGGTGATCGCGATCGGGCCCCAGCCGCACGACGCTGATCCCCGCCAGGCGGACGCGGCTGCCGCTGGCGATGTTGGCGGCCACCGCCGCGGGCATCTCCCCCGCCTGCATCAGCTCGGCGTCGAACAGGACGTTCTTGGCCTTGGCGACCAGCAGCAGCCGCCCCGCGTCCCGAACCATGTCGACCACCTCGGCCTCGAGGCTGACCAGGCGCGAGTCGTGAGCGCCCGCGCTCAGCTCCTGATCGGCGGTCACGCTGATGGGGACCAGCGGGTCGGCCGCGGGCCCGTTGCGGCGAAACACGGCGTCGTTGAGCAACGGCGTCCACGGGCCCATCTCGGGGAAGCCCAGCACCTCGACGCGATCACCGACGGACAGCGGCTCGGCCTGGCGCGTCCGCACCGACACGCCCCCCGTGCCGTCCTCGACGAACATCGCGCCCCCGGGCTGGTAGAGCGTGACGGTCCCCCGCACCTTCACGCGATGGCGATTGGCCCCTTCCGGCCGGAACCGCAGCAGGCTCTCGACCGTCGTGGTCGGCACCGAATACGGCTCGCCGGGCGCCGTCTCCTCGATCGTCAGATCGTCGGGACGGCCGACGTAGAGCTTGATACCGATCATCTGGCGCCGCTCGTTGAACACGCCGCCCACCACCCCGCGCACCCGCACCGAGGCGTCGACGGCGGCGCGCAGCTTGTCGGGCGGAAGATCCGAGACGTAAACGGGGAACACCCCGTCGTCGGAAGCCATCTTCAGCGTCACCGTCCGGCGCAGGTCGGCGCGCTCGTCGGGCATGACCGAGCGGATGATCCCTTCCACCTCGACGCGCTGGCTGTCCAGCCTGCCGGTCGAGAGCTCGTCGTACTTGCTCGGACGGGCCTCGGGCAGCGCCGTCGTCCCGATCACCGTGAACCGGCGGGGCACGATCTGGGGCGCGAAGAGCCCCGGCGCCGTGAAGCCCTCCAGCTCTCCGAACTGGCCCACCAGGTAGCGCCCCTTCGTGCTGACGGGGGCCTCGATGTAGATGCCGGCGGTCTCGTCCTGGATGAAGATGAGGCTGCCCGCGAACGTGATCACCCCGCGCACTTTCACGGGCAGGGCCATCTGCGCGCGCTCGGGGGACAGGGCCCGCACGGCGGCCGCCGTGGTCAGCGGCGCGTTCAGCGCCAGGGCCGCGCCCGGATCGGTCTCCCCTTCGACCGACGGCGTGGCCGGTGGGGGCGCGGGCGCCGTCGTCTTCCCGTTGCCGCGCGAGTGTCCCGCGCGTCCGCGCCCCTGGCCGTGGCCGGCCGTGGCCGCGCCCGGGACGGTCAGCGCCGGCAACCCCGCGACCCCGGCCAGGGCCAGCAGCACGCGCGCGCGCCGCTCCCGCGGGCGACATCGCCGCTCGACGAAGACTTTGTCGAGAGTGACCTTCATGCGACCGGCCGGGAGGGGCGACCCGCGCGCATTATTACCCAGGTTTGCATACATTTGCATCAGACCCTCGAGGCCCCCGATCCGGGCCAAATGAAGTGCCAGGGCCCCACGGTTCCCGTTGAAATCCGGCCCGAGGGTCGCCGCAAGCCCGCTACACTGCTGGGGTTGACGCTTTATGACGAGCTGCGAAACGTGCTGCGGGCCCTGGACGAAGACGGCGTCGAGCACGCGCTGATCGGCGCGCTGGCCGTCGCCGTCTGGGGAGCTCCGCGGGCCACGAAAGACATCGATCTGCTCATTCGAGGAGATGATCTGGCGCGGGCCCTCGAATCGGTCGCCCGGGTCGGCTTCACCCTCCGCGCGTTGCCGATGACGTTCAAGGATGGGACGGAGGTCCAGCGGGTCAACAAGGTCGACGCGGATGGGCAGGATCTCGACCGATGACGTCGCCACCTCCCTCTCCCGAGCTCCTCGAGGCCCGTCTGCGCGAGGCCAGTCGCCTGGCCGGCTCGCTGCGCCCGGAGGACCGGCTCGCGACGAAGATCGACCTCTCCCCGGCGGGCGTGACGGCTCGCCTCCGAGAGGCGTCCGAGCTCTACGATCTCTGCCGGGCGCTGGCGCGGGCCGGCGCGAGCGCCGTCAGCGGGCAGCCGCGCTCTCGAGACGAACGTCGCGGATGACCACGGCGGTGCCGCCGGCCGAGGGCGGCGCCATCAGGCGCACGGCCAGGTGGTTCGCGTCCGGGCCCAGGTCGGCAGCTTCGGCAGGCACGGCCCATCCTTCGATGCGGCTCGAGCCGGCGCGCGCCTCCGCAGCGCCGAGCTCGAGGCGGGCCGCGGGATCGGCCCCCGGCGACCACTCGAGGACCGCCACCACTCTCTGCCTGGCGTGAACCGTACCAGCCTCCGAGAAGGTGATCTCGGCCTTCGACTCGGGGGTCGCGCCGCCACCGGTGTCCGCCCCCCCGGCGGTCTCGACGCGCAGGCGGGCGCCATCCGCGGTGCCATCGACGGGAGAGCGCCCCCCCGGCAGACGGGAGACGCCCCGCCAGTGCGCGAGCCGCGGGACGCCGTCGACCCGCCACAGCGACACGGCCCAGCGGTGGCGATCGCGCAAGGTCTGTCCGCCGGCGACGACGGCGACGACGACGACGCCCAGCGCGGTGACGATGCCCGCGGTCAGGATCGCGCCGCGCCGACCGGCGACGTCCGCCCCCGGCCCGCGCGCGAGCGCGAGCCCGAGCGCCCCGAGCCGTTGCAGGCCGAAGCCGGCCATGGGGAAGAACAGCGCCTCGGTGGTGACGCGGTAGCGGGGCTCGGCGACGAACAAGGCATAGGTGCCCGCCAGCAGCACACCGCAAGCGGCGGGGAGCATGATGGCGAAGCGCCGCTCGGCGATCGCGAACGCCAGCCCCGCGCACGCGCCGAGCACGAACAGCAGATAGAACGCGTCGACCGCGCCCGTGACCAGGGCCCGGTGCCGGGCGAACCAGGCCCAGGCCGCCGATCCGAACGGCAGGACCCCGGGCCGATACACGGACCAGTAGAGCAAGCCGTGCTCCGCCGCGAACAGCCGCTCGAGGCGGAGCGCGATCATCCCCGCGGTCCACGCCGGATCGAAGCGCATCCAGCGCTTCGCGACGGCGTACGCGTCGCGGTCGGTCTCGCGGTGGGGCTGCGACAGGAACGTCCGCCCGGTCAGCTCCTTGAACATGATGTTGAGCGAGCGTGCGTAGGTCCCCTCGGTGTTCGGATAGCTCCCCATCAAGGCGGTGATGCCGCCGTGATGGTCCGTGAACGAGAGCCGGCCTTCGGTGCGGGCGTTGCGCACGGCCCAGGGCGCGAGCACCAGCAAGGTCACGGCGACCGACAGGGCCGTGCGGGCGAGCGCGGTCCGCAGCCGGGCGCCCCGCAGCAGCCAGAACCCGAGCGCCACCACGGTGAGGGGCAGCGCCACCGCCCTCAGGTACGAGGCGAGCCCCATGGCCGCGCCGAAGGCGATCGCGGCGCCGCGCGGGCGGGTCGAGGACCCGCGCACGAGCAGCGCGAGCGCCAGCACCAGCAGCGCCGCCGCCGGGATGTCCGTTCCGATCACGCTGGCGAGCGCGATTCCGCCCGGCCACACGACATAAAGCAGGGTCGCGACCAGCGCCGCGGGCGCGCGCGCGGCGGACGCGGCGAGCCACGCCCGGGCTCCGCGCGGCTCGCCCGCGGCACCGGCGCCGGCGCGAGCGACTCCCTCGACACCGTCGGCGACGTACGCCGTCAACACATAAAGAGGCGCCGCCGCCAGGCCGCCGAACAGCGCGCCCAGCACCTTCGCGCTCGCCAGCTCGCCGCCCAGCGCCTGCAAGGCCGCCAGCATCAGCACCAGCCCGGGCATGTAGATGAAGCCGCCGTCGAGGAACCCGTGCTCGACCAGGTGGGTGGCCGACTCGCGGTACATCGCGAAGTCTCCGACCGGGATGGTCGGCACCGCCAGCGCCCACGCGATCCGCAGGGCGGTCGCCCCGGCCGCGAGGAGCGCGGCCATCGGGACCAGGCTCGGCGCGCCGAGCCCCACGCCGAGGGCGCTCTTCGGGTCGCCCTCGCGTCGTTTCATGCGGCCGCGGCGCGCAGCTCGTCCAGCTTCGCGCGCACGGCCTCGGCGTGCCCGGCGGCCTTCACCTTCGGATAATGAAAGGCCAGCACGCCGTTCGGATCGATGATGGCCGTCGAGCGGATGACGCCCATGGACTTTCGCCCGTACATGTTCTTCTCGCCCCAGGCGCCGTAGGCCTCCATCGTCTCGTGGTCCGCGTCGGTCAGCAGGCGCACCTTCAGCTTGTACTTCGCGATGAACTTGCGGTGACTCTCGGCGGAGTTCGCGCTGCAACCGAGCACCGTGGCGTCGATCGACTCGAAGCCCTTGATGCCGGCGGTGAACTCGCACGCCTCGGTGGTGCACCCCGGCGTGTCGTCGTTCGGATAGAAGTAGAGGACGACCCAGCGACCCTTGAGATCGCTCAGCTTCACCTTCTGACCGTCCTGGTCCGGCAACGTGAACGCCGGGGCCTTGCGCCCCACCACCAAGCTCGTCGGCATGCGCAAGCTCATACCATCGGGCGCGGATCCTTCAAGGCCGCCGCTCGACGAACGTCGGTCTGGTTTTGGCGCGCTCGTCCAGCGAAACCCGGCGTAGTCCTTGGGATTCCCGCGCCTGGATCGCCGAAAATCCTGGCATGGTCCGGGGGTCCCCGCTTAAATACCCGTCCCCACCCCCGAGGAGCACCGATGTCGAAACGAGTGGCGCACGCGACGATCCTCTCCGTATTTTTCAGTGTAACGGGTGGATCGTGCGCCCCGCCGCCGCCCGAAGTCGTGACCGGCTCGGGAGGACGCGGGTCGGGTGGCCACGGCTCGGGCGGCAACGGCAGCGGCTCGGGAGGGAGCAGCACCAGCTCGGGCGGCTCCACCGGCTCGGGCGGCAGCGGCTCCGGATCGGGGGGCGTGTCGGCGAGCGGCGGCAGCACCGGAGCGACCGGCAGCGGCGGGAGCAGCGGCGACGGCTCGGGAGGAACGTCGGCGAGCGGCGGCAGCACCGGCTCGGGCGGCGCCGGCGAGGGCGGGCAAGGATCGGGCGGCGCCGGCAGCGGCTCGGGCGGCGCGGCGGGCGGACGGGGCGGCACGGCGGCGGGCGGGCAGAGCGCAGGCGGCGCGGGGTCTTCCGGCAGCGGCTCGGGGGGCATGGTTCAGCCGGTCTCGACCCCGTGCACGCTGACGAACCACAGCGGCCAGGGGTCCTTCACGCACTATTACTTCGGCCAGGGGACGGGCAAGGACGGCAGCGGCTACCGCACGGCGTGCGGCTATTACGGCACCGAAGGCGGCAGCTCGCAGAGCGGCCCCAACGACACCATCGAGAACGTCGCCAGCATGTCGCCGGCCAGCGCCAAGTACTTCGCCGCGATCCCCGGGCACAACGGCTTCGACTCGCGCTTCCAGTGCGGCGCGTGCGTTCAGATCACCGGACAGAACGGCAAGATGATCGTCGCGACCATCGCCGACGAGTGCCCCTACGGCGACGACGGCGGCAACACCGTCTGCGGGAACAACGCGAACGGCCACCTCGATCTGAGCACCGCCGCCTTCGATCAGCTCGGGTACTCGGTGGGCAATCCCACGAACACCAACTGGAAGTTCGTCCCGTGTCCCGTCACCGGGAACGTCGTGCTGCAGATCAAGAAGGGGAACAACAACGAGTTCTTCATCCAGAACTCGATCCTGGCGGTGAAGTCGGTGTCGAAGGGCGGGACCAAGGCGACCATGCAGAAGTACGGCGCGTGGCACTTCGACAGCGCCCTGGGCGTCGGCGAGACGCTGACGCTGACCGACGCCTCCAACCGGACGCTCGACATCCAGGTCAAGACCACCGCCATGGGCGAGAACCAGGACACCGGGCGGCAGTTCCCGCTCTGTCAATGACGTGAGCCCGGGCGGAGAGGACGGCGGGGACGACGGGAACGACGCTTCCGGCTCGCGCCAAGACCCGGCGGAGCCCGCCAGGCCTTTCGCCCCCGTCGCGATCCTCATCGGCGTCGGACTGTTCTTCGGCGGGCTCGGCTGGCCCGGGCTCATCGGTCGCATCCCCTTCGGCCTGCTGCTGAAGAACGAGCTGGGCCTGCCCGCCCAGCAGGTGGCGGGGTTCTGGGCGGTGGGCACGGCGGCCTGGTACCTGAAGCCGGCGGTGGGGCTGCTCTGCGACGCCTGGCCGCTCTTCGGAACGCGGCGGCGCGGCTACCTGCTGGTCGGAGCGGCGACGGCCAGCGCGGGTTGGCTGGCCTTCGGGCTCGTCCCGCGCAGCTTCGGCGGGCTGCTGGCGGCGATGACGATCGTGAACCTCGGGCTGGTCGTGGTCAGCGCGGCCATCGGCGGGCTGCTCGTCGAGGAGGGCCAGCGGCGCGGCGCGACCGGGCGCCTGAGCGCGCTGCGGACCGGCCTCGAGGGGGCCATGTACCTGGCGGCCGGACCGATCGGAGGGGCGCTGGCGCTCGCTCCGCTGACTGTCGCGTCGGGCGCGGGGGCCGCCATCGTGGGCGTGATCCTTCCGGCGGCGCTGCTGCTCGGGCGCGAGCGGCGCCGCGCCAGCAGCGACGGCGGAGTCTGGCGCGAGGCGCGGCGCGCGCTCGCGACGATGGCGCGTTCGCGCCCGATGTGGGCCGCCACCCTGCTGATGTTCGCCGTGTTCGTCACCCCCGGGCTGCAGACGCCGCTCCTTTACTATCAGCAGGACGCGCTGAGGCTGAGCGCGCGCGTGATGGGGCTGTTGCAGCTCGCCGGCGGGGCGGGCGCCATCCTCGGCGCCCTCGCTTATGCGTGGCTGTGCCGGCGGTTGCCGCTGCGGGTGTCGCTGGTCGGGGGGCTCTCGCTCAGCGCGGCCGCGGCGCTGGCGTACCTCGGGTACCGATCGGCGGGGGCGGCGGTCGCCATCGATTTCGTGGCGGGCTTGACCGGCGCGCTCGGAACTTTGCCGGTCTTCGACCTGGCCACGCGGGCGGCGCCGCGCGGCTGCGAGAGCCTGGCCTTCGCCCTGATGATGAGCGTGCGGACCGTCGCGCTGTTCGTCATCTCCGACCCGCTGGGCTCGATCCTGTACGAGCGGTTCGACAAGGGCTTCCGGGAGCTGGTGCTGGTGAACGCCGGGTCGACGCTGGTGGGCCTGCTGTTCGTGCTCCTGGTTCCGCGCGCGCTCATGGCCGGACGAGAAGGACAGCGATAGATTACCGTGATGTCCAAACCGCGATTCGACGAGGCCGCGTCGCGCGCGCTCAGCGATGCCGCCTTCGTGTGCGATCTGATCAAGGCGCGCGAGCTGCTGCGCACCGGCGCCGATCCCGACGTGCGCGACGAGGACGGCCGCACGCCGCTCGTCTCGGCTGTCCTGGGGGGCAGCGTGGGGCTCGTGGGGTTGCTGCTCGAGAGCGGCGCCGAGGTCGACGCGCGCGACAGCCGCGGCTTCACCGCCCTTCACTTCGCCGCCGAGGAGCAGCTCCCCGAGATGACGCGGCTGTTGCTGGCGAAGGGCGCCAACCCGAACGCGCGCGACGCCGACGGCGTGACCCCGCTCGGCCGCGCCGTGTTCTCCGAGCGCGAGCACCGCGACGTCATCCAGACCCTGGTGAAGGCCGGCGCCAACCCCGACCTCGCCAACAACGCGGGCGAGACCCCGCGCGCCCTCGCCACCCGCCTCGGCAGCACCGCCTTCACGACTAATTGAGCGTCGG